>Ga0180069_1000201_pt1 | contig 12343 bp, 10 predicted proteins | sample EasRivERM_16_10D_2_FD_121793 | JGI IMG/M metagenome (GOLD analysis project Ga0180069, IMG submission 121793) | Soil microbial communities from meander-bound floodplain in the East River, Colorado, USA - East River metaG ERMLT231B'_16_10D | ecosystem: Environmental > Terrestrial > Soil >...
CAATCCCGCCGCCCAAGCTGTATACGACCGCCTCTACGCCGAATACCGCCTCCTCCACGACTACTTCGGCCGCGGCGGAAACGAGGTAATGCGCCGTCTCCGCGCCCTCCGCCACTTGTAGGACAGGCCTCCGGCCTGTCCCCGGAGTTTCTAGTGCGCCCCAAGGGCGCAGGTCACCAGTGGGGGAAGGACCCATTCAAGTAGTTGTTGGTTGGACTTGAAAATTTTGTGCGCGCCCCGTTGACTGGAAGGAACTCGTCTCGCTCTGTGAGGCATAAGGATGCCAGCTCGACAGGCAAAGAGGGGGCCACTACATCATGACCAAGCCAAGCCTCCATCGTCCTGTTGTTATCCCAAAGAAAAAAGACCTCAGGGAAGACGTTTCCTTATCAATCGGTAGAACACTTGGGTTGACTAAAAAACAGCTTGGAACAGAAACTCATCCGTAAACCTAGGCGAGCGGCGGCGAAGCAAGGCTGAAAACCAACTTGACAGCCGCCCGTGCATTCGTCCTATCGCTCGTAACCTACTGAAAGCAAAGACTGAATACTTATTCATCGGGTGTGGCAACGCAGCCAAGGACAGTACCGGCCAGGGGGGCCGCCCTACTGGAAGCTCTCTAGAGCCTTCGCTTCGTCTTCGTAGGTCTCCAAGACGGAGTCGATCCGGGTCAGCCGCAGCAGGTTCTGGACCGGGGCGCTCGGCCGGAGCAGTTTCAGCATGCCGTGGTTGCGAACAGCATGGGAGTAGCAGTTGATCAGCATCCCCAGGCCGGCACTGTCGATACGGCTAACCCGGCTGAGGTCGATCAGGACTTTGGTGTCCTTCTGCTCCATTACTCCAGCCAGAAGCTGGCGCAGTTCCTGGGCCTGCCGGACGAGCTGGGCCGGATGGCTAAACTCCAGCACCACAATATCTTGCAGCCGCCGGCGCCCCACCCTCGATTGCGCCAGGCTACCCATCAGCAGCCGCGTGGCTCGCAGCTCCTCGAAGCACTCGTCGCAGGCCAGGTAGTGGCTCTCGAACTCTTCCACCGCGGCGGCGTCCAAACGCTTCAATAGGTAATCCCGGATCCATTCTTCCCGAACCAGAGGGTCTTCATGAAGCTGCATCTGCTCCTCCATAACCTAGTGCCGCCCGGAAACCGATCGTTTCACTCCTGCCGGATAAATTTTCCGGAACCGTTCCTTGGCCCGGAACAGCGCCACCCGGAATTGCGCGTCGCTGAGCCCCATGGCGCGGCAGATTTCTTCCTTATCCCTTTCCTGGAGATAGAAGGCCCGCAGGATCTCCCCGTCCCGCTCGGAGAGCTGCACCAGCACCGCCGCCACTGCTTCTTGCAATTCCATGGCTTCCACTTCCGGCGCCACCAGCGACGCATTCTCCGCCGGCTCGTCGCCCGGTCCTTCTCTCCAGATCTTCCGCTGATATTCCAGGATGACGTTGTTGCAGGTACCGCTCAAGAACGCCCCGACGCTGTCCAGCTTGTGGATCTTCTGCTCCTTCAGGGCGTTGATTCCCCGAACGAGGGTTTCCTGTACTACGTCGTCTATATCGGGGCAGAACCCTCCCAGGTGGTAGCACGCCTTATAGCGGAGCTTTTGCCGGTATCGCTCCAGCGTTTCCGGATCCAATTCCATGGGCGCAGATCATTATAGCCCGTTTGGGCCCCGGATTTTTCCTGTTGCATCGTTGGACTCTTTGGTTGACAATTGCTCAGACACACACCTTACACCCTTAGCAAGGAGGGACTATGAAAGACTGCGAGTGTGAAAATATTGCCGCTGAAGACCGGGCCTTTCTGGAATATCTGGAGAAAAGCTTCGCTGCCTATCCGAACCGCCGGGTGGCCGCCCGGTTCGGGGTGGCTGTCAACAAGCGGCGACTGGCCGGCTTGGGCCCCGGCCGGATGATGCGCTACCGGCGGCACGCCTCCGGGGAAGGGTTTACGGCCGAAGCCGGCACCCGGGACGAGATCATGAAATCCGCGCCCCCCGGCGACCCCTGCTGCGAATGGGAATGGGACGAAGAGAACCAGCGTTTTATTTGTAGCGGTTGGTGTTAGCGCCTGTGCGGCGGTGGCTCTTGCGGTAACATAGGCGGTCGAGGATGGTCCTCGCCCCGCGGCATGGCGGACCGGCATAGGTTAGTTTTCTGTTGGATGGTGGGCTTGGCCTGGTTGGTCCGGCTCGTCGCCCAGACGCCCGACGCCTCCCTGCGAGGCTTGGTTCACAACAGCGAGGGCCAGCGCCTCCCCGGTGTTCGGATCACGGTCGTCCAGGATGCGACGGGACTCACCCGTGACACCCGGACCGACGAACGCGGGGAATACTCCTTGATCGGGCTGCCCGTCGGCCGGTATCGCGTCTGCCTGGAATTGGCAGGCCATCAGGCCTTGGAACAGCGGGGTCTGGAACTGGCCGTCGCTGAGAAGAGAGATCAGAACTTCACCCTGACCTCAGCCGCCACGCTGGAGGGAGGCGGGACGGTCAACGAATTCTTCCAGTTGGTCCCGCCAGCACCCGGTCTACCCGTGGAGACCATCGCTTCTTCGGTTTCCGTCGTGCTCGAGGAAAGCCGCATTCTGCTGCTGCCCTTGGCCACCCGGAACATCTTCTCTCTGTTCCTCCTGCAGCCGGGGGTGACTTCGCAGGGCGCCATCGTCCGCCGGGGCATGTCCTTCTCGGTCCACGGCCAGCGCGTCTCCGGCAGCAACTACCTGCTCGATGGAGTGGACAACAACAACCTCATCCTTACCGGCCCGGTGGTGGCCCCCTCCGCCGAAGGCATTCAGGAATTCCGCATGGTCAACAGCAGCTTCTCGGCGGAAAACGGGCGGGCTACCGCGTTTGTGGCCCAGGTGGTGACCCGGGCCGGTAGCAACCGCCTGCGCGGAAGCCTGTTCGAGTTTCTCTCCCACGACCGGCTGGGGGCCAACACCTTCGCCAACAATGCCGCTGGCCGCGAGCGGTCCCCCCTCCGCCACAACCAGTTCGGCTATTCGTTGCAAGGACCCCTTCGCAGAAACCGGTTCTTTTTCTCCAGCACGGGAGAGTGGTCTCGCCGGCGCTCCGGCGCCGAAACCGAGGTTCGTCTGCCGTCGCCTTCCTTCGTGGCGCAGTTGCCGGAGACCTCCCTGGCCCGCCGTCTGCTGGCCGAGGTTCCACCTGTCCCCAGTATCCCCACCGCCGCCGACCCCACGGTCGGCGTCGCCCGCTACACCCTTCCCAGCCGGATCGACACCTTCCTCTCCACCCAGCGGCTGGACTACCACTCCGCCTCCGGCCGCGACCGGCTGCTGGGACGCCACACCCTGGCCTCCACCAACGAGCGAACCGACCGCACCTCCCCGGGCTATCCTTCCCTTCAGGCCACCGATGATTTCCAAGCCCACAACAGCCTGCTGGGTTGGATTCACGGTTGGGACGGCGGCCTGCTACACGACCTGCGCCTGGGATGGAACCGCGATCGCCTCCACCGGCCCCGGCCTCGCCCCGACATCCCCCTCCTCCAGACCTTGACCTCCAACGTCTCCCTACCTGCCAGCCGCCGCCAGTTCGACGAATGGGAAAACAATAACGTCGTCCAGATCTCCGATTTGTGGTCCCTGCGCCGCGGGCGCTCGGCCTGGACGGCAGGACTGGAGTATCGCCACAATCTGTCCAACAGCCGCACGACCGGCATCAATGGCGGCGAGGCGATCGGCGTGAGCGGCATCTTTCCGGACGGCTTCTATCTGTTTCCCGACCTGCGCGCTTTCGGCGCCGGTCAGCCCCTCCAGTTCTCTATCAGTGTGGATCGCTTCTCCTCCGGGGCCCTGCGGCCGGTCCGGCTGGAGCGGTACTACCGCTCTGCCGACCTGGCGACTTTCGTCCAAAACGACCTGCGCCTCACCCGTCGGCTCTCGCTCAATCTCGGCCTGCGCTACGAGTACTTCGGCGTTCCCCACAACCTCGACCCGGCGCTCGACGTGAACTTCTACTTCGGCCCCGGGGCCACCATCGAGGAGCGGCTCGCCGCCGGCGTCTTGCGATCCACCGGCCAGAATCCGGGCGAGCTTCGCCACCTGCTGTACCGGCGGGACCGGTGGAATCTCGGCCCCTCCATCGGTCTGGCCTGGGACCCCTGGGGCCACGGCCGCACCGTGTTTCGGGCCGGTTATGCCGTGGCGCTGGATCGCATCTTCGACGCCGCCCGCGATCCCCGTTTCAATAACGAGCAGGCGCCCAACTGCCTGCCTCAGGATCGCTGCACACCCCGGTTCACCGTTCCGGGCGCTGCCTCGCTCCCCTCGCTTCCCCAGACGTTGGGTCCCTCCCCGGCCGTCCTGATCGACGAGAACCTCCGCACCCCGTACGTCCAGAACTGGTACGCCGGCATGCAACATAGTCTCACACCCAGCCTCCTGCTCGAGATCGGCCACGCCGGCTCGGTGGGCCGCAAGCTGGCCAGCCGCGATGCGGTCAATCGCGGCGTTGGGAGTAGCCGGCTCAACAGCCGCGTTCTGAACATCGCCTTTCTCTCCAACGCCGGCAGTTCCAACTACCTCGCTCTCGAGCTGGCCCTCCGGCGGCGGTTCAGTCGCGGCTTCCAGCTCGGCGCCTCCTACACCTACAGTCACGCCATTGATAACCAGAGTGACATCGTCGAAGGCATCCGCCTGGCTGTGGCCAGCGCCGACGAGGTTACCGTCGCCAGCTTCACCCGCCAATTTGACGCCCGCGCCGACCGCGGCAGCGCCAACTTCGATCAACGCCAGAACCTGGTCTTCCATGCCATCTGGGATTTTCCCCGTTCCGGCTCCTCGCCGGCGTGGCGCTACGTGGCTCATGGCTGGAGCGCCAGCGTCATCGGCGCTTATCGCTCCGGCTTTCCGGTTACCATCCTCGGGTCCCGGGCCCCGGCATCCAGTCCGGACCTGCGCTTCAACCGCGTGGATTTCGTGGGCCGCTCGGGCCAAGAACCCAACCTCGCCGCCCCCGTACCGGTTCCCGGCGGCGTTCAGTGGCTCGACCGCAGCGTGTTCCTCCCCGCCGTTGGTCACCTCGGCACGCTGGGCCGCGGGGCCGTCCCCGGACCCGGCTTCTGGAACTACGACTTCGCTTTGATCCGCCACTTCGCCACTCCCGACGCCCGCTTTCGGCTCCAGTTTCGGGCGGAAGGGTACAACCTGTTCAACCACGCGAACCTCTCCCCTCCCGTTCCGGTCTATAACGACCCGAACTTCGGACGGGCGTACTACGGGCGAAGCCCGAGTTCTTCTCGCTTCGGCGAGTTGCCGCTGGACAGCCCCGCCCGGCGCCTCCAGTTGGCTTTGCGGCTGCAGTTCTGATGCCCCACCGGATCATTCAGGCGCTGGCGATCGCCTTCGCCTCCGCTGCCGGCCAGGTTACCGAGGTTCCGGTCCTGCTGCTGGTGGAGAGCCCCGCCGCCCCCTATCAGCAGGCGGCCCAAGGCTTTGAGCAGTCCTATGCGGCCAGAGGCTACACCCGGATTCAACTGGATCCCGACCCCAGGATCCGTGACGCTCGCCTAGCCGGACTCACCTCTCCGCGTCTGCTGGTGGTGATCGGTACCGAGGCCGCCCGCGCCGCGCGCCGGCGCTGGCCCGCTATCCCGCTGGTCTACTGCCTGGCGCTCCATCCCCGCCAGAATGCCCTGACCGGACCCGCTACCGGTGGGGTCAGTATGACTGTGGATCCGGCCGACCAGCTTGGTATCCTGCTGAAGCTGGTTCCCGGACTTCAGCGTATCGGCGTGGTCTACGACGAGGCTCTGGCCGCCGAGCCCCAACCGGGCAGCATTGCCCGCCTCGTGCGGCGCCAGGTCCGCACACCCCGCGAGGCCGCCCGCGCCATCCAGGAACTGGTCCCGCAAGTCGACGCTTTCTGGATGCTCCTCGATCCGGTGATCGCTAACCCGGCCAACTTCCGGCTCCTGGCCGACCTCAGCCTCCGGCACAAGGTCCCCATTCTGGCTCCGGCAGCGCCGTTTGTGGAGGCCGGCGCCTTGGTCAGTGTCGGCCCGGACTACAACCGGGCCGGCCGTCGCGCCGCCGAAATCGCTCAACTGGTCGTAGGCGGCCGCCGCGCCGGAGATTTTTTCGAGCCCTCCCCCACCTATGTCGTCACCATCAACGGCCGTGTCGCCCGCCAACTCGGCGTCGCCATCCCGCGCGACCTCCGCGCGAACATCCTCTCCCCCCAGGACGCCCCATGAGACGCCTCGGTATCACTGGCAAACTCGTCTTTAGCTCCGTCTGCATCCTGATTGGTCTGGGCGCCCTGGTTTCCTGGTACTCCATCCATCAGTTTCGCCGCATCCTCTACGGCGAGACCGTCCGCCGCGTGGAAGCTCAGGCCCTCAACTGGATTGAGGCCAACACCTCCCAAATCACCGTCCTCCGCGACCCCCCCACCCTGGACCGGCTAGTCCGCGAACTGCGGCAGCGCGAAGGCATCGCCTATATCCTGCTGTCCGACGAAAACGGCCGTACCCTGGCCTCCGCCGGCGTCCCCGAAGGCCTTCGCGAGACGGGCTCGGCCGAAAGTGTGGATGGAGTCAAGGGTCGCCTGTGCGAAACCCAGGACCGCCGCTCCACCCGCTACTTCGAGGTCGTTACCCCCATCTCCACCGCCGGGACCGGCATGAACCCGGAATTGGAAGCACTGTTCGGCGCCGCCGCCCGCCAGCCCGCGCTGGGAGCCCTACGCATCGCCGTTGCGGAGGCGGAGCTTCGCCGTCGCACCGGTGCGCTGGTGGCCGAAACGGTAACCCTCTACACCGTACTCGTCGTGCTCGCCCTCCTCCTGCTCGGAGTCCTGGCGAAGAGCATGTCGCGTCCCATCACCGCTATGGCCCGGGTGGCCAACCAGATCGCCGCCGGCGACCTTCAGCAGCAGGTCCAGGAAGGCGCCGGCCTACGAGACGAGGTCGGCGAGTTGGTCCGCAATTTCAACCAAATGGCCCGGCGCCTGCTCGAGAGCCGTGACCAGCTCGAAGACAAGGTCCGCGAGCGCACGGCCGAACTGGAGCAGGCCAATCGCCGCCTCCAGGAACTGGACCAGCTCAAGTCGCAGTTCCTGTCCACCGTCAGCCACGAGCTGCGCAGCCCTCTTACCTCCATAAAGGCCTTCGCCGAGATCCTGCTGGATTCCCCCGACCCCGATCCGGCCACCCGCACCCACTTCCTCGAAGTCATCAACAGGGAGGCCGACCGCCTCACCCGCATCATCACGGACCTGCTCGATCTGGCCCGCATCGAAAACGGGGTGGTAGTTTGGAAAATGGAGCCCGTGGACTTGCGCGAGATCGCTCAGGCGGCCGCCGTGGCCCTGACCTCTCTGGCCTCCGAGAAGAGCCTCCGCCTGGAAATGGCCGGCGGTGCGCCGCAGCCCGTCCGCGCCGATGCCGACCGCATGCACCAGGTCATGACCAACCTGATCGCCAACGCCATCAAGTTTTCTCCGACCGGCGGCCGCGTCCAGGTCCGGCTGGAGGCGGCGGCCTCCAGCGGCCCCCGCCAGGCCGCCCCCGGCCCGTATGTCCGGGTAGCGGTCGAGGACTCCGGACCCGGCATCCCTCCCGAAGACACCCAGCGCGTGTTCGACAAGTTCTACCAGGTCGGCGGCTTCCAGTCGGCCGCCGGCAGCGGGCTCGGGCTCGCCATCTCCCGCGAGATCGTCTCCAGCCACGGAGGCGAAATTTGGTTCGATTCCGAGCCCGGCCGCGGCAGCACCTTCTACTTCACCGTCCCCGGGGAGCCCTTGCATGACTAAGACCGTCCTCGTCTGCGATGATGAGCGTCACATTCTGGAGTCGGTGACCTATGTAGTGCGGCAGGAAGGCTACCAGGTCCTTACCGCCGAGGACGGCCTGGAAGCCCTCCGCCTCGCCCAAACCGAGCTCCCCCACCTCCTGCTCCTCGACGTCATGCTCCCGCACAAGAGCGGTTTCGAGGTGTGCCGCGAATTGAAGTCCGACCCGGCCACCAACCGGATCTGCATTATCCTGTTGACATGTCTCGGACAGGACCGCGACATGGAACAGGCCTATCAATGCGGCGCCGATGACTTCCTCACCAAACCTTTCAGCCCGCGCCAACTGCGCCAACGCCTGCACGAGCTCCTGGACGACTAACCCATGACCGACGACCCCCAGGAATCCCTCCATCGCAGCGTGCAGAGTCTGACTGCAGAGCTGGTCAGCGTCTATGAAGAGCTGGCCGTACTGCACTCGCTCGGTCCCCGCCTGAGCAAGCTGGACACGGAAGAATCCATCGCTGCCGAGGCGGTGGCGGCTGCCCTCGAGTCGGTCGAATCCGACTGCGGCTGGGTCGCGGTGTGGGACCAGGAGCAGCCCAGTGTGCCCGCCCAGGCCGTCCGCGGCATCGATCCCGCCGCCGCCCGCCACATTACGGAGACCGCCCTCGCCCCGCTCCATTTTCGAGCCAAGCGGGCGGTGCTGTCCCACTCCTGGATCGAGGACCATCACCTGGACCACCCTCAGGCTCCGGACCGCTTCCTGGCCGCTGCTCTGGCCGCCGCCGGACACTCCCTGGGCTACCTCTGCGTCGGGCGCCGCCCCGGCGGCCGCATGTACGTTTCCTCCGATCAGAAGCTCCTCAACGCGGTCGCGTCCCTGGTCGCCGTGGAGATGGAAAACGTCCGCCTGCGGCGCGCCGAATTGGAAAAGGCCCGCCTGGAAGCTGAGCTGGAGCTGGCCCGCGCCGTGCAGCGGTCCCTGCTGCCGCGCGTCCTGGCCTGTCACGATTTCCTCGTCGCCGACGCCCTCAGCATCCCCTGCCAGCAGGTCGGCGGCGACTACCTCGATCTGCTTTCCGCCGGCGCGGATGACTGCTTGCTGGTCATGGCCGACGTGTTCGGCAAAGGCCCCGCCGCCGCCCTGCAGGCCCAGATGCTCCAGGGTCTGGTCCACGGCGCCGCCCGGCACACCCACTGCGTCCGCGAGCTGCTCGACACCATCAATGCCTGCTTGCGCGAGCGGGCCGCCCCCGGCAGCTTCGTCACCGCCTTCGTCGCCACCCTCCACCGCTCCGGCCGCCTGCACTATGTCAACGCCGGCCACAATCCCCCCCTCTGGATCCGTCCCGCCGACGTCCAGCCCCTCACCGAGGGCGGACCGCTGCTGGGGGCTCTCGAACACCCCACCTATCAGGAAGGAGTAATCGACCTCCACCCGGGCGACCTGCTCCTGCTCTACACCGACGGCGTCACCGAGGCGGTCAACGATCGCGGCGAGTCCTTCGGCGACGCCCGCGTCCTAGCCTGGGCCGCACGGCAAGGCGGCGGCTCTCCCACCGGCCTTCCCGGCAGCCTGCTGCGAGCCGTCGAAGAATTCTCCGGCGGCCGCCCTAACGCCGACGACGTGGCCCTGCTGGCGGTGCGCTTCACCGGGGGCGGCCCATGAGACGCCTCCTTTCTCTGTTGCTCTATCCCGTCTTCGGTCTCTGGCTCCTGATTCCCGCGATCCGCCGCTGGCGCCGCAGCCAGCGCTGGTGGTTGGTGCGGCTGGCAGGCGCTATCCTAGGCCTGGCCCTGCTGACCGGAAGCCCCATGCTTCGCGTGGCCGGCGCGTCGCTTCTGGTCCTAGCTGTCCTGCTGCCTCCGCTCCCCGACCCCGACCGCGTCCGCCGCATCGCCGAGAGCCTCGGAGTCCCCCACAGCCTGAACGGCGGCTTCTTCCAAAGCGGCGGGCTTCGCGTACCCCCAGGCGTTCCTTTGCTCTTCCTGCTATCTCCCGACCAGCTCCTGGTCGTGCCGGAGAAGCGCCCCGACCAGGTACTGGTCCGCTATGCTCTTGTTTCTCTCACCCGCATCCGCCTGGACGGAGAAGACTTCCAGCCCCGCTACGTCTCGTTCGCCAAGGAACCGCCCCGCCGCGAGAAGGACCCCGACCGTGAGGCCGTCACCCGCCTGACCCTGGACCTGGATGGCTCCATCCTGGAAGTCGTCTTTCGGGGCGTCTTCGGTCACCACCTGGGGGAGGTCGCCGCCCACACGCTGCACCAACTCCGGCAGCGGAAACCGTCCTTGCCGGTCATCAATGAGTCGAGGACGCAATCACCATCTGGAGGATGGCGCTGAATTCGTCCGGGCCTTAGGTGAGCTGCCAGCCCCTGCGGAACTTGGGCTTGATGTAGGAATTGGCTTCCGGCAGGTTGGTGACCTTCATCTTCGCGCTGTCCCAGTCCAGCTTCCCTTCGAAGCGGAGTGCCAGCACGCCAAGTAGAATCCACTCGGTGAACGGCCCGGCAATGCTGAAGTCCGAGCACGACCTCTCGCCCCCTTTGCACGCGCGGATCCAGTCGCGATAGTGGCCGGGCGACCGGGTCAGAAGCTGGGGCGGGAATTCGTAGTCCTGCATTTTCTCGGCCGGCAGCAGGCGCGTGCCCCCGCCGTAGGTACCGGTGGTGAGGAAGCCCTTGTCCCCGACGAACAAACTTCCGTTGCTGGACGGCGGCGCTCCCGTGCCCCGCCCGCCGGAGCCTCCGGGCCGGGGGAGATCCCCCAGCAACTCGTCCTCAGCGAGCCCTTCCGGCCGCGGCGGGGGTCCCGTCATGCCGTCGTACCAAAAGATCTTCACCGGCGGCATCGACCCGCGCGCCGGGAAATCGAACCGGATAACGGATTTTTTCGGATAGGTATAAGGACTCTTCCCCTCCTGCCGGACGCATTCGACGCTGGCAGGAGCTCCCAGCAGCAGCGCCAGGTTTGGAGCGCCCAGGATATGACACGCCATATCGCCCAGCGCGCCGCAGCCGAAATCAAACCACCCGCGCCAATTGAACGGCAGATACGCCGGGCTGTAGGGGCGCATCGTCGCGATCCCCAGCCAGGAGTCCCAGTCGAGCGTCTCGGGAACTTTCTCTTCGGCCGGCAGAGCCTCCACTCCCTGGGGCCAAATGGGACGGTTGGTCCAGGCGTGCACCTCGGTGACGTTGCCGATCTCGTCCGCCCAGATCATCTCCGCGCATTGCCGGGTACCTTCGTTCGAGTAGCCTTGGTTGCCCATCTGCGTGGCGACCTTGTACTTGGCCGCCGCCTCCGCCAGCATGCGGGACTCCCAAATGGTCCGGGTCAGCGGCTTCTGGCAGAAGACGTGCTTCCCACGTTCCATCGCCCACATGGAGGCGGTGGCGTGCATGTGGTCCGGCGTGGACACGATGACCGCGTCGATGTTCTTGCCCTCTTTGTCCAGCATCCGCCGGAAGTCGGTGTACTTGGGCGCCTTCTCATAGGCTTTGAAAGTGCGCTCGGCGCGCTTGGAGTCCGGGTCGGCCAAGGCCACAATATTCTCGGAAGCGCAGCCGGCGATATCGCTGACGCCCTTCCCGCCCGCGCCGATGGCGGCGATGTTCAGCTTCTCGTTGGGTGACTTGTAACCCAGCAGCCGGAGAGAAGGAGCGCTGCCGAATCCCCCCCTCGGAACGGCCCCGGCCAGCAGGGCGCCCATGAAGAAGTGTCGTCTCGAAAACCCGTCGTGCGTCATGGCAGAGCTTCCTTCCGAACCGGCCGATCTGATTTGGCGCCCTTCGCGACCAGAAACTCTACCACCGACTTGTACCGGAGGGCCGTGGCAGCCTCCAGCGCCGTGCGGCCCTGGGCGTCGGCGGCATGGACATCGACACCCAGCTCCACCGCCAGCTTCACCGCCTCCACGGTCCGGGCTTCCCGCTCGCCGGGGTCCGGCGCTTGGAACCCGCCCCCACGACCCATTCCCACCGCGGCCATCAGAGCCGTCGTAGCGCCCGGCGTCTCCCGGATGTACTCCGAGGACCTGGACCTTTCCCCCCAGTAGCTCACCTGGTGCACGAACAGCGGATCGGCGCCATGCTTCGCCAGCAGGCGCATGACGTCGGGCTGGCTGAAACGGGCGGCCAGCCAAAACGGCGTCGCTCCGACAAACGCGGGGTGAAAATAGAAGTCTTGCGAAGCGCGGCGGACCGGCGTGGACGCCCGCAGTTTCGCGTTGGGATCGGCGCCGTGGGCGAGCAGGGCAATTACCGCTTTCTTGTTCCGGCGCAGGATTGCCGCATGCAGCGCCGTATAGCCGGCCGCAGCCGCGTTCGGGTTGGCGTCTTTCCCCAGCAGAAACTCCACCAGCTCCCCATTGCCGCTGTGAGCGGCGAGGACCGTGGCGCTGACCCCGTAGGCGGCGGTGTCATTCACGCCGGCGCCGGCTGCCACCAGGAGCTTCGCCGCAGGCAGGTCGCCCGCCCGCGCCGCGAACAGCAAGGCCGTGTTCCCGCCTTGCTGGATCTTGACGTGGTAGTCGGGGTGAATATCCTGGTCCGGACCGGTTTGCCACAACTGGCTCCAGA
>Ga0180069_1000204_pt1 | contig 12292 bp, 15 predicted proteins | sample EasRivERM_16_10D_2_FD_121793 | JGI IMG/M metagenome (GOLD analysis project Ga0180069, IMG submission 121793) | Soil microbial communities from meander-bound floodplain in the East River, Colorado, USA - East River metaG ERMLT231B'_16_10D | ecosystem: Environmental > Terrestrial > Soil >...
CATCTTTACATTTTTTCATGGGTGCCTTCCTTTCAACTGATACTACAACAGCCTGATGACAATCAGGATCAGGGCGATGACAAGCAATACGTGGACAAAATTGCCTGCACCTCGCAAAGAAACAGGTCCGACATAGCCTAACAGCCACAAGATAATCAGGATTACGATGATGGTCTCTAACATGGTTTTCTCCTTTTTGGTCAAACAGCAAACATGGTAGATTTGTATTCTGAGGTCGATGTGTCATTGCGAGATCGTTTTCAACGACTACTCACGCAATATGGTCTCGCATCCATTTCTCTCGCAATGACACACATAAACAGGGCTGGTCAAACTCTATTTGCCCTGAATTTTTTTAGTGGCAGCAGAAAGCTGTTCAACCAGCACGTCTTGCCCCTGTTGTTTTAGATTCGTTGCCTTTTCCTCAATGTCATGTTTTAGACTCGTTGCCTTTTCGCCGAGGTCAGCTTTGAGCTGGCTGGCCTTGCTCTGAACCTGGGCGACCGTATTCTCAACAGTCGAGGTCGTTTGATCGCGCAGTTCCGCAGCCTTCTGCTGGATCTGCTGACGAGTTTCCTCACCAGACTGTGGGGCGAACAGCAACGCAGTTACAGCGCCAGCTACACCGCCCAGCAGCACTCCCGTTAAAAAGGTCGCTGGATGTTTTGTATTGGCTTCTTGTTCATGAGTATATTTGTCCATGGTTCTCTCTCTTTCTTTCGATTTTTAGCGTGGTCTTTAATGAGTACGATGTTCACTGCGCCGTGTGACTTCAACAACCGGTCCGCGCGGGCGGTAGAAGATAACCCAGATCGTTCTTTCGATGGCCCATGCGATCAAGGCATAGACCACCATGGCAAAGATGGATGAGAGTTCCAATACCATGCCGCCGATTGCGGGGGTGGCGGTCAGTCCGGCAAAGGGGAACAGGAACAAATCCGTGAACCCATAGATCAAAGCCGCGATGGGGCTGGCCGGGTTGGCTGCAATTAACTTAAGCAGGATCCGCAATGCGATCAAAGTCTCAAGTATGCCGAAAAGTAACCAAACCAGTTGAGTAGCCTTGAAAGTGAAGATACGCAATCCACGTTCCGGCTCATCCTGTACTGACCTTACTTCTGTTACTCTGTTTTCGTCTGTCATTTCGACCTCCAGAAAATCGGCTGAAGCGGGGCTGCTTCAGCGATCCGTTATTTCGACTTTGAAGCCATCTCCATATCTTCCTTCAGTCCGGCTTCGAAGTCGGTTACACGTCTGTCAATCTCGTCAGTCGCCTGTTCACGGGTATAACCATACTTTTCCTGCAACAGGCCCACAAGCACTTCAAATTTACCGGCAACTCGATCAAGATCGTTATCGGTGAGTTTGCCCCACCAGGCTTTTGCCTCGCCGCGCACTTGCTTCCACTGACCTTCGAGAATATGTTTGTTCATAAGATACTCCTTGGAATACTTTCAGATTCATTTTTACTTCGCGTTGTCTCATACAAATTCAAATTCCTGGATATGACAAGCAAATGATCTGCCAGGCGATTGGGTATTTCACCTTTGCTTATAAAAGCGTCCGCCCCGGCTGATTGTGCGGCTTGCTGGTGGGCATCCAGGTAACTGGTGAGTACAACGATGATCGCATTTGAGCATGCCTGGCGCAATGCAGAAAGACTGGCGACAGCATCGGCGGGCAACAGATCCCAATCTACAAGTAACAGGTTAAAGTTTGTTGCAGGAGCCTCTGCTAAAGCAGTTTGCCAATCCGGGGCGTCACCAACAACCTCCAGTTTGAGACTCGCCAACATAAACCGTAAAGCTGATCGTTCCTCTGTTTTTGCATTGGCAATGAAAACACGCATCATATTGTGAATCTTATAATAAATATGCCCCAGCCGCATCCTACAGCCGGGGCATATTTATATCCACCACTTGGGGGAGATACAAGAAGGGCTTGTTGATTATTTAGGCATTTAATCGGGCTCTTGAACTTCCTTTAAACAGGAAAGTCAATACAAAGCCGGCGATAAACCCACCAATATGTGCCATGTACGCAACGCCGCCTGTATCGGATGTCTCGGCTATGGAACCTATACCGCTAAAAAGCTGCAGCACAAACCAAAAGCCGATCACCATTAATGCTGGCATCGGAATAACCCTTTGACTTTGCAATACGTTTACTCTGGAACGCGGGAACAACAGGACATAAGAGCCCAGCACGCCTGCAATTGCTCCAGAAGCACCCAGGTTCGGAACATTCGAATCGAGGCTGAAAGCCAGTTGAAGCGCAGTTGCTGCAAGCCCACAGAGCAAATAGAAAACCAGGAAGGGTCCCTGTCCAAAACGATCTTCTACATTGTTACCAAAGATCCACAGGTAGAGCATGTTGCTCCCCAAATGCAACCACCCGCCATGCATGAACATGGAGGTAAACAAAGTTATAAAATCGGCAGCCGGGTTTGCAAGAAAGCGGCTGGGCACGAACGCCCATTTCGTAATGAAAGCGTCACCGCTGCTCAACTCCACAAGAAAGAAGAGCACGTTCAGCACGATCAGCCCATAGGTTACGATGGGCACAGTTCTAACCGAGCTATTATCATCACCAATTGGAAGCATATTGTTTCTCCTTTTGTATTTGAATGAACTACGAATGCGACGGGAAATGCCGCATCTTTTCTACCAGCAAATTGTTTCTGCTATCCCAAACTTTCTCCACCCTGAAAGATTTCACGCAAAACCAGTTCCGTTTCAACATCTTTTTGGATTGTTATCTGCCTCTCTTAAAAATCTTTATGGTCATCGAGTATGGAACGTTTTATGCTTATCGAAATTTAACGAATGGTGCAGCTTCCGCCATACAAATATAAATGGATAAGCCAGTGCGGTAATTAGATCCATGAGCAGAAAAAACAGACTTAGTCTCATTACGCACCTTCCTTCCCATATTTCTTTGGAGTTATCAACAACTTCGTCGATCGAGCAGAGCGTGATTCTGACAGGAGCTACGTTGAAAGAATTGGCGCTAAAACCTGATTCGTGCCTTCGAGACATACTTCATCATAAAACAAACATTCCCCCAACGCATCCATCGTTGGGGGAATGTTTGTCTCCGTCACTTGGGGGAAATTTAGTATGAACTAGGAGGCTAATTTATGGCGCAAAGCCAGGGCTACTGCTTCAGTTCTGCTGGCAACTCCCAATTTGGCAAGAATACTGCTGACATGTGACTTGATTGTGGCTGGGCTTACAGTAAGCCTTGCAGCAATCTGCGTATTGGTCAGGCCGTCAACCATTAATATAAGCACTTCGTGCTCACGTTCGGTCAGGTCAATCACCGGCACCACATCCTGACTGGCAGCCTGGATCAAAGCCTCCGTGGCTTCAGCCGAAATCGTCGGGCGTCCGACATGCGCTGCCCGGATGGCTTGGGCAAGCTCATTGGCGGATACGCCTTTGAGCAGGTAGCTGATCGCTCCAGCCTGAAGCGCGCTTTTAACAAAAATATCGTCTTTGAAGCTCGTTAGGGCAATGATCTGGGTTGATGGGCACTGCTTACGAATCAGGCGCGTTGCCGCTGCCCCATCCATGTTCTGCATCACCATATCCATAAGCACAACATCCGGCTGAAGCTTTTCACAGAGTTGGATGGCAGATTCGCCAGTATCCGCTTCACCAACCAGCTTGAAATCTTTAAAGACCTTCAAGAATGTCGCCAAACCGCGGCGCACCATCAAATGGTCATCAACGATCACGACACGAATAGGGTGAGACGAGTTCTTCTTCATGCACTCTCCTGTGTTGAGGTTGCCTGCCAACGAAAGATGATCACGGTACCTTTGCCCGGTCGACTCATGATCTCCAGTTGCGCGCCAATTGCTTCGGCACGTTCTTTCATCATACTGAGTCCATAGTGACCAGGAGATGCAAGATCCGAGGCAAAGCCGCGTCCATTATCTTGAATATGCATATCGACTTTACCAGCCGTGTATTGTAATTTGATCTTTACGCGGCTGGCCGACGCATGTTTGGCAATATTATTTAATCCCTCCTGACAGATCCGATAGACCGCCACCTGCACGTCACTATCCAGAATATCTTCACCTGTAATCATTACAGTCACACGAATACTTGTGCGGCCAGTGAATGCGTCAGCTAATTGATGCAAGAGGTCATTCAGATTACTATCCGTTAGTGCCAACGGTCGTAATTCTGATACCAACATGCGCATTTCCGCAATCGCGCCGCGTGTGAGGCTGCGCAGGTCTTCAAGGGCACGTCGCGCATCATCCTGATCTTGTTCCCATAAACCCGGAAGCACTTCAGCGAGCAATCCAGCCGAAAACAGTGACTGGTTCACCGCATCATGCAGATTTCGCGCGAGACGCTGACGCTCCTGCAATATGGCAAGCGATTGCGCATCTTCAAATAGTTCCGCGTTGACCAGCGTAATGGCAGCCTGGTTTGCCAAAGTCATGGCCATATCCGCATGCCGCGCTTTGAAGTAATCCTGTTCTGAGTGCGCCAGGCCTATGACTGCAATAATACGCCCCTTAACTGCTAAAGGTACCCACATCCAGGATCGGGCATCTTTTAACATTGCAGCCGCTTCATTACTAAGGAATGACCTAAGGAATTTTGCAGCCGGGTCAGCACTCCATACATCTGCAATCCGAATGGGGCGCTGCTTCGTAAATAATGACGTTAAGATATCGGGAACATCCAATTGTATATTTAGAGATGGCGCCTGCTCCAACTCCCTCGGATTATGGGTGGTTAAAACGATCAAGTTGGATTCTTCCACAGCGAAGAGGCCTGCATGAGTGTATTCTATGATCCCTCGGAACTGTTCAAGAATAAAGCCTGGCTTAACTTCAAGCGCAGATGCAAATGCTTCAGATATTTCAAGCAAGGCAGATTGTTCATGGGTCCGTTCCTGAACCGTTCTGCGGATCACATCTTCTTCAATACGCTGACTAACATCGCGAAAAGTACAAAGCCAATACTGCTGATCCTGATAAGTAAACGCTGTTCCACGCCATTCGGCATTAAACAAAGAGCCATCATGCCGCACGTGAACTGCCAATATCTCAAATATATTTCCGGCTTGAACCGTCTCAGCGTAGAGGGTTAACAAATGATGGTTGCTGGGATGGATAAACTTGGTGAAGGGAAAACCAACAAATTCTTCGCGGGCATAACCGTGCATTTTTAGCGCAGACTGATTAGCGTGCATTACCAAGCCCGTTGACGCGTCCTGAATGATTATCCCATCTGCCAGCGCGTCAAAGGTGATTTGATATAGTGATTCTTCCCGGTTTAATTGGCCCTTTTTCATAAAAAATTTACAGGAGATCTGAGTAAAGAGAGACCACGCCAGGCGGTCCCTAGAAGTCACCGAGTATTCAGAACAAACTTAATTTATGAGCAAGAAGATAAAAAAACACTTTTGTTGTTAGCAAGCTTTACAATTGTCTATGGAACTTATTGTAACCTTTCTCGCACAAAGCTGAAATAGATGCATTGAATTACCAGGAATTTAATTCAAGCCTTATCCCTTCCTCAAACGACAGCGGACTGAACCCAAAATCCTTTTGCGCTTCGGCATACGAAAAATCCTTATTCTCGTTCAACCGCAAGACCTGCTCCGCTTTGATGGGAAACGGAATCCGAATCCGCTCGAAGAAGCGCAACAAGCTCACGACAGGTTTCGACGGAACATGGATTTTCCACACACGCTTGTTCATCCCTTTGGCAATTGTGTTAATAACATCGTTATAAGTCAGCGCCTGCTTCCCAGCAACGTTGTAACTCTTGCCAATCGTGCTTTCACCGGATAGGCAACTCACCATTGCTTGTGCGACATCGTCCACGTAGATGGGCTGCTGTAAATATTCGCCATCGCCAAAGATCGGGACAATCGGCGAAACACGCATAAAGCGAATCAGCCGCCACATATTACGGTCGCGCGGACTGCCATAGATCATCGTCGGGCGCAGGATGGTGTATTTCAGTCCGCTTGTTTCGATGGCAAGCTCCGCCGCCACACGGATTTTCTTGCTCGGCGCGTTGAGTTGTGTGAAGATGGCGGTAGTGCTGATGAAGACGGCACGCTGGATACCCGCGTTTTTTGCCGCGCTGACGATCGAATCCGCGTGACCGAAGCCGAGCGAGGCAACGTTGATGAGAGTGTCTGCGCCTTGCATGACGGTGGATAACGACTGCGAATCAGAAACATCTCCCAACGCCCATTCGATATTCAAACCAGAAAGGGACGAGCGATTACTGGAGGCGCGATAAAGACAACGGACTTCGTATCCGCTTTTGAGGAGGAGAGGGACGACGCGCGAACCTGTGAAGCCAGGTGCGCCTGTAACGAAGATTTTCATATTTTCCTATTACATGTCATGGCAAATAAAACCATTAGCCACGGATTACACGAATTCTCCCGAATTGATCTCTAAAATTCGTGCAAATCTGTGACATCGTACCCGTAGGGTAAATCCGTGGCAAAGAATCTCCGGAATTGTCGTAGAGATGCTTCGCTACGCTCAGCATGACATTACTTATTAACAAGATTTTCAAGTAACTCAAGCGTTTCATTCAACTTATCGCGGCGGTCGAGATGCTTGACCAGATACTCGCGGGCGTCTAATCCCATTTGCTGAACGCGTTTTGAATCTTTTGAAAGTTCAAGGATTGTCTCTGCCAACAATTCATCATCGCCAGGTTGCACATATACTCCCCCATTCGATGCCTCGATCAACTGCCGTGAGACGCCATCAATAACCAGCACGGTTGCGCGTCCCGCCGCCATATAATCAAAAACTTTGTTCGGGTATGTAGTGCGGAACATCGGAATATCCTGCAAGATCGCGAGGCACACATCCGCAGAGGCGACGACCAGCGGCATGTCCTTTTTCGCGCGCACACCAGCAAAAATTACATTCGACAACTTCATCCGCTCCGCTTCACTTTGCAACCGCGGACGTTCCTTTCCGTCGCCGAATAACACAAATCGAATTTTGTCGTCGTCATTCAATCGTCCAGCCGCACGCAGGATCGTGTCAATATCATTCGCTTGTCCCAATGCACCGGCATACAACACTGCAAATTTATCCTGCAAGCCCAACTCACTGCGGATCGATGAGCCATCCACTTGCGGATTGAACATGTCCACGTCTGTGCCGTAGGCGATGTACGTGATCTTTTTCTCAGGTACGCCCTTGCCGATCATATACTCTTTATATGCTGGCGAGTTCACCAGAATATGTGTCGCGCGCGCATACAAAAATTTCTCCAGCCAACGTCCCGCCGCGCTCAATACTGGATTCGTCAACACCCCCATATTCACGCCGAACTCGGGCCACAGGTCACGCACTTCCAACAAAAAGGGCTTGCGCCGCATCCACGCCACAGCCCACGCCGAGACCGCCTGAAAGATCGGCGGCGTCGTGCCCATCACCAGGTCCACATCGCGCACCTGCAGCGCCGTCCACACTGAACTCAACATAAAACTAAAAAAAGAAATGATGCGCCAAAAATAACTGCGATGCAGTGCCGGGTAAATGTACGCCCGCATGATCCGCACGCCCTCGATCACCTGCTCGGCAAACATCCCTTTGCGCGCCACCGTCCGCTGCCCCGTCTGATAATTCAAATCACTGGCGACGATGACCAACTCGTGCCCACGCGCGCGCAAAAATTTCGCCATCTCAAAATGGCGCGTATGCCCCGGCTCATCGGGCGCAACGAAAGCTTGGTTGAGTAACAGGATTTTCATCGAGTGAGATTATAGCATTGGGATGAGAATCCGCTTCAGGCTTAGCTGGAGGCGGGTCCACTTCGAGAATCATTTTCTTCCCTCAGCCTTGCTCTCAATCCACACCTAAAACCTACCGACGGTCGGTGCCGCATCCCCATAACATTTCCGCAAAGCGACAAGCCTGAGAGTCTTTGATAGTCCTGCCAGATAGAATTAGGCTTACAGAAAGCAATTATAGAAAGGACTTTATAACCATGGAAATCCCACGACATTGGAGACTCAAGAAACAACGCTACGGGCTGGTCGGCGAGGTTTGCCCTCACTGCGATCACAAGATCTTCCCCCCACGCGATGTTTGCCCAAACTGCGGCGACGAAGCCAAGGAACAATTTGCATTTAGTGGCAAAGGCGAAGTCTATTCCTACACCACCGTCTACGAAGCCCCCAGCGGCTACGATGCCAACGCCCCCTACACTGTTGCCCTCATCAAACTGGACGAAGGTCCCATGCTCACCGCCCAACTCACCGACGTGGACAACAACGTCATTGAGATCGGCATGCCCGTCGAAATGGTCACCCGCAAAATGCGCAACGATGGCGACGAACGCGGATTGATCGTATATGGGTATAAGTTTCGCCCTCGCGAAATTGTACCGCAGCTATAGTTTCATTTCGGGCATCTTTTCCAATAATTTCAAGAAGATTCAGCCGAATTTGAACCTGTAGATTTCGCTCTCGATCAATCTGAATCCGTTCAACCAAAGTATCTACAACCCTCTTCTTAACCAGAAAAACCTCATGTTGCTCCTCAAGTGTCTGAGGGGCAACTGTTTTTAATTCATCGACCCCGGTTTTCAGATCAGCTAGAAATTCGACAACCTTTGATTCCCAGTCTTCCAGAGCACTAATGTTTACGGCTTCACCAAGTGAGACTAATTCGTTTTTCAGTGAGACTTCTTGAAAGGTAAGTTGGTGCAGTTGCTGTTCCATATCTGAAACAGGAAAAACACCTTTACGTGCCTGGGTAATCACCCACTGACGCTCAGCTAATACAGCCTCAAGCTGGTTTTGTATCCGTACTGTTTCTTCCTTTAGAGATGCTTGACTTGCAAGGATCTGGTTCACGAGCTGTCGCGCCTGACCGAGAAGATAATCAGGACGATCGATCACATCACAAATCTTCAGCCAAACAATTTCCTCTGCTTTCTTTGCACCAATGTGCCTTGGACAATTCGGCGATACACTTTCCTTATGAATTTGACCGCAGTAGTAGACACGAACTTCCGACTTTCGTCGAACCAATTCACCCTTTCGATTTCTCCTTGATTTATTCGTTCTAGAGCCCCACTTGTAGTTGCAATCGCAAAAGAGTTTTCCACCAATCAAGTAGTCATACTTCAGGTTTCTAATCGGGTGAGTTTTCTTGCTTTTTCGCATCCGAAGATATCTCTCATACGTCACAGTATCAATGATGGGCGGAACGGGAATCTGGAAGTTCTCCCCCTTCCTGGATTGAATTTTTATACCATACGCATATTCCACGGCAGCATTGAGGATCGCCTGAATACTTGATTTTGCCCACTGCATTCTGCGCGGAATACTACTTCCCTTCTGAGGAGCACCCATCGTAATCAAACGCTTTCGAATTTCCATAAAGGGGATGTTTTCCAGATACCAAGCAAAGATCTGCCTGACCCAATAAGCTTCATCCTCAACAACCTCAATGACATCCCCATTTCTTTGGTAGCCATATCGGTCCTGTCCTGTATTTGCCTTCCCGGCTCTAAGACGCGCTTTTACTCCCATTGTCATGCGCTCCTTCATACCATCCAATTCCATCTGTGCGACCCACGCTCGAAGCGGAGCAATCTTCGGATCGAATGTCTCCCGTGCCAGCATAACCGACAAATTGCACCCCTGGATTGTTTCCAACACCAGAAGCATAGAACGCATTCCCCGATAAAGCCGATCTTCACGCCATGCCAGGATAATGTCAAACTCGCCTTTGGATGCATCTCTCAACATCGCAAGCAATCCAGGACGATCAGCACGAGTTCCAGAAGGTTCCACTAGTTTATTTCGGACACGATATTTTTCGATATCCCGATATACATTCACGATTTGCAGTCCCTGATCAGCTGCCAGTTTTCGGCAATCGGCTTCCTGTTCGGCAGGACTTGATTTTTCCGCCTGATGTTCGGAAGATGTTCGAACGTAAATTACTGCGCGAGTTTTCATATTGATCTCCATATTGCGTGCTACATTGTCCAGATGGCACTTACCCGAATCTGACCCTTGCTGGATCGGAAGAAAGGAGACCTGCCGGAGGTTGATGACTGCGGACCACCGCCCATCGTCGGCCAATATCCGCTACCACCATTGGCACCGCCCTTATTCTCAATACTGCTTTCCAGAATTTCCAGGAGATGCAGACGGATGGTCACTCGAAATTGACGATCTCGATCCACCTCGATCTTTTCTACAAGGTTCTCAATGATCTGGCGTTTCAATTCACAGATATGTAACTGCTCCTCAGGTGCATCCGGCATTTGATTGAGAGCTTCAATACCTTCTTTGAGATCCTCAAAATACCGCCTGATCTTTTTCTCCCAGTCCACCAACACCCGTGCATCAATCGCTTCCTGGATGGCAGCCAGTTGCGTCTTCAGCTCAACTTGCCTGATTGACATGCTTGTCAACTGCTGTTCCATTTCAGCCTCGGATATTACCCCTCGCCGGGCACGGGTGATTGTCCACTGCCGATTGATCAGGATGTTGTCTAGTTCCTTTTCGATCAAGTCCTTATCAGTACCCTGTAACAGAACGCTCTCCTTTAATTCATCCACCAGGATTCGTGCCTGGTCCATCAGAAGCTCTGGATGATTGATCGCACTGCAAACCTGTTCCCAGACATTTTGGTCCGCCTTTTGATTGTTGACAGTGTGCGGACAATCCGAGGAAACCAACTCCTGATGTTTGCAAATACACATGTAATCCCCGTAAATCTTTCCACTTTTCCATTCTCCATCCCATTGCTTGCGGGATGTTGTGGAAATATGCACAGACATACGGTATCCACACGGGCAGTAGAGCAACCCACGGATCAAAAAATCTCTCTTTGGAATTTCAGTGGGTGGAAAGATGCGCTTGCCTTTGATATCCATGAACTGCCGGTATGTCTCCATATCCAAGATCGGATCCATCTTGATCTGAAAGCTTTCACCTTCCCTTCGTTGCGTTTTTATTCCTATAGCGTAGTCATCTGCACCCTGTAGAATGCCCTGAATACTGGAAACAGACCAGGGAATACGGCGAGTAGTGGTCGCTATTTTTTGAGGAGCATTTGAAGCGATCAGGCGTTTTCTGATTTCCTGCGCGGTAATGCCTTCGATGTACCACGCAAAGATCTGACGCACCCATTCCGCTTCCTCTGGAACGACTTCAATCCGTTCCCCCACCCGCTGGTAACCATAACGATCTTGTCCGGAATTCGCCTTGCCAGCCTTGAGGCGTGCCTTGACTCCCATCGTCATGCGCTCCTTGATAATCTCAAGTTCAACCTGCGCCAGCCATGCCTTGAGAGGAGCCGTCGCAGGATCAAAAGTTTCCAACGCCAGCATGATGGAGATATTGTTTTGCTGGATCGTCTCCAATACCAGGAGCATGGCGCGCATCCCCCGATACAAACGATCCTCCCGCCAGGCAAGAATGACATCGAACTGATCATCTGCGGCATCGCGCAACATCGTCAGCAAACCAGGACGGTCATAACGCACACCAGAAGGCTCCACCCACTTATTCTTGACACGGTACCGTTCAATGTCACGATAAACGTTTACAACGATCAAACCCTGTTTCCCTGCAAACAGGCGGCAATCTGCCTCCTGCTCTGCAGGACTGCATTTTTCGCCCTGTTGTTCAGATGAGGTTCGTACATAGATCACAGCTCTTTTTGCCATTGCTTCAATCCTTTACTTCCTGTCTCAATATCCAAACGGATTCCCTCCTTTAGACCGGGGGCCGGCTCGGTCCTCCAGAGTCACCATCAGAAGGAATTCTCGTTCACCTTCCGCCTTGCCTCGAAACAGAGCTGATCACCGAGGACAAGAGCCTGTTCATCCGGTGTCAAACCTAGCCGGCTTGTAAAATCGAAAAGCATCAGCCCAACAGACGCAGAGACATCCATCAGACTTCCACTGTCTGTCACCGCCTCCCATTCCTGACGAAAGACGGAAAGACTTTCCAACGCCAGGGTCCGATCCAACAGCCCAGGGGTTGGGGTCTCATGAACTGCAAATTGAACATCCATAGGTTGTCTCCTTTTATGGGTGTTCCGCTTCCCCCAACCGGAAAGCAAAACGCCCCGATGGAATCCCACCAGGGCGTTTGCAGAGGCTATAATACGAACAGCCCGCCTACCGCTGTCAACGACAATTAGAAATGGACTTGGCGACAATTAGAAATGCCCATGGGGTGGGAGCGTATGGAGTGCTGCGGGGACTAGCCCCCGCAGCACTCCATACGCCGAAAAAATCTAATCGGG
>Ga0180069_1000205_pt1 | contig 12242 bp, 10 predicted proteins | sample EasRivERM_16_10D_2_FD_121793 | JGI IMG/M metagenome (GOLD analysis project Ga0180069, IMG submission 121793) | Soil microbial communities from meander-bound floodplain in the East River, Colorado, USA - East River metaG ERMLT231B'_16_10D | ecosystem: Environmental > Terrestrial > Soil >...
AGGGCGAAAGGGCCTCGATCTGGGCAGCGGGCTGAAATATGCCGTGCAGATCGCCGATGCGCTGGCGACCGCCCACGCGGCGGGGATCGTCCACCGGGACCTGAAGCCGGGCAACATCATGGTAAACGAGTCGGGCCTGATCAAGGTGCTGGACTTCGGGCTGGCCAAGCTCACCGAGAGGGCCGAAAACGAATTGAGCGCGGCCACGCAGACCATGGGAGCGGCTCCGCGAACCGAAGAGGGGACGATCGTGGGGACGGTGGCCTTTATGTCCCCGGAGCAGGCGCAAGGCAAGAAGGTGGACGCCCGGTCGGACATCTTTGCCTTGGGGTGCGTGCTGCACGAGATGGTCACGGGCCGCCGCGCGTTCCAGGGCGAAACGAAGATGCAGACTCTGGCCGCGATTCTGAACCAGGAGCCGCAAGCAGTGACTGAAATCGTGGAAGGCGCGCCGCGGGACCTGGAAAAGATCATCATGCGGTGCCTGCGCAAGGATCCCGAGCGCCGGTTCCAGACGGCTGCGGACTTGCGAGTGGCGCTGCAGGAGCTCAAGGAGGAATCCGAATCGGGCAAGCTGGCAGCCCTACCGGGCGCGATCCGGCGGCCCCGCGTCTCGGGGGTGATAGTCGGCTTGGTCATCGTTCTGATCGTTGGCGCGGGCGTGTTGGGCTGGTGGCTGCGGCGTCCGGAGAAACCGAAACCGGGACCGGTGTCCATGCGCCTCACCGGGGACGCGGGGTTGACGACCGACCCGGCGGTCTCACCAAACGGCACCCTTCTGGCCTATGCGTCGGATCGGGGCGAGGAGGGCAACCTCGACCTTTGGGTGAAGCAGTTGCCCAATGGCGAACCACTGCGGATCACCCGCCACGGGGCGAATGACCGGGCGCCGGCGTTTTCGCCTGACGGCGCCCAGATCGCGTTTCAATCGGATCGCGAGGGAGTCGGCGTTTACGTGGTGCCGGCGCTGGGAGGCGCTGAGAGGTTGATCGCGAAGCCAGGCGGGCGGCCGCGGTACTCCCCCGACGGCAAGTGGATCGCCTATGAGGTGGGCTTTGGGCCCGTCCCTCTCAAGATTTACATGGTGCCGGCCGCCGGCGGGACGCCCCGGTTGTGGCGGCCGGAGTTCTCGTTCAGTGACAACGCAGTTTGGTCCCCTGACAGCAAACACTTGATATTCTTGGGAACCAAGGATGCGGAAGGAACCGATTGGTGGGTGGCGCCTCTGGATTCCGGGCCCGCGGTCCGAACGGGCCTCGGGCGCGCCGCCAGCGACCAGGGTCTTTCGGACGTGACGGTGAATCAGTGGATCGCCGAGGGGAATCAGATTCTTTTTTCCGCCCAGTTGAGCGACAGCACGAATATCTGGCGGACTTCGATTTCACCGGGGACATGGCAGGTAGCGGGCTCGTTCACACGGCTCACCTTCGGGAACGGAACCGAAGTTCAACCCTCGCGAGCGGGCGACGGAGCGGTGGTGTATACCGCGGTCGCGGCGACGCTCGACATCTGGAGCCTGCCGATTGAAGCCAACCAGGGCAAGGTGACCGGTGAGCTGAAGCCGGTTACGCAAGACGCGACACCCGATGCCTGGCCGACCCTTTCGGCCGATGGGAAGAAGCTGGCCTTCCTCTCTCTCCGGTCAGGTAGGGCTGATGTGTGGATCAAGGACCTGGAAAGCGGCAAGGAGAGCGCCCTGACCGCCACGCCTGCTTACGAGATGACCCCGGAGATTTCTTCCGATGGGTCCAAAGTCGCCTTTGCCGTGATGGAGGATCAGAAGGTGGCGATCTACACGGCGGCAGCCAGTGGCGGGGCCGCGGAGAAGGTGTGCGAGGAGTGTGGGGGCCTTTGGCACTCCGCACCGGGCGGCACGCTGGTGTTTGGTGTTGCAGATCGGAAGAACCTGTGGATACTGGATCCGGCCACTCGCCAAAAGGCCCTGTTGATTCCCAGCCTGGATCATCAGTTGTCACAAGCCCGCTTCTCTCCCGACGGCCGGTGGATGTCGTTCGTGGAGGCTTTAGGCCCGGGCCGGGCGCGGGAAGTGATTATTCCCTTTCGTGGCTCCCAGGCCCCGAGCAAAAGTGAGTGGATCGCGGTCACCGACGGCTCGACCAACGACTTGGTGAACTGGTGGTCACCCGATGGGAACCTGCTGTACTTCCGCTCGGACCGCGATGGGTTTGGCTGCTTCTGGGCGCAGCGGCTGGATCCGGCCACCAAGCAACCCCGGGGCGCGGCGTTTTCCGTTTACCATTTCCATCGCGCGCGTCGCCGGCTGGGGCAGTTTCCCATCATGCCGCTGGGCGTTACGACGCCGGGGGGACGGCGAGATGCGATCCAGACCTTGGGAGATCCGACCAAGATTTCGATTGCGCCGGGCAAGTTGGTTTTTCCGATCCGAGAGGAGACGGGGAACATCTGGATGGCCAAGCTGGACGGGATGCCATGACCGCGCAGTCAGCTCCCAGCCATCACCCCAGGCGGGCCGCGATATCGCGCGCGATCTGGGCCCCGTGGAATCTTCCATTCTCGATGAAGATTTCATTGGTGTGCATCCCCGCCACCAGCACCCCCGCCAGGTAGACGCCCGGACGGTCGCTCTCCAGCGTCTCCGGATGGGTCCGCGGCCGCTCGGTCTGGGGGTCAAACACGATACCGATCGACCCCAGGAACTCCAGGTCCGGATGATACCCGATCAGGGCGAACACAAAATCGTTGGGTAGCCACTTCTCCCCTTCCGGCGTCCGTACCCGCAGGCAGTCCTCGGTAATCTCCTCCACCGTGGTGTCCAGGAAGCCGGCGATCTCCCCGCTCTTCAGGCGGTTCTCGATGTTGGGCTTGATCCAGTACTTGATCGACGAGCTCAACTCGGCCTGGCGGTGGATCAGGGTCACCCGCGCTCCCGTCCAGAACAGCTCCAGCGCGGCGATGGCCGCCGAATTCTTCCCTCCGATCACGGCCACGTCCATATCGTAGTAAGGGTGAGGCTCATGATAGTAGTGCAGGACCTTGGGCAGCTCCTCGCCGGGAATGTTCAGCCGGTTAGCCAGGTCGTAGTAGCCCGTAGCCAGGATGATTTTCCGCGCCTGGTGGCAGCCGGTTCGGCCGCCCCGCCGGGTGGTCCATACCCGGAAATCCCCATCCTGACCCTCCATCCGGTCGGCCCGCTCGTACTGCCGCACGTCGAGCCGATAGTGCTGGGTCACGCGGCGATAGTATTTCAACGCCTCGGTACGGGTGGGCTTCTCCCGGATACTGGTCATAGGGAGGTTGCCGATCTCCAGCAGCTCCGGCGTGGTGAAAAACGTCATGTGGGGCGGATAGTGGTAGAGGGAGTTGACCAGGCACCCCTTCTCCAGGAGGATGACGCTCAACCCGCGCTGCCGGATCTCGATCGCGCAGGCCAGCCCGGTAGGCCCCGCGCCCACTACGATGGCGTCGTAGACGGTGCTGGAATCCACCCTTCTATTGTACGCTGGACCGGTCGGAGGCCTGTCCAGCGCCGCACCGCGAAGAAATCCGCCCCCTTACGGGTCGCCATGCGGTGCTGGCAGGGAGAGCTAGGGGACCATGGCCAGCCTGGATTCGGGCGGCGCCGGCTCCGGCAGGGTGGCATCGGTGATCCTCAGCCCGTACATGGCCAGCTCAAACCGGTCCCGGATCCCCGTCTTCTCGAAAATATGCATCATGTGGATCTTGACGGTTCCGGTGGCAATCTGGAGCGCCTCGGCGATCTCCCGGTTCTTCAGTCCCCGCGCCACCAGCCCGATGATCTCCTGCTCGCGTCTGGTGAGCGCCCGCGGCCGCGCCTGCCCAAACCGCGACTCTCGCGGGCTGTACAGGTTCTCGGTCCACATCTGCCCCTCGGTCACCGTGCGCAAGCAGTGCAGAATCGCCGGTGCCGGCGCCGACTTCTTCAAGATGCCGCAGGCGCCCACCTGGAAGGCCCGGAAACACTCGACATCGGAGATCACGGTGGCCCACAGCACCGTTCGCGTTTGCGGATAGCGCGTCTTCGCCGAAGCAATCCAGTCCAATACCGGCTTAGCCCCAAAGGCGCGATCCAGCAGCATGAGGGACGGTAAATAGCGATCCAATAACCCCAGCCCGTTCAACAGGCTGTTGGCGCCGCCGGCCAGTTTCAGGTCCTCGGTAGCCTCCAGGATACTGCGCAGGCCTTCTATTGCGATCGGTTGTGAGTCGCAGGCACAAACGGTAATAGCCGTCACGTACACCTCCTTAGCCTGTAGCTTGATCGGCGGTAGTCCACCAGGGCTGTAGGTTCGCAAAACAGAACCTCCGCTTTGATATTTCTCCAGGTGTTGCTTCCCCGGCCGATAAGGAAATTGGTAGTTTGCCCGAGGAACCTCATTGGCTAGCTCTTCCGTACCCGCCTCCCTCGCCCCGGCCACGTCCACTTGGGCCGAGAAGGCCGCCCGCGCGGCCCCGCCCCTTACCGAAGTGGTGTTCCTTAGTATGTTCTGGTGGCTGCTGGCGGGGACCGGGCGCATCGCTTTATTGGCCGACGGCGACACCGGCTGGCACATCCGCGCCGGCCAATGGATTCTCGCCCACCGCCGCTTCCCCACCGAGGACCTGTTCTCCTACTCCCGGCCGCACGCCGAGTGGTTCGCCTGGGAATGGCTGAGCGACGTGCTCCTGGCCGGAGTGCACCACTACCTGGGCTTGGCCGGCGTCACCCTGGCGGCCGCCGTTCTGATCGGGGCCACCTCGGCGGTTCTGCTCGGGTACCTGCTCTGGCACCGGGTCCACATCCTGGTCGGGATCGTGGTGATGCTGGTGGCCGGATCGGCCTCCACCATCCACTGGCTGGCCCGCCCCCACCTGTTTACCTATTTGCTATTTCCAGCGACCCTGTGGCTCCTGGACGCCGACCGCCGCTCGCCCGGCCGCCGCGTGTGGCTGCTGGCGCCGCTGGCCGCCCTGTGGACCAACCTCCACGGCGGCTTCCTGATCCTGCCCGCTACGCTGGGCTGCTACACCCTGGGCGCCCTGCTGGGGCGCGACCGGAGGAACGCCCGGCGCTACGCGCTCCTGACCCTGGCCGCCGCCGCTCTAACTCTGATCAATCCCTACACGTGGCGCCTGCACCTGCACATCGCCCGCTACCTCAGCTCCGACTTCATCCGCAACCGGGTGATGGAATTCCAGTCGCCGCAGTTCCGGGGCGAGAGCATGCTGGCCTACGAGCTGCTGCTCCTGACCGGCCTGATCCTGGTTCCGCGCCTGTGGCGCCGCGGCGAGCACGCCACCGCCCTGCTCCTGGTGGCCCTGGCCCACGCTTCGCTGGGGTCGGTGCGCCACGTGCTGCTCTACGTGCTGGCCGCCGCCCCGGTGATGGCCCGCGAGCTGACCAGCCTGGTCGTCGGCAGTCGCAGCGAATGGGTCCGCGCCCTGGCCGCGGTGGGCTCGGACGATTCCGCCCCGCGCGGCCCCCGCCTCCGCTTTCCGCTCTACGGCCTGGCTTCTGTGGCGCTGGCCGTGGCCTTGTTCCGCACCGGGGGACCGGCCTGGCGGGTCCCCGATTTTCCCCCGCAAAGATTTCCTCTGGCCGCCCTGGCCGCGGCCGACAAGAATAGCTTGGGAGCGAGAATGTTTACCTCGGATCAATGGGCTGATTATATGATCTACCGATACTGGCCCACCCGGCGCGTGTTCATCGACGGCCGCAGCGATTTCTACGGCCCCGCGCTGGGCGCCCAGTACCTCGAGGCCCTGAGCGCCCGGCACGGCTGGGAACAGATCTTCGCTCAATACCAGTTCGACGTAGCCTTGCTGCCGGCCGAGTGGCCTCTGGCGACCGTCCTGAAGGTCCGCCCCGACTGGCAGTTGGAGTACGACGACGGACAGGCCCTGCTGCTGAGAAGGGTCTCACCGACTTACGCGGTCTCAGTAAATCCAACCATTCCCCGCGGGGAGAAAAGGAATTAACACAATGAAAAGATTCAATCTTCTGAAACTCAAGATCTGGAGCGCACTGCTCTGGAAGGACACCAAAGGCCAGGATCTGGTGGAGTACGCTCTGCTGGCCGGTTTTGTGGCCGTCGCTGCCGGCGCTTTGCTGCCCGCCATCAGCGGCTCCATCAGCACCATCTTCTCGAAGATGGGCTCGGTCCTGTCGGCGTCGGCGGCCCAGTAGGATTCACCGCCCCGGCTGCCGTTGTTGTCATCTTCTAACGGGGCTTCCGCCGCCTCTCGCGGGCGGAAGCCCTGCACTTCTTCTCAGAGAGGTTTCTTATGGATAAGATCCTGCAGGTGATCTGGAAGTTACGGATTTGGAAAGACAGGCGGGGGCAGGACCTCGTGGAATACGCGTTGCTCGCCGGCTTTATTGCCGTGGCCGCCGGGGTTTTCCTCCCCAACGTGAGCATTGCCATGTCCACGATCTATTCCAAGGTTTCCAGCCGGCTGGCCGAAGCGGGGGCCTAACCCTCTCCGGGGGTGGGGTCGTGGGGATGGAGAATCATACCATCGCGCTGGCAGTGTCTCTAGGCGTGGGGCTGGCCGCCTCGATAGAAGACCTCTGGCATCGCCGTATCTCTAACCGGACCATTCTCGCCGGCCTAGCCGCCGGCCTCGTTCTGCAGATCCAGGTGCAGGGCTGGTGGCGCGGCCCGCTGGCCTGGATGGGGGGCGCCGCCGTCGGCCTGGGCGTCTTTCTGATCTTCTTTCTCCTGGGCGGCATGGGCGGCGGCGACGTCAAGCTGATGGCCGCTTTCGGCGCCTGCCTGGGCGTGCGCCAAATTCTCCTCGGGGCCCTGATGGCGGCCCTGGTGGGCGCGGTATGGGCCTGCGGACACTTGCTTTGGAAGTGGATCTGCCACCGCCGGGCCTGCCGGAGTGGCCCGCTGCCCCCCGAAGCCGAAACCTTCCCGCGGGCGCCCTCCATCTTCATCGGCATCCTGCTCAGCTTTCTCGCCTAGGCGACTTTTCTGCGTTCCTCTGCTGCTCTCCGGAGATTCTGGTCTTAGGGGCGATGCTGACTAATCCTCGGCCCGCCTCCAGCCGATAGGATTCTTGATGAATAGAAGATTTCTGGCCGTGTTGGGCCTCTCAGCGGTTCTGGCGCTGGTGGTCTCGGCTATTTTCTACCAGATGACTATGGCCGGCCGGGGCGCCAAGACCAAGACCGATATGCGCAATGTGGTGGTGGCCACCGCCCCCTTAGCCCTGGGGGCGGTGGTGAAATCCACCGACCTGAAACTGGTCAGTTGGCCTGCCCAGAATACGCCGCCCGGGAGCTTCAGCAAGATCGAGGACGTGGTCGATCGGGTGACGCTCAGCAACATCCTGGTCGAAGAGCCGGTGCAGGAGGGGCGCCTGGCGGTGCGGGGCAGCCAGTCGGGTCTGTCCGGTCAAATTCCACCGGGAATGCGGGCCGTCTCGGTGCGGGTCAACGATGTGATCAGCGTGGCCGGTTTCGTGGTTCCCGGCTCGCGGGTGGACGTGATGGTGACGGCCACGCCGCGGGCGGATACCCACGCCGGGCCGATCACCCGCACGGTGCTCTACAACATTCAGGTGGTTTCGGCGGGACGCAATATGACGCCGGACGCCAAAGGCCAGCCGGAGAATGTCGCCGTCATCACCCTGCTGGTGACGCCGGAGCAGGCGGAGCTGCTGACCCTGGCGGCCAACGAGGGACGCCTGCAACTGTCTCTGCGCAACAACACCGACAAGAAGGAACTGGCTAGCAACGGGGTGCAGGCGGGAGAGATTTTCACCGGCCGGCGCCAGGCCGTCGAGCCGGTGGCCAAGCCCCGGCCGCGGGTGGTCACGGTCAGGATGTTGCCTCCCCCGCCGGTGGCGGCTCCACCCCCTCCGCCGCCCCCGCCGCGGATCGAGCTGATCCGGGGCGACAAGAGGACCACCGAGATCCTGGGACCCACGGTAACGCCACAGAACAGGTAACGGAGAGCCATGACGACAATGGGGACGGTTCCACGTAAACGGCGTTGGTGGTGGACGGCGGCCTGCGGAGCGCTGCTCACGCTTTCGTTGGGGGCCGACGCTCCGGCCGACGAGATTCACCTCCTTACCGGGCGCTCGGTGGTACTCGAGCACCCCGACGACATCGTGCGCATCTCGGTCGCCAACCCGGAGGTGATGGACGCCGTGGCGGTGACTACCCGCGAAGTGCTGCTGAACGCCAAGGCCAGCGGCACCACCAGCCTCATTATCTGGTCCAAGCCCGGCGACCGCCAGATGTTCACCGTCTACGTGGCGGTGAACGCGGAGGCCCTCGACCGGCAGATTAAGGATACCTTTCCGGGCGAGCAGATCCAGATACGAGGGGGCAAGGACGCCCTGACCCTCACCGGCCGGGTCAGCTCCGCGGCCGTGGCCGAACGCGTGGCCGTGCTGGCCGCTACCGTGGTCAAAACCGTTATCAACTATTTGGAGATCGCTCCGCCGGCGGCCGACAAGCAGATCCTGTTGCGGGTGCGTTTCGCCGAAGTCAACCGCGTGGCCATTACCCAGTTGGGTGTCAACTTCCTCTCTACAGGCGCCCTGAACACGCCCGGCTCGGTCTCTACCCAGCAGTACTCCCCGCCGCGGGCGTCCACCCTGGATTCCACGATCGGCGCCCGGGTCAGCGGCACCTCTTCCAGCTTCACCCTCTCCGACGTGCTCAATGTCTTCGCCTTCCGGCCCGACTTGAATCTGGCGATGATGCTGCGGGCCCTGCAGTCGCGCAATCTGCTGGAGATCCTGGCCGAGCCCAACCTGGTCACCTCCAACGGCAAGGAGGCCACCTTCCTGGCGGGTGGCGAGTTCCCGTTCCCGGTGGTGCAGGGCGGCGGCAACGCCGGCGCGGTCACCATCCAGTTCCGCGAGTTTGGCGTCCGGGTAAGCTTCACGCCGGTGCTGACCCCGCATAACACCATCCGGATGCACGTCCGGCCCGAGGTCAGCTCCCTCGACTATGCCAACGCTCTGGTCATCTCCGGTTTTACCGTGCCCGCCATCTCCACCCGCCGTATCGATGCCGACGTGGAGCTCCAACTGGGCCAGAGCTTTGCCATCGCCGGGATGCTGGACCGCCGGGTCACCGAGAACCTCCAGAAGATTCCCGGACTGGCCTCCATCCCCCTGCTGGGCAACCTGTTCAAGAGCCGCTCGGCCACCAAGGCGAACTCCGAGCTGGTCGTGCTGGTGACCCCGGAAATCGCCGGCCCGGACGCCAAGATCGAGCCGGCGGCGGTGGCTTTCAGCGAGCGGCTCCTGGCCCCCGCCGCCACCGGCAAAGGGACCGAGCCGGACCGGAAACGGTAGTGCTAGATAATGCATAAGCCGCCCGAGTTGACCGTCTTGTTAGTGTGTCCCGACCGGACGCTGGCGCAGGCGTTCTCCGCCGCCATCGGCGAGTTGAAGACCCTCAACATCCTGACCGACATTAAGGAGTACCCCACTCCGGCGGGCCTGGAGCAGCGGCTGAAGGCCGTCCACCCCGATGCCGTGGTGCTGGACGTGGGCACCGACCGCGACGCCGCCCTCTTCCTGCTCTCTAATCTCGTAGCAGTACATATACCGGTAGTGGGTTTGCATGGGACGGGCGATCCGGAAACCATCCTGCAGTGCCTCCGCTCCGGCGCCTCCGAGTTTCTCCATGCCCCCTTTCGCCTGGCCGAGACGGAGCAGGCCATCATGCGCCTGGTGCGCCGCAAGCAGAGCGATGTCCGCAACCAGCCGAGCCGCGGCCGCCTGTTGGCCTTTGTCCCGGCCAAGGGCGGCAGTGGCACCACCACCCTGGCCGCCACCGTGGCTCACATGCTCGCCCGCTTGACCGAGAAGCGCGTGCTGCTGGCCGACTTCGACCTCACCCAGGGCACCATCAACTTCCTGTTCAAGCTCACCCATAACTACAGCCTGCTGGACGGCACCAAACATTCCCACCAGCTCGACGAGAGTCTGTGGGGATCGCTGGTCGCCGCCCGCGGCAACCTGGACATCCTGCCGGCGCCGGAAAAACCCTATACCCTGCCCATCGAGCCCTACCGGGTTCATGAGTGCATCGAGTACGCGCGGTCCGTCTATGAATACCTGGTCATCGATCTGCCGGCCATCTACGAGAAAGTTTCTTTCGCCACCTTGAACGAGGCGGATCAGATTTACCTGGTGGCCAATCCCGAGTTACCCACGCTGTTTCTGGCCCGCAAGACCCTGGCTCTGCTGGAGGAGATGGGCTTTCAGAAAGAGCAGATCCGGGTTCTGGTGAACCGGCTCACCAAGCGCGAAGAGCTGACCCTGGCGGATATGGAGAAGATCTTTCGGTTCCCCATCCACGCCACCTTTCCCAGCGACTACCCGAACGTCCGCCGCGCTCTGACCGAGGGCAAACCGGTGGAAGACGGCTCCGATCTGGGGGCGGCCTGCCGCAAGTTCGCGGTGGGGATCGTCGGGGTGGGTAAGGACGCCAAGAAGAAAGGGTCGCTGGACGGCCTGAAATCCTGGTTTGGCGACCAGCAATTGGTTAAAGCCGACCGATAAGGAGACGGTGGGAAAATCATGGCGATCGCCGAACTGAACAAACCGAGTGAGTTGAGTTGGGACCAGCGTCTGCGCCGCACCGCCGGCCGCAGTAAGCTCACGCTCAATCCGGAATACCAGGAGCTGAAGTTCACCCTGCACCGCAAACTGCTGGACAAGATCAACCTGGAGGCCCTGGCCTCCATCGACAACCAGAAGCTGCGGGCGGAGGTGCGCTCGGCCCTGATGTCGCTGCTCGACGGCGAGCAGACCCTGCTCAGCTCCATCGAGCGCCAGCAGATCGCCGAAGAGGTTCTGGACGAGGTCTTCGGCCTGGGCCCGCTGGAGCCGTTGCTCCAGGACCCGACCATTAGTGACATCCTGGTCAACACCCACCGCCAGGTCTACGTCGAGCGCAAGGGTCAGCTCGAGTTGACCAACGTCACCTTCAAAGACGACCAGCACCTGCTCCGCATCATCGACAAGATCGTCAGCCAGGTCGGCCGCCGCGTGGACGAATCGTCGCCCATGGTGGACGCCCGCCTCTCCGACGGCTCGCGCGTCAACGCCATCATCGCGCCGCTGGCCATCGACGGACCGCTGCTCTCCATTCGCCGCTTCGGCACCGACAAGCTGATGCCCGCCGACCTGGTCACCCGCCAGTCCATGACCCAGGGCATGCTGGAGCTTCTCGAAGCGGCGGTGAAGGCCCGTTTGAACATTGTGGTCGCCGGCGGCACGGGCTCCGGCAAGACCACCATGCTCAACTCGCTCTCGGCCTTCATCTCGCCCAAGGAACGGGTGATCACCATCGAGGACGCGGCCGAGCTGCAGCTCAAGCAGCCGCACCTGGCGCGCCTGGAAACCCGCCCCCCCAACATCGAGGGGGAGGGCGCCATCCGCCAGCGCGAGCTGCTCATCAACTGTCTCCGCATGCGCCCGGACCGCATCATCGTCGGCGAGTGCCGCGGCGAGGAGGCGCTGGACATGCTGCAGGCCATGAACACCGGTCACGACGGCTCCATGACCACGGTCCACGCCAACACCCCGCGCGACGTGATGGCGCGTCTGGAGGTGATGGTCACCCTGGCCAACGGCAACCTGCACCTGAACGCCATCCGCCACCAGATCGCTTCCGCCGTCGATCTGATCGTCCAGGTGGCCCGTCTCAGTGACGGCTCCCGTCGCGTCATCAACATCACCGAGGTCACCGGCATGGAAGGCGACGTGGTCACCTTGCAGGACTTGTTTGTTTTCGAGAAGCGCGGCATGTCGGCCGAGGGGCGCGTCATCGGCCGCTTCGCCGCCACCGGCATTCGCCCCAAGTTTTACGAGCGGGTCGTCGCCGCCGGCATTCCGCTGCCCCACGATCTGTTTGAAACCGTGGTGGAAGTTAGCTGATCGTCCGAGGTAGGACTATGCCCGCTATCGTGATCGTAATCTTCGTGGCCGTCCTGGGCACCTTCCTGGCCGGCTACCTCCTTTTCACCCGCTTCTTCTCCAAGCGGGATTCCGGCAAGCTGAAGGACCGCCTGCTGGAGCGTACCCCCACCGAAAGCCCCAGCGCCTCCGCTCAACCCCTGTTCCGGGTCGAGGAAGCCGACCAGCAGAAGCTCATCTATCGGGTGCTGGCCGGGATGAAAGTCGACCAGCGTTTGCAGGACCTCATCGAGCAGGCGGGCCTGCGCTGGACCGCCGGTCGCACCGCTCTGGCCGTGCTGGTGCTGGCCGTGGGCGGCTTCGAC
>Ga0180069_1000207_pt1 | contig 12194 bp, 9 predicted proteins | sample EasRivERM_16_10D_2_FD_121793 | JGI IMG/M metagenome (GOLD analysis project Ga0180069, IMG submission 121793) | Soil microbial communities from meander-bound floodplain in the East River, Colorado, USA - East River metaG ERMLT231B'_16_10D | ecosystem: Environmental > Terrestrial > Soil >...
CGCCGGACAGTGGAACTCGGACTGGCCAACGCTACGCACGTGGTCGTCCGGGCCGGTTTAAAGGCCGGAGACGAAGTGGCGCTCGAAGCGCCCTCGCCCGGTAACAATGGCTAAGATGCAAAACATAGGAAGTTCTCCGAAAAAACGCAGCCGGATTTTCGGTTGGGTCACCGTGGTGCTGGTGGGCGGCGGAGCGGTGTTCGCCGCTTTCCGCCTGGGAACGCCCCCGCCCGTGGAAGTTCCCACGGCGCGCGCGCAGCGCGGTGAGTTCGTTATCAGCGTTAAGGGACGCGGCGAGATCAAGAGCTCGCGCTCGGTGATTGTCACCGCTCCGCAGACCCCGGAGTCGCGCATTGTCAGCCTGGCCCAGCCAGGCAGGCCTATCAAAAAAGGTGAAGTGGTGGTGGAGTTCGATCCGGTCACGCAGGAGCAGAATTATCTCGACCGCAACAGCCAGGTTCGCCAGGTGGACAGCGAGATTGTCCAGGCCCAGGCCCAGCACAAGATCATCAACGAGCAGGACGGGATGCTCCTGATGCAGACCCAGTACAATCTGGAGCGGGCCAAGCTGGAGGCCTCCAAGCAAGAGATTCTCTCCGAAATCCAGGGCGCCAAGAATCGCCTGGATGTGGGCGTGGCCGAGGGCGAGGTGACCAAGGCCTCCACTTCCATCGGCGCCCACAAACAGGCCCAGGAGGCCGACCTTTCGCGCTTGGGCGAACGGAAGGATAAGACCGTCCGCGACATGGACCGCGCCAAGAAATATCTGGAGAGCATGATCCTGCGAGCTCCCAGCGACGGCATCGTCATCATCATGCCCAACTTCCGGTCCGGCGGCCAGTTCGGGTCGAGTCCGCCCCCGTTTAAGGAAGGCGACCGCGCCTGGACCGGGGCGCCCATCGCCGAGATCCCCGACATGAGCGAGCTGCAGGTCGAGTTCCGCATCGAGGAGGTCGATCGCGGCCTGCTCAAAGAGAACCAGCCGGTGAAGATCCGGATCGACGCCGTTCCCGACCTGGAGATGGACGCCACCCTGAGCTGGATTAGCCCCATCGCCGCCCTGATGTTCCGCAGCTTCCCTCCCGAGAAGAACTTCCCGGCCAAGGCCAAGCTCTACAAGGTGGACCCCCGCCTGCGGCCGGGGATGAGCGCCACGGTGGAAGTCATCATCGAACAGCAGGCCAACGCCCTGACCATTCCCATTAAGGCCAGCTTCGAGCTGAATGGAAAGCCAGCCGTGTTCCTCCAGAAAGGGAATCGATACCAGCGGCAGCAGATCAAGGCGGGCAAACGCAACGCCACCGACCTGGTGGTGCTGGCCGGCATCAACGAGGGGCAGGTGGTGGCCTTGGAGAACCCCGAAGAGGCGGCCAGGAAGAAGATGGCGAAATAGCCGCCCGGAAATCCCATGCGAAACACACTGGTTCGATTGATCATCCTGCTAACCGTGGCCGCCGTGGCCGGAATGGGCTACTACCTGGTCAAACGGATCCCCGAGAAGAAGCTGGAGGTCCCCATGATCCAGGTGAAGCGCGGCGACCTGATCGTGCGCAGCTACGTGCGCGGCGAGCTGCGGGCTGTCCGGTCCACTTCCATCACCTGTCCGAACTTGGGCTCGACCACTCAAGTCACCCGCCTGGCTCCGGCCGGCGCCCTGGCCCAGGCCAAGGACCTCATCGTGGAGTTTGACGATTCCGAGCTCCTGGCCAGCCTGGAAGACGCCGAGCTGGAAGTCGCCCAGGTGGGCGAGAACATCAAGAAGGCCGAGGCCGACCAGGCCATCCGCCGCAACCAGGACCAGGTCGACCTGCTCCGCGCCAAGTACTCCGTTCGCCGCGGCGAGCTGGAGGTCAAGCGCAACGAGCTGATCTCCAAGATCGATGGCCGCAAGAACGAGCTGACCCTGGAAGAAGCCAAGCGCGCCCTGGCCAAGCTCGAGGAAGACGTCAAGAGCCGGCTGCAGCAAGGCGAGGCCGAGCTGGCTGTGTTTCGGGAGCAGCGGCGCAAAGCCCAGCTCGAGGTGAACCGCGTCAAAACCCGCATCGCACAAACTAAGATGCTCTCACCTATTACGGGCCTGGTGGCCGTCAAGGAAAACCGGTCCGGCGGCTTCAATTTTGGCCAGCAGTCGCCCGACATCCGCGAGGGCGACCAGCTTTCCCCCGGCACCCCGGTGGCCGAGATCCTCGACTTGTCGGAGCTGGAGGTATCGGCCCGGGTCAATGAACTGGAGCGCGCCAACCTCCGCGAGGGCCAGGAAGTCCTGGTCCGCCTGGACGCGTTGCCCGGCCGGGTGGTGCATGGGAAGATCAAGAGCCTGAGTGGCACGGCCTCCTCCAACCTGTTCTCCAGCGACCCGACCAAGAAGTTCGATTGCATCTTTTCCATCAATATGCGCGAGATGCTGGCCCACGTGGGCGCCACCCAGCAGCAGATTGACAAGATCATGGCAACCGCCGCGGAGAACTCCAAGAACTTCAACGCCGCGGTGGCCACTCCGGCCGCCGCGCCCATGATGATGGCCATGCGCCCGGGCGGTGCGCCAGGTGGCCGGGCTCCCGGGGCCGCTGCGGCGGCGGCTCCTCGCGGACCTGCTGGCGGACCTGGCGGCGGACCACCTTCCGGCGCCACCGATGCCGACCGCCAAAAGATGCGGGAGGCCTACCAAAAAGCGCTCGGCGGACGCGACCCTCAGTCCATGAGCGCGGAAGACCGTCAAAAGCTCTTTGCCGAGCTGCGCGAGAAGATGGGAGGGCCAGCGGGCAGCCCGCGGGGCGGCGGCGGCGAGGTGACTGCCGGGGCGGGCGGCGGACGTGGCGGTGGCGGGCAGGGTGGCGGCGGTCGCCGCGGCGGGCGCGGGGAAGGGGCTGGTAATGCGGGTGGTGGTGGATTCGCCGGTGGCGGCGCTCCGGCCGGCGGTCCCGGCGGTCCCGGTATGATGGCGATGCAGGGCCCCGGTGGCGGCGGGCCACCGGATCTCACCCAGCTTTCCTTCCGCCAGGGCGCCACCCAGCAGTTTACCGCCGCCGACCGTGAAAAGGCCCAGCTCCCGGCGCCTCCGGAAGAGGGCTCGGTTATGGACGTCCTGCTCCGGCCCGGCCTGCTGGTGGAAGCCGAGATCATCGTCGAGAAGATCCCCAACACCCTCTACGTTCCTTTGCAGGCGGTCTATGAAAAGGGTGGCAAGAACGTGGTCTATATCCGCGCGGGCAACCGCTTCGACGCCCGTCCGGTCAAGCTCGGCCGGCGTACCGAATCCCAGGTGGCGGTACTGGAAGGCCTGCGCGAGGGTGAAGCGGTAGCCCTGCAGGACATGGAAACCGGCGGCCCTCAAAAGGCGCCCAAGAAGGGTACTAAGGACAAGGATAAGGGCAAGTCGGGGGGGCAGCCGTCCATGCCCGGCGCCGGCGGCCCCAAAGCGTATCTCTACCTTCCGGAAGCACGGGTGCGGGCGGCATGAAGAACTTCATCTCCCGCTACCTTCCGGAGCTGTGGATGGGGCTCAGCAGCCTGATGGTCCACAAGCTGCGCTCGTTGCTTACCATGCTGGGCATGATCTTCGGCGTGGGCGCGGTGGTGGCGATGCTCTCGATCACCGCCGGCGCCCAGCAGCAGATGCTCAGTTTCATCGAGCTACTGGGGGTCAACAACATTATCGTCGAGGCCCGCGAAGCAGTGGACCGCGACGAGCTGCAGGCGACCCGCCAGATTTCCCCCGGCCTCTCCTTCCGCGACTATCGGGCCATCTCGGAGAACGTCCAAGGGGTAGTCGCCATGTCGCCGCGCAAGCGCTTCAAGCCCATGAAGGTCTTCCCCAAGACCACCCAGGAGTTCCCCAGCCTGATCGGAGTGCTTCCCAACTACCCGCAAATCAACAGCGTCAAGCTGGTCGCCGGACGCTTCTTCACCGAAGCGGAGAATCTGGCCTCGGCGCCGGTCTGCGTGCTGGGCGAGAAGGCCAAAGTAAATCTGCTCGGTTACGGCGACGTGGTGGGCGACCACGTCAAGATCAACGACACCTGGCTGGAGATCATCGGCGTGATGGCCCCGCAGGCGACCGCGGATTCCGAGGTGGAGGGCGTGCAGTCGGCGGACCGCAACAACCAGGTGATCGCGCCGCTCAATACCGTCATGCGGCGGTTCGACGACAACAACAGTTATCTGAAGGACGAAATCGACGGCATCTTCCTCCGGGTAGCGCCGAACGTGAACTCCATCGAGACCGCCGAGGTGGTTCGGACGATTCTGACCGCCACCCACAAAGACGCCGGCGACTTCGTGGTGGTGGTGCCGGCCGGATTGCTCGAAGAGCGCCGCCGCACCCAGTTCATCTTCGAGGTGGTGATGATCTGCATCGCCGGCATTTCGTTGCTGGTGGGCGGCATCGGGATTATGAACATCATGCTGGCCACGGTGCTGGAGCGGACCCGCGAGATCGGCATCCGGCGCGCCATCGGCGCCCGCCAGGCCGACATCATCCGGCAGTTCCTGATCGAGGCCGTGCTCATCTCGATCGTGGGCGGCCTGATCGGCATCGCCGCCGGCTTCTCGGGCTCGCGCATCATCGCCCTGATCGCCGGCTGGTCCACGGTAGTCACTGCGGTCTCGATTTTCGTCGCGTTTGGAGTTTCGGTTTTTATCGGCCTGCTGTTTGGCATTTACCCGGCCGTGCAGGCCGCTAAGCTGGATCCCATCGAGGCAATCCGGTACGAATAAATACTTCTTATGGCCCATCGGTTGTTGGTTCTGGCTATTGTTGTGGAATTGAGTCTGCCGGCGCAGGTGGTTTCGAGCCTGACGCCGCAATCCCCGGCGTTTCCCAGCTCGCAGTACTTCAAGCAGCAGTGGAGGCGCCCGCCTCTGGAGGTGGACCTAAGCCCACCATTGCGCCTGGAGGACTACGTGGCCAGCGGCAAGCTGGAGCTGTCCCTGCGCTCGTACATCGAGTTGGTGATGGCCAACAATACCGACGTCGCTCTACAGAAGCTCACCGTCTACACGGCCAAGAACGCCATCGAGCGGGCCTTCGCCCCGTTCGATCCGGCCTTCGTCGGCAGTTTTAACACCAGCCGCTCCAACACCCCCTCCAACGACCTGCTGGCCGGCGCCAGCGTGGTCAGCAACCTCAGCCAGCGCGCCAACTTCAACTACCTCCAGACCATGGAGACCGGCACCCAATATCAGGTCGGCTTTTTGGGCAGCAAGACCGCCAACAACAGCGCCTTCACCAACTTCAACCCCAGCATACAGAGCAACCTCCAGGTTCAGATCACCCAGCCGCTGCTGCGCAATCGCGGCGGCTATGTCAACCGCATTCCCATCCTGGTGGCGCGCTCGCGTCTGCGGGCCAGCGAGGCCGACGTACGCGACCGCATCACCCTGCTGCTCTCCCAGGCCGAGAACGCCTACTGGGACGTCATAGACGCCCGCGAAGCCCTGCAGGTCCGGCAGAAGTCGCTGGAGCTGGCCGACGCTTTCCTCAAGCGCTCCCGGCGCGAGCTGGAGCTGGGCGCCATCTCGCCGCTCGAGATCTTCCAACCCGAGCAGCAGTTCGCCACCGCCCAGGTAGGCGTCACGCTGGCCGAATACCGGCTCAAGCAGCGCGAGGACGCCCTGCGCAAGTGGATCGGCGCCGACCTGAATCCGGCCATCCGCCGCCTCCCCATAGTGCTCACCGAAACCGTCCTGGCCGCCACCGACTCGGTCCTCATCGACACCGACGAGGCTATCGAGAAGGCGTTGCGCCTGCGCCCCGAGATCGAGTCGTCGCGCTTCAACACCGACGTCGCCGACCTGCAGATCCAGTCGGCCACCAACCGCCTGCGTCCGGACCTTAGCCTGACCGGCAACTACACCTCCCAGGGACGTGGTGGTAATTTCTTCCAACGGACCTTCGCCGGCGCTACCGGGGTGGGCAGCACCCCCACTAGCATTACCGTCATCCCCGGCGGATTCACCGATGCCGTAAACCAGTTGTTCAACTTCAACTTTCCCGTCTACGGCTTCAGCCTGAATCTGCGCCTGCCTTTGCGGGACCACCAAGCCTCCGCCGACTTGGCCGATGCCGCCCTGGCCAAGAAGCGCGAGATGCTGTCGCTTCGGAACCTCGAGCAGCGCATTCGCCTCGAGGTCCTCAACGCCCTGAGCGGCGTGGAGCAGAGCCGGGCAGGCATCCGGCAGGCCACCGTCGCGCGCGACTTCGCTCAGAAACGCCTCGATGCCGAGCAGAAGCGCTACGAGCTGGGCGTCAGCCAGATCTTCCTGGTCCTGCAGGCCCAAACAGACCTCACCACCGCCGAGAGCGAGCTATTGACCCAGTCGATCGCCTACCGGCGGAACCTCATTTCCCTGCTGCAGGTGACCGGTGAGCTTCTCAACGAACGCAGCGTGGTCATCCAGTAGTACTTTTTGCTTGCATTCGAGCCCCGAGGCATTGTATAGTACAATTCTCTGCGTCCACGGGCCGGCATGGTGGTGTTCCGTCTGGGCCAAGCCTGCTTTGCGTCACTTTTTGGTGGCCTTTAAATGAAGTGCTATCGGCCGTAGGTGTGTGCAATTCCGTTGGCGCTGCCGGCAGCGGTGGGCGTCGGTGGGTTCATGCTTGTTCCGCAACAGGAGAGTAACGCATGAGATTCTTGTATGGGTTGGTGTGCGGGCTGTTTTTTGTAACCAGTGCCGCTTATGGCACGGTGCTGACCAGCGGGCATTACACCTGGTCCGGGAGCGAGTCAACCCAGACCTCGCGGCTGTTTCGAGACGGCGTCCCCAGCACGTGGGCGAACGTGAAGTCCTTTCCGGGTACCTTCGGATCGGCCACCCACAATTACGTGACCTTCAGCTTCAACGTGGGGGCCAACCGGTATGTGCAGGTGGCAACCAACGGCGGGACGGTCACCGGTTTCAATATCTTCTTCAGCGTCTATGCGAACAGCTACAACCCGGCCAACCAGGCGACGAACTACCTGGGCGATGTCGGGGCCAGTCCCCTTGTCGGCGAGCCCCAGAAGTTTCAAGTGATTGCCGCGGCGCCCCACCAAAACCTGGTACTGGTGGTCAGCTCGGTTAGCGGCCTGTCCACGGTGGGGCAGAGTTTTGGTTTCATCGTGGAGGGCTTCACGAACCCGCCGGAGTGCCTGGGGCACGCGGTCCACGGGCACACGATTACCAGCCCGCCCGGTCACGGCGTTGTCACAAGCCATGAGCATCACGGACGGCACGGCCACGTTGTGGGCGGTTGCGTTCCGGCCGGGTCGGTGGTGGCGCCGGGGAACATCGACGGCGTCGTCGCGGTCACCGAGGATGGCGGCGTGAACATCGACTCCGCCCGGGCGGATCTGACGGAAGCGAGGCCCTCGCGGCGCGGATCGGTACTGCAGTTGTTCGGCTCGGCGGCCGGCCTGTTCGTGGGCGAAGGCGAGGAACTGGACGCAACCGAGTTTACAGCTCCGGTATCCGGTTCGCCGCTCTATCACACGACCCTGCTGCCGCAGGTGTATGTGGGCAACCTGGCGGCCAAGGTGTCGTTTAGCGGACTGGCGCCGGGGCTGCGGGGCGCCTGGCAGATCAACATTGTGGTGCCCGAAAATGCTCCCCGCGGCTCGGTTCCGGTCCGCGTGGTGTACGACGGCCAGGAAGTCTGGAGCTACAGCGCGCTGATCGAGTAAGTCCGCAGTGTGGTGCGGGCGGTCGCGCTGCTGTTAGCCTGGGGATCGCCGGGCCAAGTAGCGGACCGCTCGCCGAGAGGCCCTCTACCAGCAATAACCCAGACCGGTTGTTCACGCCTAGAGCCCACCAGCCGCGCGACATCGTCACTCTGCTGATGCTAATCTGGGCTCGCAGAGGAAGTCAAACCGCAGTAACCTATACTCGATGACCCGTCGAGAGCTGCTATCGATTCCCCTGGCGTGCGCGGCCACCCGCGCGCAAACCCGTTATCCCGGCGCGGCCTACCGCGACTACTCGCGCTGCCTGCCCGACTATTTGCGGGGCCTGGTGGGTCCCGCCTACCAGCGCCGCAGCGCCGCGCTGTCCCGCCTGACTACGCCCGAGGCGATCCGGGAGCGGCAGCGCTGGGCGCGCGAAACCTTCTGGAAGCTGGTGGGACCCCCGCCCGAGCGGACCCCGCTGAAGGCCCGCACCGTGGGGTCGTTCGAGCGCGCCGGTTACCGCGTGGAGAAGGTCGTCTACGAGAGCGTGCCGGAGTTTCATGTTGCGGCCAACCTGTATGTGCCCACCGGGGTCCAGCCGCCGTTTCCGGGGGTGTTGTTCCAGATGGGGCACACGACGAACGGGAAGGCCGGCGACTCCTATCAGCGGTGCTGCCAGGGCTTGGCGAAGCTGGGGTACCTGGTGCTGGCGTTCGACCCGATGGGGCAAGGCGAGCGCATCTACTATCCGGACTCGAGCGGGACGCGGACGCGCCTGCGCTCGGCCGACGATGAGCACACGACGCCCGGCAAACAGTTGCTCCTGCTGGGCGACACCTCCTCGCGGGTGCAGGTGTGGGACGCGATGCGCAGCCTGGATTATCTGGCCGCGCATCCGCTGGTGGATCCCAAGCGCCTGGCCTCGACCGGACAGTCGGGCGGCGGAACCCTCACCATGTTGCTGGCGGCGGCGGACGACCGGCTGGCGGCGGCGGTGGTGTGCGCGGGCAACACCGAGAACTTCGTCTGCGCCAACTTCAATCCGCCGGGCTCGACCGACGATGCGGAGCAGGATTTCGTCGGGTCCGGGCCGCTGGGGTTCGATCGGTGGGATCTGCTGTATCCGCTCGCGCCCAAGCCGCTGCTGACCGTGGTGAGCGACAAGGATTTCTTCGGCACCTATTCATCGCAGTATATCGCCAGCGGGTGGGAGGAGTTCGGCAAGCTGAAGAAGGTCTACGAGACTCTGGGACGCCCGGACCAACTGTCCTGGATCGGCACCCCGCTGCCGCACGGGCTCTCCTACGACAGCCGGCTCCATGTGTACAACTGGTTCGGACGCTGGCTCAAGGGCGAGACGACCCGTATTACCGAGGAGCCCCCGACCCAGCCCGAGCCCGACGCGACGTTGTGGGTGGCGGGGAGCGGCAGCGTGGTGCGGTCGTTCGGGAGTCAAACGCCGTTCACGCTGAATCGGTCGCGGCGGGTGAGCCGGGTGAAAGGGTCTTGGCAGCAGTTGCTGGCAGTGGAGCGGACCACGCTGAACGCGACGATGCTGGGGCGGGTCCCCTCGGCCCGCGGCGTGGAGGTGGAGGCCCTGGACATTCCGGTGGCCACGCGGGTCTGGCTGCCGGCGTGGGTCTTTCGGCCCAGGAAGGCGGACCCGTCCCGGCCGGTGCTGGTGGCGATCGAGCCGGCGGGGCGCAACCTGCGCTGGCGGGAAGGGCAAGTGTATCAGGAGTTGGCGGCGGAGGGCCACGTGGTGTGCGTGCCCGACCTGCGCGGGGTCGGGGACCTGACGCCGGAATACGGCCGGGGCGCGGCGAACTATGGGCGGTCCCACAACGAAGAGGAGGACTACGCCTGGGCGTCGCTGATCCTGGGGAGGCCTCTGGTGGGCCAGCGGGTCAGCGATATTCTGGCGGTGGTGCGGGCCATGGGAGGCCGGGCGGTGGTGGCGGCGCTGGGGAAGATGACGGTCCCGGCGCTGTTCGCCGCGGCGCTGGAGCCGGGTATTCGTGCGCTCTACTTGTCGGGCGGTCTGGTGTCGTTCCGCAGCGTGGTGGAGACCGAGGATTACAACCATCCCTTCGCCAACTTCGTGCCGCGCCTGCTGGAGCATGCCGATTTGCCGGAGATAGTGGCGTCGCTGGCGCCGCGGCGGGTGACCCTGGCGGGGCCCGTGGATGGGGCGGGCAAGGCGGCGAAGGTGATTCCGGGAGGTCACCTGGAGGTGCTGCCGGAGTCGCGGTGGGATCTGGAAAGTCTTCGGAAGATGGTGTCATAATGCCATGGTCGGTTGTGTCATAATGACAAGTTGGATGGTGAATCATGACATACCGCCTTCGGGAGCTGAGCGTCCGCCTGGCCGAGGCGCTGCGGAAAATGCCCGTCGTGGTGCTTTCCGGCCTGCGGCAAAGCGGGAAATCGACTCTCTTAACCAGGGATGCTTCCCTCCGCCGCCGCGCCTACTACACCCTGGACGACTTCGCCATCCTGGCTGCCGCTCGTAGCAACCCGGAGGCTTTTCTGGAGGCCGCCGGGCCGGTCACCTTGGACGAGGCGCAGCGTTCTCCGGAGTTGTTGCCGGCCTTGAAGCGGGAGGTGGATCGCCGGCGCCGGCCGGGACGCTTTCTGCTGTCCGGCTCGGCCAACCTGGCCTTGCTGGCGGGCGTGTCGGAGACGCTGGCCGGCCGGGCCGTCTATCTGACCCTGCATCCGATGAGCCGCCGGGAGATCCGCCGCCAAACCCGCCGGCCACCGATGCTGCTGCAATTCCTGAAAGATCGCCACCTGCCGCTGGATTCGGCGGATCCGGTGGAGGCCGGGGAGATTCTGTCCGGAGGGCTGCCGCCGGTGTGTTGCGAGAGTCCGCGCGGCGCCGAGCTGTGGTTTCGGGGCTACGCCCAGACCTACGTGGAGCGCGATGTGCGGCAGTTGTCCCAGATCGCCGACCTGGTGTCGTTTCGGACGCTGGTGAGTCTGGCCGCCCTACGGACGGCGCAAGTGCTGAACATCAGCATGCTGGGCCGGGATGCCAGGCTTACCAGCGCCACCACTGCCCGATACCTGCATCTTCTGGAGACATCCTTTCTCATCCGGAGCCTGCCGCCGTTCCTGAAGAACCGCTCCTCGCGGCTCATCAAGGCCCCGAAACTGTACTTCACCGACAGCGGCGTAGCCGCGCACCTGGCTCAGTTTCGAGGGTCGGATAATAAGGCCGCCGCCGGCGATCCTCTGTACGGCGCGCTGCTGGAGACCTGGGTGCTGCAGAATATCTCGGCCCTCTGCGAGGCCCACCTGCCGGAGGCGCAGTTATCCTACTGGCACGAGCAGGGGAGGCACGAGGTAGATCTGGTGATCGAGCACCAGCGCAAGGTATACGCAATCGAGATCAAGGCGGCCAGCCGCTGGTCGGAGGGCGATCTGTCGGGCCTGAGAGCGTTTCTGGATCGCACGCCGCAGTGCGAGGCGGCGATTCTGGCCTACAACGGCAGGTCGGCCGTACCGCTGGGCCGGAAGCTGTGGGCCATCCCGCTCGGCCACTTGGTGGCGTAGCTATGGCTTGACTCACTTCCGCGTCTCCAACAGGAAGGAAACCGGATCCAGAATCAGCAGTTGCGGCGCCAGGCTCCGAAGACGTACACCATCAGGATGCGTAGGTTTGGCGAGATCCAGAATGTCCCTATCCCGGCTCACGAGGTAGCGCGCTTCCGCTGCAATCGAGAGATTGATATATGGCTCATCCTTCCGGTCCCGATCGTACGCGAACACTTGCGGCACTTCGGGGATGAGTACGGCTTGCTGTTCGATCGCCGCTAGAAACCGGGCGGTAAGCTCGTCGGTGAGTGCCGGGAATTTCTGCCGAACTCGGGGACGTGCCAGCACCTCCCGGATTTCAGCGATGATTCCCGTGGACAAACACAACTCGATTGCCTCCAACTCAACAAGGAGGAGACAGGCGCCGGCTGCGCTCTCGCGTCGAGCAGCGCCCTGAAGAAACACCATGCAGTCGAACACGGCGCGGATCTTGGGATGATCGGCGCTCATCCATCCTTCGAGGACTTCTCAGCATAGAGCTCGTCGCGCGCTTCTGCAAAGAGGCGGTCTAGCTCTTCGTCGCTGATCCCGCTGGCAGCCACCTGATCACGGAAAGACGCCAGGATCTCGCTGATGGAGGGTTCACCTGCGACGTCCTTCGAAAGGACGGCGCGAATATACGCCTCGCGTTGGAGTCCGGTACTCCGGGCCTTCTCGTCTACACGCCTCAGAAGCTCTTCGGGAAGGGGGATCTCGATGGTTCGTGTCATGGCGCCTCCAAATGGAGTCTGATCACTATTCTGACACAGGGGAGATGTGCGGTACGCAAATCGCTGCCTGCGGCTTGACTCGACGGAGCCTGACGGAGTATCCTGCAAGCGCTGCAACCACACTGCTGGGGGGTCTGTATGTCGAGGGGCGCGCTGGGTCTGGTCGCCCTGTTACTGAGCACGGCGGGGGTACCCGCGCAAACCACGTCCACCGAGGTCCTGGGGACGGTCGGCGACG
>Ga0180069_1000208_pt1 | contig 12177 bp, 9 predicted proteins | sample EasRivERM_16_10D_2_FD_121793 | JGI IMG/M metagenome (GOLD analysis project Ga0180069, IMG submission 121793) | Soil microbial communities from meander-bound floodplain in the East River, Colorado, USA - East River metaG ERMLT231B'_16_10D | ecosystem: Environmental > Terrestrial > Soil >...
CCACGTTGTCCTCTCACCCTGCGCGAAAGCGCTCAGGGTCCGCACAGTTGCGTGAGACAACCCCTGCCATGTGGAAGCGGCGTGGAGAATCGCCACTCGTCTCGTTTTGGACGGAAGTGTCGGCATCTGAACCACTTTTTCCAGCCACAGCGCCGGAGGTCGGAAGCGTCTCTGCGCCCCGAGTTCAGACCGCCATTCTGCCGGACGGATGTCCATCCTGGTCCTTCAGAGTGGCACGCCACCTACTCCAGCACGCGACCTGCCAGGCCAGAATCGATGAAAACGCGCCTCGGCGACCAAGATCATCCGTTATTACAACTCTTGAGTAGTGCCTGCTTTCCGGCCTGGTCTTTGAATTGCTTTGCTAACGCGGCAGGAGACGACGCTTGCCGCTGCGATTTTCCACGCCCCATCCATACTGCGCAGCGCTGTTCCTTTTCGTGGTGGGACGCGCGGCGGCGACAGAAGTCGCTCTAGTGGTCAGCTTCGAGCAAGACTGCCCTCCAGACGTGACCAAGAGCCTGAGGGCCGAAGTACAGCGGGTCATGAATAGCGCGGATCTGCGAATCCGATGGGTCCCATGCGAGCAGTCCAGCGGTCAAGTATTCCAGCGCCTCGTGGTGGTTCGATTTCGTGGGCGATGTGAGATACCCCACGTCGGGAGGTCCAATTCCAGCTCCCGCATTCTAGGCTCAGCGGAGGTTTCTGACGGAGCGATCCTGCCGTATGTCACTGTGTATTGTAGCCGTGTTGTCAGGGCGCTGCCGATCGAAACCGACCGCCAGGCTTTCACCGCCCGGTTACGGGCCTTGGGTCGCGCGTTGGGGCGTGTGGTTGCGCATGAGCTATATCACATCTTCGGGCAGACTCGGAAGCATGGTAGATGGGGACTCGCTCAGCGGACACTCACGGGGTCGGAATTGACGGAACCGGGCGCGTGGTTTGAGAAGCCGGATCTGGAGTCGATCCGCCGCGGACTGGTTCCCCGGTCCGGAGACCCCGAGGGTGTTGGTGCGGAAGCTGCGGTCCGCGAACTACGACAGCCGCTCCAAGGCTTCCGTCGGGCGGCCGGGGCCTCGTTCGCCAGCGAACCTTAGCCTGCTGCGCGACGCCTGCGGCTGGTGGCAAGTCCGAGGGCCATTTGGATGTCGATTTGCTCACAACGCCATAAAGGAGGCCCTATGAGGACTCGGCGGGTTGGGTTGATGGCGCTTCTGCCCTTCGCGGTGGCTTTGTCAGGGGCCCAAACAGGAAAGACGACGCAGGAAATCGCAGCGCAAAGGCGAGCCGCGGGATTGCTGGCAGAACTTTCCAAAGCCTCCTATGCGGCAAAGCGCCCGATGCCGGCCTCGGAAGACATTTTTGTCGAAGCCGGCCAGGTCATAGAACCGGTATTCGCGCTCATGAGTAAGGAAAGACCTGTAGCGATCCCTGCCGGTGATACTGTCCTGGTTTCGAAGGTCTTGTTCCTCGACAAGGCGCTGCATATTTACTTCGCGGATGACAAGTGTGCCATCCTCGTTCTGACGAACCCAGACAAGCTCATCAAAGACCTGACTCCGCAACAACTTCTGGATCTTGCGAGGAAAGGGATCGCGGCGTTGTTCTACCCCGCGGCAAGAGACAAGCCCGTATCGTAGCCGGAGTAGAGGTTTGCGACCTCAAGCAGTTAGGTGGGGTATTTAGCCCGGCCTGGGCCAGGTAACTCACATCAGGGGCGAATCATCCGGACCAACCAAGTCCGAAACTCAGACTGGAGGAGCCCTCCTAAGGCAATATTCAGGGGTCTGACAATCTCGGGCCCCTCCATCCGCTGTTTGGCACTAGACGCGCATTGGAAAGCGTTCACGCCCGTGCGAGCACCAACCTGGTGGCGGGCGGGAGGCGCTTCGGATGAGGCGGGCTTGGACCTTAAAGGTCGTGATTTTCGCGCTTCTGCCGGCAGAAGCGCCACGCGCCAGAAACATTCATTCTCCTGGGGGGATATTCCCAAACACCCGGCTGTTTCGAATCATAATTTCCGCATATGGATGGGATATAGGCAGAAAGGACGAATAGCCATGTTATCGCGCTGGCGTTATCTACTGATCGTTTTGGCGGTTTCTCAGCTTTGCGTTGCGCAGGAGTTTCGGGGCACGATCCTCGGCAGGATCACAGATCCGTCCGGCGCGGTGGTGCCGGCGTCGAAGGTGATCATAACCAACGAGGAGACCGGCGTCGTTGTCAACGCCGAGTCGAACGCGGAGGGCAACTACAACGTCCCATTCCTTCTGCCGGGGCGCTACAGCGTGACGGTGGAGGCCGGCGGGTTCCGAAAAGCCGTGCGCCAGGGGATCGTGGTCCAGGTGGATGCCAGGGTCACCCTGAATTTCGCGCTGGAGCTCGGTCCGGTGGCCGAGACTCTCACGGTGACGGCCGAAACCCCGCTCCTCCAGGTGGCCAACGCAGAACTGGGGCAGGTGGTCGACCGGCGTTTCCTCGACCGGATGCCCTTGAGCGGGCGCAATCCGGTGAACCTGATTGAGCTGGCGCCCGGGGTGATGGGCGGCGGCGGTGACTACACCAGCAATGCTCAGAATGAGATCACGATCAACGGGGGCAGCGGCGGCGAACGCGGCAATGAGATGACGGTGGACGGCATTCCGAACGTGAACCCCCGCCAGAGCGGTCTGTTCGTGACGGTGCCTTCAGCGGACGCCGTGGAGGAGTTTAAGGTCCACACCACGATGTTCGACGCCAGCAGCGGGCGGTCGAACGCCGGCGTGCTGAGCTTCTCCACGCGAGCGGGTACCAACGAGCTGCATGGCTCTGTGTACGATTACTATCGCAACCGCAGCCTGAACGCCAACAGTTGGGAAAACAACCGGGTGGGCTTGCCGAAACCGCCGGTGAGCTACAACCTGGCAGGCGGCACCCTCGGCGGGCCGGTTGTGTTGCCGAAGCGCGCCTTCGGTCCCCTGGGCTACGACGGGCGAAATAAGACATTTTTTTTCTTCTACTTGGAGAGAACCACGAACAAGCAGCCCGACACCCGTACCGGCCGGGTGCCGACGGCGGCTGAGCGCCAGGGAGACTTCTCCCAGACACTCGCCCCCCGTGGCGCGCCGCTCGAGATCTATGATCCCTTCAGCACCACGGTCGCGGGCAGCACCGTGACCCGGACCCTGTTCCCGGGTGCGCGAATTCCGGTCGGCCGGCAGAATGCAGTCGGGACCGGGGTTCTCAACCAGTATCCAGCGCCCAACCTCAGTGTTCCCACGCGGATCGGTCTGTTCAACTGGGCCGGCACAAACACCTACACCATCGCCACCCAGAATCTCGGCCTTCGCATGGACCAGGCTATCGGCAATTCCCACCGCCTCTACGGCCGCTTCAGCGCCTTGAATCGCGATCAGGAGCCGACCCCCAACTTTTTCCCCGGCAATTACGACTTGCCCTTCTCCACTGCGGAGCGCGGCACGAGTAACCTGGGGACCGACAGCCGGCGAAACAAATCCCTCGCCCTGGACGACAGCATCGTGCTGAGTCCGACGTTCTTTGCTTCGGTCCGCTACGGTTACGCCCGGACCTGGCTCCGCGCCTTCTTCGACGGCTCGAATCGCGATGCGAGTGCGCTCAACCTGCCGGAGGCTATCGCCCGCAACCAGGCTACGCCGGGCTGGCCCATTTTCAACCTGGGCGAGAACATGGCCTATATAGGCAGCCGCGACCGCCAGAGCGTGAACGACACGCATGCGGCGCTGGCGACCTTCAACAAGCTCCAGGGAAGGCATACCCTCAAATTCGGCGTCGACTACCGGCTTATCCGCTGGAATGAGGCGAACCCCGGCACCAGCGGCGCCGGCAATTTCAGCTTCAACTCGACCTTCACCCGGTCCGACCCGGCACGCTCGTCCACCAGCGATACCTCCGGTACCTCCATGGCCTCGCTTCTGCTTGGCGTGCCCTCCAGCGGCTCGCTCGGTTACACCAGTTCGCTCTCGCTCCAAAGCCATTACGCCGGGCTGTTCGTGCAGGACGACATCAAAATCAGCCCGAAGTTGACGCTCAATCTGGGTCTTCGCTATGAACTGGAGACCCCGTTCACCGAACGCTTCGACCGCGTCAGCTACGGCTTCGATGAGAATGCCGCGCTGCCCGTCACGGTTCCCGGCATGGATCTGCGCGGAGGCTTGCTGTTCGCTAACGTGGATGGGCGCTCCCGGCGTCAAGGAAAGCTCGATGCCAACAATCTCGGGCCGCGTTTCGGGTTTGCCTATTCCGCGACGCCGAAACTGGTGGTGCGGGGCGGCTACGGGATGTTCTTCTCGAGCGGCATCGTGAACCAGAGCGCGTTGGTCGGCGTAGCGTCATTCGACGCCATCACCCGCTACGTCGCGTCCGTCGACGGCAACCGGACGCCCTTCACGACCATTTCGAACCCCTTCCCCAACGGCATCGTGCAGCCCACGGGCAGCAGACTCGGGGTCGGCGCCGAGCTTGGGAACGCCATCACCTTCCTGGACCCCAACCGGGTCCTTCCCTACGTGCAGCAGTGGCAGTTCAGCGTGCAACGGGAACTGCCGTGGCAAACCCTGGTGGAAGCTGCCTATGTAGGGGTCCAAAGCCTGAAGCTGCCGGAGGACTTCAACTGGAATGAGAAGCCCGATGTCTATCTGGCCCTGGGCGCAGCCGAGAGCAACACTGTTCGCAACCCGTTCCTCGGCGTATTCCCATCCACCTCTACTCTCGGCCAGGGCTCCACAGTCACGCAGAGTCGTCTCTGGAACCGTTTTCCTCAGTTCACAAACGTCAACATCGTCGGATCGAACACGGCGCGCGCGACCTACCATGGCCTGCAATTGCGGGTGCAGAAACGGTTCTCGCAGGGCCTGACGCTGGTGGCGAACTACACCAAATCCAAGACCATGGAGTACAACGCCTCCAGCATGGTGAACGTGCGGCAGTATCGCACGGTCTCCGACATAGACCGGCCTCAGATGTTCCGGCTCTTTGCCAATTACGAGCTGCCCTTCGGACGTGGCCGCTCGTGGGGATCCAATTGGCACCGCTTGTTGGATGCAACGTTAGGTGGTTGGGAGGTGAGCGGTATCCTCAAGTTCACCTCTGGGGAGGCGCTGTCGGTAACGGAGGGCCGTGGGCGTCCGATTCCGCTGTTCGATCCCACGAACAGCGGTAGCGTAGCCGGCCGTCTGGGCGATCGCCTCGACCCGGCGACGGGACTTCCTACCAATCCCTATTTCGACACCACGGCATGGCAGCGCCTGCCCTCCGACTACACCATCACGCCCGAGCCGCCGCGCCTGGACTGGCTGCGCGGGCCGCGCCAGACGTCCAGCAATCTCACGCTTTTCAAGGCGTTCCGGCTGAGTGAGAGCTTCAAACTGGAGGTTCGCGGCGAACTCAACAACCCCACCAATACGCCGTCCTTCGAGAATCCTGGAACGGACATGTCAACGCCGGCTACCTTCGGCGTGATCACCAGCGATCAAGGACCCCGGACGGTGCAGTTGGGAGCGCGCATCCGGTTCTGAGGTAAGGATGTTGACAACCCGCGCCGGTAGCTTCGTTATCTTACTGTGCACTGTCACCTCGCTATCGGCTCAGGACGAGAGCGCGGCGATGTTCGCACGCGCCCGCGAGAACGGCCGCCGCTTCGAACAGATGGTGGCTGCGGCCCGGCGGGTGATGCACGCGTGGCTGGGCCAGGCGGATACCCGGACCCTGCTGCTGCCGGACCGCCTGCCCGGTGCGCGGGGGCGCAAACCCGGGGACACGAGCCGCGTTTACACGCCTCATAACTCCGGCGCCGACCTTTACCCCTATCTGATTCTCACCGCGCACCTCACCGATCCGGATCTCTACGACGGCCGCATGTTGGACATGCTGCGCAACGAGATCCGGTTCACCACCGCGCAGGATGCGATCCCGGCCAACCTGGATCTCGACACGGGCCGGAGGGGTCCCCCCAGTCTCTTCGGGGCGGCGGAATATGCGAAAGACGGGCTGCTGGCCGTTACCGAACTGCTGGGCCGCACGCCCTGGTTCTACCGCATGGCCGACATGACTGTGGACCTCATGAAACGCGCCCCGGTCCGCTCGCGGTTTGGGAACCTGCCGGGTTCCGATACCGAAGTGAATGGGGACGTGCTGCAAGCGCTGGTTCGACTGGGTCCGATGACCGGGGACCGTCGGTACCTGGAGTGGGCCCGGCGGATCGGGGACGCCTATTTTGAAGAGGTTCTCCCCGGCAATCACGGCCTGCCCAGCGGAAACTGGGATTTTGAAAAACACACCGGCGACGGCCGCCTGCGGCTACGCGACCATGGAAACGAGACTGTCGTCGGGCTCACACTGCTGTATGCGCTGGAGCAGTACCACGAGACGGCTCGCGCCGCCCGTTGGCGCCCGCAGGTCGCGCGGATGCTCGACCGCATCCTCGAATCGGCCAACCCGGACGGGATGCTCTACAACGTGATCGACGCCTCGACGCTTCAGCCGCTCGACGCCGGCCTCTCCGACAACTGGGGGTATGTCTATGGAGCAGTCTATGCGTTCTATCAGGTGACCGGAGACACCAGGTATCGGGACGCAACCCGCCGGGTGCTCCGAAATCTGCCCAAGTACCGCAACTACGATTGGGAACGGGGTTCCTTCGATGGCTACGCCGATTCGATCGAAGGCGCTCTGTACCTGGTGGCCCGTGAGCCTGTTCCGGAGGCGCTGGACTGGATTGAATCCGAGATCCGGGTGATGGCTGCGATGCAGAAGCCGTCCGGCTTGATCGAAGGCTGGTACGGTGAGGGGAACTTCAATCGGACCGCACTGCTTTACGCGTACTATAAGAGTCAGGGATGCCGGCCGAGCCATTGGGCGCCGGAACTACAACTTGGGGCGGTACGCGATCGGCAGAAACTGTATCTGAATCTCGAAGCACCTCCGGGCTGGAACGGGCGGATCCGGTTCGACTTTGCACGCCACCGCCGCAGCCTGAATCTGAGCCAGAACTATGTGCGCTTGAACGAGTTCCCGGAGTGGTACACGGTCGAGGAGAACCTGCTGTATCGGATTCACTCGAGGGAGGAGGCAGAGCAGGTCCGTTTGGGTTCGGAATTGATTGCAGGCATCCCCTTGGCCCCGGGGAACTGGATCATCGAACCGCTGGCGGGGCAGCCGCACGGCCTTCCAGCGAAGTAGGCGGTCCTATATGGGTTGCAGTTTCTTCAGCGCCTCCTTGGTCCACTCCGCGTATTCGGGACGCTCCTGCAGGCTCGCGACACGAAAGATCCGGATGCCGCACAGCTTGCCTCGATTGATGCCGTGGACAAAGAAGTCCGTCAACTGCTTGAACTCGGGCTCGGAAAGCCACCGGCGTTCGCTGCCGGCGTTCAGATAGAGCGATCCCATGAGCGGCTTACCCCCGAACTTGTTCAGCGCCTGGTCCAGCAGCTTGTCGCGGTCTTGCAGCACCTTCGTGTTGTAGAAGCTGAAGATGATCGCGTCGATGTCGAAGTCGTACAGGTATTTGAGCTCGCGGGGAGGGTAGCAGGGAACCCAGATGGGCAGCCTGGGATTGATGGACTTGGCCTTGGCGATGATCTGGCGGAATTCCTGTTCGTTATGTCCTCCTTTGGCGATCTCCTCCATCTCGCCATAGAAGTCGTTCAAGTACAAGCCGATGATCTGCTTGTGGGTGAGCGACAGGTTGGCGATCCATTCCGCATGCCGCATAGCCTGATCGAACTTCCAGCCCCAGATGCCCCTTTCAATCTTGGCGATGACGTACTTGATGCCCGGCGTATTCATGTGCCGATACATCAGGGTGTCTTCGAGCCGGATGGTCCCATCGTAGGGCTTGTCGTGGGTCCACACCGTGTTGAAGCCGACCTCCTTCACGACGTTACCTATCTCGACCTTGGCGGCGTGTTCCCAGACGGAGATCAGCGGCTCAGACGGGAGTTGGGCCCGCGTGGTCTCGGGCGCGTAGGCTCCCCGCAGCAACGAAGGAGTTGCTGCCGCCAACGCACCGGTGGTAGCATGCCGCAATACGGTCCGCCGGGTAAGGGAATCCGTCGTTGAATGGAATGTGTCAGGCATCGATCCACCTCTCCTTTCTAGCTACGATACCAACTAAATCGATTCTCCACACTGTCAACCCTGACTATCCCCTTCCATCGAGCAGGTTTAGTGCCAGTCCGGTGTGGCTCCAGTCGCGGCGCCGGGAAGAGTTGCGCTGCGTTGGCCTCCAAGGTAAGCAGACAAACTTGCTCCGGCTTGTCGGGCGGCTGACTGGGAACGGATGGCTTGGGCGCACGCCCTGCGGAACATGCCCCAGCAACTGCGAGATTTCACGGGTTGCAGGGACCGAACGTGGGAAGACGGCGAGAGATAGGGAGTCGGGTGGCTGGATGTCGGGTTGTTTCGGCGCTTGGCTACCGGCGTGCTTCGCGAGGGTCAGTGAATTGCCGAATCGCAGCGCTGGCGATGATTCCAGCCGTGATGCTGGCGGCCGCCGGTCCGGAAGACTGGGTTCCGGTGCGGTGGCCGGGAGGTCCCCTGGAGGTTCTGCGGCGCAGCCAGACCAGCACCGCGCCGGTGGACGCCGCCGTCGGCCAGGTTCTCCCCAATTGGTACCACCCCCGAACGCTTACCTTGCTGGAGAACACACCGGTCAACTGTCTGCTCGTTACCTGGAGCACGGGCGCTGAGAGGTCGGTCGAATCGGAGCAGTGGAAATTAGTGGCCGCCTACGCGCGCGCAGCGCACCAGAAGGGCATCGCGGTCGTGGGCCTGCTCTATCCCGGCGCCGATCCGGACCTGGCGGCCGCGTCGGCGGTGGACGCCGGTCTGGACGGGCTTGCCCTGGAGGGTGAGTTCCGAGGTAATCCCACCATCGTGACTGAGCTGCGCCGCGCACTGTGTGCCAGAAAAAGTTCCGCGGTGGTAATTCCCTTGGGGTCACAGGAGTGGCTGCGGCCGGACTCGGCGTGGCCGATATTGGGCACAGGGGAGGGAGTAGCGCCCGGCATCCGAGTGCTGTCGGAATCGGATGCGGCCGCCGCCACTCCCACCAGCGAGCCTTGGATCGATTCCAACATCTGGCTGATTCGCTCGCTTCGCGCGTGGGGTGGCGAGCGCCCGGTCTGGCTCGGGTACGAGCTCGCAAACCCTGCGGAAGCCGATTACGCGCGGGCTATCGCCGATTCCGCCGTCGCAGGCGGCCGCTGGGTAGTCTCACTCGGCGACGAACTGCGGGCGGGCCTCTGGCACGAGGGAGCCGAAGCCCTTGCCATCTGGAGCCGGATCGCCGTTGGCCTGAGCTTTTTCGAGCAGCACCGGGAGTGGCGCGGATTCGCACCCGTCGGGCCACTGGGTATCATTCAGGACCTGACCGGTCCGCACAGGGTCATCTCCGGTGAGAACCTGAACCTGATCACGCGCCGTCGCATTCCCTACCGTCTCATCGACCGGGCCAGGCTCGCGCGAGCAGCGCTCGAAGGGCTACACGCGGTGGTGGCCACCGATCTTGCGCCGCCTACCGGAGTGGAGCGCGAACTGCTGAGCGCCTACGTGGAGGACGGTGGCTTGCTCGTGGCCGGCCCCTCGTGGAAGGGCGCGGCTCCCGGCAGCACAGGTTACATCCTTAGACAACTGGGTAGAGGAACGATACTCGCCTACACTCAGAACCCGACCGATCCGGAGGCCCTCTCCAAGGACCTACCCGACCTGCTCGGCAAGGAGAACCTCCTGGTGCGGCTGTTTAACGTGCCTTCGGTGCTGGCCCAAGTCAGCGCTGGTCCGCGTGGTGCGCCCCTGCTGTTGCAACTTGTGAATTACGCGAGCGGGCCTGCGGAGTCGATCACCGTTCGAGTCGCCGGCGCCTACCGCAGCGCGCGCCTCTTCCGTCCCGAGGCGCCGCCGCTGGATCTGAAGATCGATAAGTCGGGCGCGAAGATCGAATTGACCATCGACAGCGTCGCAGTCTGCGCGGCGCTGTTGCTGGAAGAATGACGCGAGGAGGACCTAATGAATACGAACAGAACTAACATGACGCGGCGTCAACTGCTGGCCGCTTCCGGAATCAGCCTGGTTTCCCTGGGCAGCGCCGCGCCGGCGGCGCCGCTCGCTCCGGTGTCGATCGGCAAGATCGCCGGCTATGACCAGGACCTTACCCGCCTGCTGGCGGAACAGTTCGACCAGATCGGCGGTATCGCCAAGCTGGTCGCCGGCAAGACGGTTGCGATCAAGCTGAATCTCACGGGAGGCGGCCGCATCGGTTCCTACAGCGCGGGCCAGACGCACTGGGTGCATCCCAAGCTGGTGGGGGCGTGCTGTCACCTGCTCGGGCGCGCGGGGGCGAAGCGCATCCGTCTCCTGGAAGGCGCGGGCCGGGGCGATTCGCTCGCAGACAAGATGCTCGATGCCGGTTGGGATGTGCCGGCGCTGCGCTCGGCCGCACCGGTCGTGGAATTCGAGGATACGAATCGCCTGGGGCGCGCCAAGCGGTACTCCCGGCTGAAAGTGGCCAAACCCTATGTCTACCCTGCGTTCGACCTCCACCCGTCCTACGAGGAAACGGACGTTTTCCTCTCCATGAGCAAGCTCAAGCATCACGAGGAATGCGGCATCACGCTGACGATCAAGAACAGCTTCGGCATCGCCCCGAATTCGGTTTACGGGGATGACGCCGGCGTGGACGAGCCGAACGAGAACCCGCGCCGCGGCCGCGAAGCGATGCTGCACCTCGGACGCCGGCAGCCGCCCAAGAGCGCCCCGCAAGAGGTCGACTTCGCTTCCGAGCGTTACGAGGGGTATCGGGTTCCGCGGATCTGCGTGGACTTGATCGCGGCGCGGCCGGTGGATCTGGCCATCATCGATGGTATCGAGTCGTCGATTGGAGGCGAAGGTCCTTGGGTGAAGGGGGTCCGTTACGCGAACCCGCAGGTGCTCCTGGTGGGCCGAAACCCGGTTTGCACCGACGCGGTGGCGACCGCGGTGATGGGTTACGACCCGCGCGCGAGCCGGGGGCAACTGCCGTTCCGCAGCACCAAACCGAGCGCCCCTGACGCGCCCCAATACGCCGAGAACCCGATGTTACTCGCCGAGGCGGTGGGTATCGGCAGCGCCGACCTCGCGCGCATCGATGTCCGCGGCGTTCCGATCAAAGACGCCCTCTATGACTTCGAGTCCCGGCGAAAGCCATAGGAGCGCCGCACCGGATGATCCGGTGGGTCGCATTCCGCCATGCTTCGGCGAATCAGTGCCGAGTCGACACGCGTCCCGTCCAGTTTTTCGCAGCGGGCATTCTTTGCGGCGCCGGGCCGACCAGTGGCAAGAAACGCAAGCCCCTTGCCTGTGCCGGCGAGCGCCACTTCTTCGCTGAAAGCCCAACTGGTTTCCACGTGGCTTTTCCCTTCATAGAACCTCCTTCCCGGTCTTCGTTGTGTCGGAACAGCGGAGGCAGTTATGCCCGGTGAATGGCTCGGTAAATATCCGCGCCCGACATTCCCGACTGCGCCATTTCGATCAGATCGGCAAGCGAGAGGCCATTGCTTTCGGCCAGCCTGACCAAGTCTTCAACGGCCGTTTCGGTGTCCAGTTCCTGTATGTCCTGCAACTGCTCGAGGATCAGGTCCCTGAATTCCTTATACGGGTAGTCTCTTTTCATGAGTCGACCTACGCTGCCTTAGCTTGCGATGGCTCGATATCCAAAGGCGCCTTCTGCGCAGTCATAGAGGATTCGCGCCGCAGCCAGGCGGCTCCAGATCATCAGGGTTCTTGGAAACTGATTTGCCGCAAAGGTGCGGTCGTAGCCATAGCCGAGCGCAAACACGGCGAACAAGATTCCGGAAGCACTCAGCCAGCACCACGGCCACACTGCCATCCACTTCTCATGACACACACTCCTCATTCCATTGTTCCACCAGAAGGAGGTGGTTTCAAGGAGTTTCGCTGAACCGACCTTTGCGATCCTGTAAGGCCGGATTTCCCGGGAGTCTAGGGTACAGAGGGACGACCCTTCAGTCTGTATTAACCGCAACAAGACCCTCACGCCAGCCCCGCCGTCCAGGGCTGGCGTGATTGCCTGGGGGCTTCAAAGCACCGCTGGTTCACCCCAGGGCTTGCCGTGAACTCTCTACCGATTTGGACGCAATCAGCCGTGCCACTGGGTACATA
>Ga0180069_1000209_pt1 | contig 12161 bp, 14 predicted proteins | sample EasRivERM_16_10D_2_FD_121793 | JGI IMG/M metagenome (GOLD analysis project Ga0180069, IMG submission 121793) | Soil microbial communities from meander-bound floodplain in the East River, Colorado, USA - East River metaG ERMLT231B'_16_10D | ecosystem: Environmental > Terrestrial > Soil >...
AGCCATTCCTGCAGCGCCGACTTGTAATCCTCGAACAGGTCGTCCCGGGGCTCGGTCTGGTCGAGGGCGTGCCCGATCACGAACTTCTCGACAAACCGCTCGGCCGCCTCGATCCCCCCGTCCAGGTACAGCGCGGCGATCACCGCTTCCACGGCGTTGGCCAACAGCGCCCGCTTGCTGCGACCCCCGCTCAGCTCCTCGCCGCGTCCCAGTTGCAGGTACTGGCCGAGGCGCAACTCCCGCGCCGTCCCCACCAGGTGCGCGGCGCTCACCAGGTGCGCCTTCCATTTCGACAGCCGGCCCTCTGGATACTGCGGATAGGCTGCTACCAGCCGCGCGCTCACCAGAAACCCCAGCACCGCGTCGCCCAGGAACTCAAACTGCTCGTTGTCGCAGCCGTTCTGGCTCCCCAGGGTCTCATGGGTATGGGAGCTGTGCGTCAGCGCGCGAGCGAGCAGGGCGGGGTCCTGGAAACGGTGTCCCAGCTCCTGTTCGAGCCCCTCGATCGGTTCGGCCATAGAGGCGTCCGGCGACCTACTGCTTCTTGATCTCTACCTGCGGCGCCGGCTTGGCCGCGGCCTTGGCCTTCTGGACCGCCGCCTTCTGCTCCGCCGCCAGGTCCCGGTCGCCGACCTTCACGCCGCCGGCGGCAATCGCCTTGTCCAGCGCCGCGATCGCATCATCGAACTTGTTCTGCGCGGTGTAGACCATCCCCAGCCGGTAGAGAATGGTGGCTTCCGGCTGCGGAGATATTTCCGCGGCGGCCTTGAACGACTCCTCCGCCTTGGGATAGTTCTTCCGCACGAACGCCGACAGCCCCAGCGCCTCGTGCGCCTGGCTCATGGCGCTCTTCTTGTAGCCCGCCCAGTCCTCGTCCGGGATCGCCGGGTTGAACTTCTCCAGGTTCGGGATCAGCTTCTGGGCCTTGTTCGCCCAAGCCTCGACTTTCCCGAGCTTCTCTTCCTTGTCCAGATCGTGCTCCCGCGTCCGCTGCGGGATGGCCGTGGCCAGCGCGAGCAGCACCACCACGTTGTCCGGATTCACTTCCAGCGTCCGCTCGCCGGCGATCAGCATGTTCTCGAAGTCGTTTTTCTGCTGATGGGAAAGTGTCTCCATCTGCAGCGCGAACTCCTTGAACTCGGTGTCCCTGAACTTGGTGAGCAACTCCTCGGCGGCCTTGATCCGCGCGTCCGGGTCCGGAGCGTTCTGGATCGCCATCAGCGCCTCCACTTCCTTCTGACTCTTGGGGGTTGGCTGCTTCGGCGGCTGCTGTGCCAGCGCCGCTCCTATCATGATCACAACCAACAGGCTAGTTTTCATGGATATCTCCGTTCTTGAAGCTGTTAGCCGTTAGCTATTGGCAATCCGGCTTGCTAATGGCTAATAGCTAATAGCTTCTTTTTTTATTTTCTTACCGCAAAGCTCTCCTGCAAACCTTTCTCCGCCGCCTCTTTCGTGCCCGGCGTGGTATCGCCGGCGGCCAGGGCTTCCTGGTAGTGCCGGACGGCCTGGTCGCGGCTGCCGAACAGGTCCTCGATGCGACCAAGATATAGATGCGACATGGCCTGGACGTGCGGATCGGGCTTCGACTCCAAGGCTTGGTAAAACAACTCCTTGGCCCGCTCCGGGTCCTTTTCGAGGGCCGCCACCCGGGCCAGCCCGTAGAGGGCTCGCGGCTCTTTGCCGCCCGCCTCCTGCTGCGCCTGTCCGAACCACTGCTTGGCCTCCGCGGTCCGCCCCCGCCGCAGGGCGTCTTCGGCGTCCTGCAGGGACTTGGCCAGCCCGGTCAGCACGGGCCGCGGCTCGGCGCGGGGCTTGGGGTCCGGCCGGCGTTCGGCGAACTTCACCCCGCGCAGGCGCGCGTCCTCGCGCTTGCGGTCGAGGGCGTTGACCATCTCGGGATAGTAGAACCGAATCCCCTGCTCCTGCTTCTCGAACTTCAACAACTGGTCGTAGAAGTGCGCCGTCAGGATAAAGCCTTCCCGCACCGCTTGGTCCACCTCCGACTGCTTCTGCGCCTCTGCGCCGTGTTTCATGCGGGCCTCTACCGCCTTGATCACGCACTCGGTCAGGAGCAGCGCAAAGTCGGTCTTGTAGGCGTCGTCCAGGGCCGGCGCGAACATGGCCAGCCCGCCGATCTCCTGCTTCGCCTGCAGGGCCGCGGCGTACTTCCCTGTGAAGGGATCCAGTAAATAGTGTAAGTAGCTATGGCGGATCTCCCGGGTGTTCAGCTCCCGCGAGGGATGCACGACCACGAACACGTCGGTCCCGTAGCTGCGCGCGCTGGGGCTGTTGGGCGCCCCCAGCAGGTCGATGTAAATCTGAAACCGCCGTCCCAGCCACCCCGAGGTGGGCATGCGCAGGTATCCATTGGCCTCCCAAACCACTTTCACCACCGGCTCGTGGTACCGCTCGATCTCCTTGTCGAACTCCCCCTGGTACTTGGCGAACAGCTTCTCCATCCCCGCCTCCTGGTAAAACGACTTGAGGAGCTGCGGGAACTCGTGCAGCGGCTGGGCGTCGGGCGAAATGTCTCCGTAGGGCACGCGGAACTTGAATTCCGGCGGCCCTCCCGATTGCAGGGCCAACGATACCCACTGCGACAGATCCTGCATCGGATCGCTCAGCTTATGCTGCTGGTAGTAGCTCCGCAGCCGCTCCAGGGACGGCGCCGGCAGGGTCTTGAGGTCCTCCCGCAACGCCCGGCGCAGGGGGTGCGCCGACAGCGAATCCAAGCCGGCATCGTAGCCGGCCACGTTGACGGCCGCCAGGACCGTGAACAACGTGATATCGGAATCAAGCTGGCCCTGCTCTGCCCATGCCGGCACGACCAGCCCGACCGCCGCCATCAGTGCGATCAGCCTGTTCAATAGTACGAGTTTAGCATGTGTCCGTCGTACAATGGAACGGATCCATGGGCACGCACCTGAGCAAGATCACGTTGCGGGGCTTCAAGACGATCCGGGAGCTGCTGGACTTCGAACCGGGGCCCCTGACTGTCTTGATTGGACCGAACGGCGCCGGTAAGACCAACTTCATCTCGTTCTTTCGGATGCTCTCTTGGGCCCTTACTCCGGCAGGTTGTTTCCCCCGCCGCGTCAAGCGGCCGGCGCCAACACCAGCGCCATCTCCACCCCATCCCGGTCGATCGCCTCCTGGCAGCGCCCACCATACGAAGCCCACGGCGCCGCTTCCAACCGTCGCGGCGAAATCAGATCTTCGCACCGAATGGTTTACCATGTCCCCATGACCGAACTCCGTAAGGACATTTTCACCGGTCGCTGGGTCATCGTCGACCGCCAAGCCGCCATCCAGCCCTCCGACTTCGATTTCGGCCCATTCACCTCGAAACCCGGCCCCTGCGACTTCTGCGAGGGACACGAATCCGCCACGCCGCCCGAGCTTTACGCCGCCCGACCACGCGAAACCTCCGCCAACGCCCCCGGCTGGACCGTCCGCATCGTCCCCAACGTCCGGCCCCGCCTCCGCGTCGAGGGCTCCCTGGACCGCCGCGCCGAGGGCTTCCACGACCTCATGAACGGCATCGGCGCCCACGAGATCGTGGTCGAAACCCCCCGGCACGACCGCAGCCTCCACCAACTCGATCCCTCTGCCATCGCTGCCGTCCTTCAGGCGTGGGGGACCCGCATCACCGACCTCCGGCGCGACGACCGGATCCGCCACGTCCTGATCTTCAAGAACCATGGCGCCGAGGCCGGCGCCCGCGTCTCCAGCCACTCCATCTCCCACCTCATGGGCCTGCCTGTCACCCCCCGGACGGTGAAGGCCAAGCTCACGGTGGCCCGCGACTACTTCACTGAAAAGGAGCGTTGCGTCTACTGCGACGTCCTGCGCCAGGAACTGGAAGACGGACGCCGCCTCATCGCCGCAAACCACCTCTTCGTCGCTCTCGCCCCTTTCGCCTCGCGCTTCCCTTTCGAGATGATGATCCTGCCCAAGCGCCACGCCGCCGAATTCGCCACTCTGGAGGGAGAGGGTCACGACGCCCTAGCCCGCCTCGTTCAGGACGTGCTGCGCAAGCTGGACCGCGCCGTCCCCGGCGTCCCCTACAACCTGGCGCTCCACAATAGTCCCCGCCGCCGCCACAAGGAGGGCTACTGGACCACCCTCGAAGACGACTTCCACTGGCACCTGGAAATCCTCCCGCAGCTCTGGCCCATCGCCGGCTTCGAATGGGCCTCCGGCTTCTTTTACAACCCCACGCCTCCGGAAGCCGCCGCCCGGCGCCTCGCCGAGGCCGGCAGCCCGTAGCGCGGGGTTCACAATCTCAGACAGAGTGCCACCGGGTTGGGTAGCCAGTGAAAGCCGGCGAGCCAGCATTGTTACGCTGCCGGACGTCCTCCAGCCGACCCCCGCGTGGGTAATCAGGACCTCCTCTTTCTCCACCAGCCGCAGGAGCCTCGACAACTTCCTGCGCTTCCACCTCATGCGGAAACTGGCGCGGACGCTATATCATGAGGGCTGTGACGAAGGGAGACTCGTTATGTCCCATGTTCATCGCCGCGACGTACTCCGGGCCGGCGTCGTCGCCCTGGCCGAGTTTGTCGCCGCCCCCCTCACCCGCGAGGCCCAGGCCGAAACCCGGCGCGGCATCTTCGACGCCCACCTGCACATCCCCAGCGACAACGGGGAAAACTTCCAGTGGCACCTGGTCACACGCAACATGCCCGAGTTCGTCGCCTACCTGGACCGCTGCGGCGTCCGCCGGGGAGTGATCTCGTCCTCTTGGAGCAACAAGGCCCAGACCCCGGAAGACTATCGCCAGGGCAACCGCGAGGTGGCCAAGTATGTGGACCGCTACAAGGGCCGCTTCCGCGGCAGCGCGGTCATCACGCCGTTCCGCATCGACGAGGCTCTGCGCGAGATCGAAGAGTGCCACAAGAACTATGGCTTCGTCTGGCTGGGCGAGTTCTGCAACTACATGACCGGCTATCGGTACGACACCCCGGAATGGGCCGAGGTCATGAAGCTGGCCACCAAGCTGCACTTGGTGATACAAATCCACACCAACGTCAAGGAGATGCAGTACCTGGCCGATACCTTCCCCGACGCCACCATCGTCTTTCCGCACCTGGGCGGCAACCGCGACGACATCTTCTCGCGCATCGCCATCGTGGCCAAGCATAAGAACGCCCACATCGACCTCTCCGGCTCCGGGATCGAGCGGGTGGGCATCCTGGAGCGGGCGGTGAAGGAAATCGGCGCCGACCGCGTCCTCTACGGCTCGGACTTCACCATCAACGAGCCCTCCGCCGTGATCGCCCGCGTAAAGAACGCCTTCCTCACCCCCGCCGACCGCGAGAAGATCCTGTTTCGCAACGTCGAGCGGCTGGTGGGGCAGGCCGGCAAGTAATGCTCTCTCTTACGGAAGCTCAAGTCCGCGAGCTGCTGCCGATGGACCGGGCCATCGAGCTGGTCGAGGCCGGTCTGCGACACTGGACGGCGGGGCGGGCGGAGAACCATCCCCGGCGGCGGTTGCAGCTCGGCTCCAGCGCCATGCTGCATTACATGACCGCCGTGGACCTCGAAACCGGGTACCTCGGGGCCAAGCTCTATACTACCCACCCGCAGACCGGCGCCCACTTCTACGTGCTGCTGTTCTCGACGGACGGGACCCCCCTGGCCTCCATCGAAGCCAACGCCCTGGGTCAGATCCGGACCGGGGCGGCGAGCGGGGTGGCCACGCGATACCTGGCGCGGGCGGGCGCCCAGGTGGTTGGACTGATCGGGAGCGGCTTCCAGGCCCAAACCCAGCTCGAGGCAGTTGCCCGGGTGCGGCCCGTGCGGGAGGCCAGGGTCTACAGCCGGTCCGAGGAGAACCGGCGGCGGTTCGCGGGCGAGATGCAGGCCAAGCTGGGGGTGGCGGTTCGGGCGGTGGCCTCGGCCGCGGAGGCTGTCCGGGGGGCCGGCATCGTCATCACCGCCACCAACGCCCGGGACCCGGTGCTGCTGGGGGACTGGCTGGAACCGGGGATGCACGTGAACGCCGCAGGCAGCAATCACCCCCGACGGCGGGAGCTCGACACCGCCGCCGTGGGCCGCGCCGGCCTGATCGTGGCCGACTCGGTCGAGCAGTCCCGGATGGAGTCGGGCGACCTGATCGCCGCCTTCGAGGCCGGAGCCGGAGGCTGGGACCAAGTCCAGGAGCTCCGGGATCTGGTAAGGCGCGAGCGCGACGATCAGATAACTCTATTTAAATCCAATGGGTTAGCGCTGGAAGATATCGCCGTAGCCGGCTACGTGTACGAGCAGGCTACTCGGACATAGTCATCTGCTGTTCGGAATCCCGCCAGGCGCTGATCTTCAGCCGGCGGCAGACCCAGCAGAGCGACTCGGACTGTTCGGTGGCGCCGTCGCCGCCGCAGACCCGGCACTTGAAGGTTTTCTTCGGCCGGGTGTCCAGGGCATAAAACTTGGCCGGGTCCAGGATCTCCGGCGCGACCACGGCAGACGGGGGCGGCGGCTGCAAGGGTTGCTTGGGTTCGACCTTCCTTTTCATGCCACCCCTCCTGTTCCCAAGTATGACTTCTAACACAAACCACTGGGAAAAGTCCAGGGGTATGCTAGCCGTGCAGCCCACCCTTGACCTCGATTACGTAGGCGGCGTCCAGCGTCGTCTGGCAGCGCCGGCAGCGCTGGCCCTCAATCACCTGCATTTTGCGGTGCAGTCCGCGCTCCACGGCCACCACGTCGGCCTCTACCGTATGGGTGCAGATCGGGCAATACACCCTCGCCTGGAGCACCTTGTTATCCAGAAGAGCGGCCATACCAACCTCCATGTTTCTCATATCGACCTTTTGTACTCGTTCTATATGACGCGAGAACGGTACAAAAGGTTGAAAAAAATTTAAGACAGGCCGGAGGCCTGTCCTACGATGTTGAAAATTCAAGGTCGGCAGGTTACCATGTGTGGGTGGCGGCCCCAGCCTCTCTCGGAGGATCCCTGCAGGACCATGGCGTCCGCATGACGCGGCAGCGCAAGCTGCTGTTCGAGTTGATCGACGGCTCGGGGGAACACCTGAACGCAGAAGCGCTCTACCAGCTTGCCAAGAAGCGGGATGCCCGCATCAACCGCGTCACCGTCTACCGCACGCTGAAGCTGCTGAAGCAAGAGGGCCTGGTGGACGAGCTGGACCTGCTGCACCACGAGGGCGACCAGCACTATTACGAGACGCGCCTGAAGCGCGAGCACGCCCACGTGGTCTGTCTGCGTTGCGGGCGGGTGGAGGAGTTCTTCGGCGAGCCGCTCAAGCGCCTGAAGCAGCAGATTGAAACGCACTTTGGCTTTCAGATCATGATCGCGCGCACCGAGGTAGGGGGCTACTGCGCCGATTGCCAGCGGATGGCGGCGCATGAGGCAGCCGCGTTACGGAATGGCCCCATCCCAGGAGCACGGGACCACAAGATCCGAAAAAACAAGTAGATACCGCTATGTCTTCAAGTTCTTCTTACAGCCTCGGGGCCTTCACGGATCCCAGTAAGAACAAGCCGTTTCTGGCCGTCGTCGAGCCCAACGGGAAACGCCAACTGGTCAAGATTACCAAGAGCCCGTTTATGGTGGGCCGGCTGGCCGACTGCGAGCTGTCGTTGCGCGACAGCCGCATCTCCCGCAATCACTCCCAGATCGTCACCGAGGACGGCCAATACTTCCTCGAGGACTGCAACAGCCGCCACGGCACGTTTGTCAACGGTAAGAAGATCACCCGGCACAAACTGGTGCCGAACGACCGGGTGGATTTCGGCATTGAGGACTCCTACCACCTGATCTTTACCTACGAGAGTGGCGAAACCGACCGGCTGCTGGCGCAGCTCGACGCGGTGCCCTCCACCCACGCCACTGGCAACCTGGCCAAGCTGCGGGCGGTGCTGGAGGTGGCGCGGGCGCTGGAGTCCTCGCTTTCGCTCGACGACGTGTTGGGAGCGGTGGTGGACGCCGCCCTGGTGGTCACCGGGGCCGAGCGTGGGTTCCTTTTGCAGGTCAACGAGGAGCCCGGCTCGCAACTCGAGATGCGGATAGCCCGCGATAAAAACGGCCACCCTCTCGATGAAAACGACCTGCGCGTCCCGCGCGGGGTCATCCACCGCGCCCTCAATCAGCGCCGCGACCTGCTCTCCATGTCGTTCGACCCCAACCAGATGGACACGGAAAAGAGCATCGTCGATCTGGAGCTGCGCAGCGTGGTGTGCGTGCCGCTGGTGCGCATCCGCATCGGCCACCAGCACGAGACCAGCCAGCTTTCCGCCAAGAACGACACGTTGGGCGTCCTTTACATGGATTCCCGGCTCAGCTCGGCCGATCTCTCGGCCGGAAACCGCGAGCTGCTGCAGTCGCTGGCGATTGAAACGTCGACGGTGCTCGAGAACGCGCGCCTGATGACCCAGGAGCGCGAGAAGCGGCGCATCGAGCAGCAGTTGGCGATCGCCCGCGACATCCAGCAGGGCCTGCTTCCGGCCACGCTCCCCAGCGAGGGCTGGTTCCGCGCCGCGGCCTCGAGCCAAGCCTGCTACCAGGTGGGTGGTGACTACTACGACGTAATGGAACTGTCCGAAACGCAGTGGGGCGCGGTAGTGGTGGACGTTTCGGGCAAGGGGGTGTCGGCGGCGCTGCTGACCTCGTTGCTGCAGGGCGCGTTCTTTGCCACCGCCGGCGACAAGTCGCCGCTCTCGGAGACTATGTCGCGGATCAACAAGTACGTCTGCGAGCGGTCGCAGTTGCGGAATTACGCGACGGTGTTCTACACCACCGTGGACCACAAGGGGGTAGCCCGATGGATCAACGCCGGGCATTGCCCGCCCCTGGTGGTGCGGGCCGCCGGGGGAGTGGAGTCGCTGCCGGCGTCGGGCTGTCCGGTGGGACTGTTCCCGATGTCCCCCTTCACCCAGGAAGAGGTGACGCTGCGCAAGGGCGACAAGCTGGTGATCTACACCGACGGCGTATCGGAGGCCGAGAACGCGGCCGGCCAGCAGTTCAGCGAGGAGCGCTTAACCGAGCTGGTCCAAAACTTCGCGAAAGCCAGCGCCGCCGACCTGCACAAGGGCATCATCGACGCGGTGGCCGAGTTCACCGCCGGGGCCGACCAGAATGACGACCTGACGCTGCTGGTGCTGGAGTACAGTGGCTGAAGACAGTGGCCAGTGGGGCAGTGGCCAGTGTCCAGTCCGTAACCTTTTCGACGGCTGCGGCGAACCACCCTTGAACATGTTGGCCGAGGTAGCCGAGACAGCGGATCCAGCCAGGCAGGGTCTGGACGATCTGATGGCCGGTTATCAGCGGGCGGACCCGGAGGCGGCGGCCGAGTTGATCCGGCAGGTCTCGCCGCTCCTGTACCGCTTTCTGGCGGCGAGCGTGGGGACCAATCAGCGGAGTGAGCGTTCGGCAGGAAAACCATGTCCGGACGGCTGATTCCCTTCTACTCGTACTACGGTTCGTATCTCGACCGCATCACGACCAAGCTTGCGGAATGCCTCGAAGAGGTGGGCCGCGTTAAGGTCGTCGAGGGCGGTCGGCGTGGCGGCGTCTTGGCGATGCTCGGGCGTCGTCAGGTCTTGACAGAGTAACCATAAGTGATTACCGTTGAGTTGTGAGGGCGAGCGAACTTAAACGGTGGCTGAAGCAACAGGGCTGCACGTTCATAGAGGAATCCCGCCACACACGGTTTGTTCTCGGCTCGAAGGTTTCGCGTATGCCCCGCCATCCCGCAAAGGAAATCAAAACGGGGACACTGCAAAGTGTTCTGAAGGATCTCGAATTGAAGATGTGAGGATCACAATGGAGAACTACTTGGCATGGTTCGAACCCGACATGAAGGCTGGTGGCTATGTCGTAACTTTTCCAGATTTCGGTTACGGCGTGACGCAAGGTGAAACCGATGAGGAGGCGAGGGAGATGGCGCGAGATCTCCTGATGCTGACAGTGGGAGACTATATCCGAGCAGGCAAACCATTGCCCGTGCCGGCGCGCCGTCGCGGGGCAAAATTCCGTCCCGTCCCCCTGCCGGCTCTGCAGACTGCCAAAGTGGATCTATACACGGCGTTTCTGGGGTCAGGTCTGAAGAAAGCGGAGTTTGCCCGCCGGATTGGAATACCCAAGACTCACATGGAACGCTTGTTCTCGCTCCGGCACCACTCCCGTCTGGATCAGATCGAAGCGGCGCTAGCCGCTCTCGGTAAATGTCTGCACGTCGAAGCGCGCGACGCGGCTTGAACCTAAGGTCGCTAGCGGACCGAGACGTGTGGCCACGGTCCCGACTCAGGCAGGGAATTCGCCTAGCAGGCGCCGTTCTCCTGCCGGGGCTGCTCTTTGTGGTCCCAGCCGGTCTCGTGCGATCGACCAACGATGAGCACGTCGGGGTGCCCTGGAGCATGATCCGAGGCCGGACATCGAGGTCACCCCGGAGTACTGGGAGAGGGTTAAGAAGCGCCTAGTTGAGCGAGTGGAGCGACGCAAGCGGAGTAAAACAAAGAGGTGATTACGCGTCACGTCCTCCGTCCAAACGCTATTATGGCGAGGACCTCGACGGGCAACTGGATTTTTACGAGCAAGAAGCAGGCCTAGATGTGGCCCTTAGATTCCTGACCGCCGTCGAAGAGGCGATCCAATTCCTTTACCGCTACCCTGAAGCTGGCGCTCTTAAGGAACTTGAAAACTCTCGTTTGAACGGCCTTCGTTCCTGGCTGGTTTCCGGCTTCGAGGCTATCAGGATCTACTACCTGCGACCCGACGAACACACACTGCGCATTGTGCGTATCCTCCACGGGAAGAGAGATCTGGATCGCATCCTTGAAAAGGAGGAGGGGTAGCATGCGGCTGGTGATGGCGCGGGAAGAGGATGTCGGGTTGGTGTTGTCGTTCATCCGGAAGCTGGCCGAGTTTGAAAAGCTGGCGCACGTGGTGACGGCCACCGAGGAGGGGCTGCGGGAGGCGCTGTTCGGCGCCAGGCCGGTGGCGGAGGTGGTGCTGGCCTATGAGGAGGACGAGCCGGCGGGGTTTGCGCTGTTCTTTCCGAACTTCTCTACGTTCCGGGGGCGGGCGGGGTTGTACTTGGAAGACCTGTTTGTCGAGCCGCAGCACCGGGGGAAGGGGATCGGGAAGGCGCTCTTGGTGTACCTGGCGAAGCTGGCGGTGGAACGGGGGTACGGACGGGTGCAGTGGGTGGTGCTGGATTGGAATGTGGCGGCGATGGAGTTTTACAGGAAGCTGGGGGCGGAGGCGATGGACGGGTGGAAGGTGATGCTGGTGGCGGGGGAGGCGCTGGAGCGGCTGGCGGGCAGTGGCCAGTGACCAGTTACTTGGCCTCGAAGCGGATGGTCGAGTCCGCCGAGAACCGTTTGTAGTCGTCGTATTGGACGGTAAGGCGGACGCGCTGGGGGCCGGAGCGGAAGGGGAGAGTGTCGTCGGCGTAGGTGTGAACGGGGAACCAGTACTTGCCGTCGATGGGGCGGTAGATGGTGGTGAAGTGCGGGAACAGGTTCTCGCCTTTCTGGCGGTAGATCTGGGGGACGGGACGGCCTTCGGCGCGGACGATCTGGCGGTCCGGGGCGCTGATCCAGATGCGGCCTTCGAACAGGCGCAGGCCGTCGAGGAGCTGGCGGGGCTTGACCTGGTAGACGAAGCAGTCCTGCTCATCCATGGGTTCGCGGCCGAGGTACTTGATGGCGTAGTGGATGAAGTCGTCGCGGGTGAGGACGAAGGGTTTGACCTCGCGGATGTCGCGGAAGTCCTCTTCGGTGAGGCGGAGGTTCTTCAGAGCCGTGAGCGGGCGGCCTACGAAAACCTCGGTGCGCTCCTTCTGGGGGTTGAAGATAATGTCGCGGACCTCGCGGTAGCGGCCTACCTCGAGGCCGCGGGGATCGAGCTCCAGGAACAGGACGGTCTGGCGGTAGGTGTACTGGTCGCGGGCGGTTTTGAATTCGGCGGCTTTGGCGGCGACCTCACGGAGGAGATCGGGCGGCGGGTCCTGGGGAAAGGCGGGGGGCAGGGCCAGGAGGATAAGATGAGTGAATGCCGCGCGGGTTCCGGTGGACGCTGGCAGTAGCGAACGCCGTGCTGGCGCTGGCGGGAGCGGTGTACGCGGGGCGGCTGGGGTTGCCGGCATCGTTGGCTGCGCCGCTGGTGGCGGCGTTCCTCCTACAAATTTCAT
>Ga0180069_1000211_pt1 | contig 12129 bp, 7 predicted proteins | sample EasRivERM_16_10D_2_FD_121793 | JGI IMG/M metagenome (GOLD analysis project Ga0180069, IMG submission 121793) | Soil microbial communities from meander-bound floodplain in the East River, Colorado, USA - East River metaG ERMLT231B'_16_10D | ecosystem: Environmental > Terrestrial > Soil >...
CTCCCGGCGAACCTCTACCTTCGTGGCGCGGTGTATTCCCGGTATGAGGACGGGGTTTGGCGCCGCGGCGGCGCGACTCCCCTCCCTCTCCAGAGGGCCGGATCCCAGCACTTCGTGGGAGATGCGGCCGCCCCGGATTCCACGGCGGACATCACCCTCGAGGCGGCGGACCACCCCACCCTCTTCATCTACGGGCATCCGACGCTGATCGAGGGCGCGTTCGCCCCCGTCCTCTACGACGGGGAGGGGAACCTCTCGCTTGCGCGCTCCGGACACCCGGCGCTTCGATACCGGGTCCGCTTCGCGGCGGATCTCCCCCCCCGACACCGCATGGGACGCAGGACGGGAACGGAGGATCTCGCTTTCCCCGAGGGGTACGAGGATGTGCGGAACCTCGCGCAGGAGATCGCAGGCGGCACGGGAACCGATGACGAACGCGCGAAGCGGATCGTGCGCTTCTTCGGATCCGGTTTCCGCTACACCTTCTCCGACCCCGCCGCGTCGCTCCGGGAGTTCCTGTTCCGGAGGCGGGCCGGCTACTGCGAGCATTACGCGGCGGGACTATCGCTGCTTCTCCGCGGCGCGGGGATTCCCTCCCGCGTCGCGGCCGGCTATCTCGGGGGTGAATGGAACGAGGTGGGGAAGTACCTGATCGTCCGCCAATCGGATGCGCACGCGTGGGTCGAGGCGTGGATCGACGGGCGCTGGGTGACGCTCGACGCGACCCCGCCCTCCGGGGACTCCTCCCCCGAAAGGACGCGAACGGGGACGATCGGGCTGTACGCGGACTGGCTCCGCCAGCGATGGGACAAGTACGTGATCAACTACTCCATGCGGATGCAGGCCGACGCGGTGAAGGAAGGCGTGCGCGCGGTCCGCCGGACCGGCGCGGCCTTCCGGTTCCGGGGATGGGACGGGATCGGCGGCACCGCGCGGCGCGCGGCGGGCGGGGGGCTCTTCGCCGCTCCGGCGCTCTATCTGCTCTACCTCCTTCTACGGAAGCGGCGGAACTCCGCAGGGAAAGGATCCCCGCCCGGCCTCCCGCCGCTCCCAGGCCCGTACGCGCGCCTCGTCCGGCGCCTCGATCGAAACCGGTTCCGGCGGCACCCGGGAGAGACCCTCGAAGAGACACTGGCCGCGGCGGTGCGGACACGCCCCGCCCTTTCGGAGGACGCCGCCCGCTTCCTCGGCCTGTACCACCGGGACCGCTTCGGCCCGGCACCGCTTCCTCCGGAAGGGAGGGAAGAGGCGTTCCTCCTGGCGGACCGGCTTCGAAGAGGGATCTCCTCGTGATAGCATCGGTTTTTTCAGACGCCACCCCGCCAGGAGGCCCGATGCGTTCCCGCCGCTATCTCTTGCGCGTCCTCGCGGTCGCCGTGGCGCTCGCCCTCCTCCCGTCGACCCGGCCGGCCCGGGCATGGAAAATTCCGGTCGCCGACTTCCCCCCGGGATTTTCCCTACCCCACACCGGCATCGTCTTCAAGACCGCTTTCCCCCTCGACGAGCTGCGGATGGAAGGATGGACCGAACGGCAGGGCGGCGAGATCGCCCGGTTCCGCGAGCAGATGCGGAACCGCGACGAGATCTTCCTGCTGCTCCAGGTCTCTCTCGACGCGATCGGCCGAACGGAGGAGAACGAATCCCTCGCCAACGATGTCGCGCAGGCCGTCGCGCTGCGGCTTCGGGCCTCGGGGATCCCCTCCGACCGGATGCTCCTCCTGCCGGGCCGGGAGGAGCCCCGCTCCCTCGAGGAGCGGCGCATCGAAGGGTTCTCGCGATTCCAGAAGGTCGAGATCACCGGGTTCCTCGGCAGCGGCTGGCTGCGCCGCCGGCCGCCCCCCGAGGTGAAAGTCGATCTCCCGCGCCCGGCGGAGATCGCCCTCCTCGAACCGTCCGGGGAGACGACCGACCGATCGAACCACATGCTCCGGGGGAAGACGGAGTCCGCGATCCGCGTCGTCTCCGTCATCATCGGGGAGGAAGCGCGCACCGTGACGGTCCGCGACGGCGCGTTCGAAGCCCCGATCTCCCTTCGGGCGGGGGAGAACCCGATCGTCGTGACCGGTCTCGACCCGTTCGGCCGGTCCGTGCGCACGGCAATGACCGTGCGCTACCTCCCTCCCCGCCCGACGATCGAAATCGTCTCCCCCGAGGCGGGGGCCTTTACCGACGTCACGCGCTCTCCCGTGGTCGTCGTCCGCGGTTCGATCCGCAGCAAGACTCCGCTGCGGGAGGCGTTCCTGATCCAGAACGCCATCCCCCGGAATATCCGGATCCGCGAAGACGGGAGCTTTGAACAGCCAACGATCCTGATGACGGAGGAGGACACCTTCCAGGTCGAGGCGCTGGACACGGCCGGACAGGCCGGAATCAGCGCGATGCGCCGCGCCCCGGCCCGCGGGGTCCCGGACCGGCCCCTGATGGCGATCCTCCACTGGGACGAGGACGACGTGGACCTCGACCTCCATGTGACCGACCGTTCGGGAAACCACACCTGGTTCGATGCGGCGGACACGCTGGACGCGCCGGGCGCCATCCCCGAGGGAAAACTCTGGATCGATAACCGGAAGGGATTCGGGCCCGAGGTGTTCTCCATCGAGAGAGACGCCCCGGGGGAGTACACCCTCTCCGCGGAGTATTACCGGGGGAAAAAATCGTGCCGCGCCTTCCTCACCCTCGTCCTGTTCGCCGGAACGCCGTCCCGGAGACTCGTCCGCATCTACGGACCGGTGACGCTCTCCCCGCAGGAGCCCGCCGCGCCGATCCTCCGTGTCTCCCTCCCGTCCGGAATCGTCCGGGAGCCTACCGGAGTCACGGCAGAAAGGGTCCAGCGATGAAGAACCCGTGCCGCCTCACCACGCTCCTCCTGATCCTCCCCTTCCTGTGGGTCGCCGCCTTCCCTCGAGCCGGGCGGGCGGAGGAGGACGCCACCGACGCGATCGAGAAGGAACTGCTCTTCGTCCTCCGGGAGATGGACGCCCTCTCGTCGGAGATCTCCCGGATCGAAGAGATCGTCGCCATCCCGAAAGCGACCTCCTTGAGGATCGAGATCCGGGGAGCCGGGAAAATCGCGCCTCCCGCTTCGGCGAAACTGCTCCTCTCGGGAAAAACCGAGGCGGAGCGCGAGTTCCCCAAGGAGGAAAAAGACGCTTTCCTTTCGGCCTCCGGCGCGATCGTGTGGAATATCCCGGTTCTTCCGGGCCAGTTCGAGGCACGTCTCGTTCTCTCCCATCCGTACACTAAACTGTCCCCCTCCTTCGACTTCCGCCCCTCCATGAAGGCCGGCGAGACGTTCCTTCTCCGCGTAACGATCTCGCTCCCCCCGGGAAGCAAGGTGCCGGTGCTCGTGGCGACGCCGGAGAAATAGGTGACGAGGGTCCGCCTCCTTCTCCCCCTCGTCATGGCGATGCTCCTCCCGTCGTGGGTCGTGGCGGGGGGGGAATTCCCGGCAACGGCCGACAACACCGCAAACGGTCTTCCCGATGTCGTGAAGTCGCTGACCGCCGTGTCCACGGCGCGACTCCTCGCGGGCGACCGTTCGAAGGCGCTCGATGCGGCGCGGGAAGGGATCGCGGCGGTCGACCGATGGAAAAACGCCCTCGGGACGCATCCCCCGTGGGACGGGACCCAGCCTGGCGCCAAGCGTTCCCTCGACGCGTTGTTCGCCCTGTTTCCGCGCGAAGAAGACACCTCCCTTCTCGTTCCCGCGGAGCAAACCTTCCTGTCCCTGTCGTCGCTGCGGCAACGTCTCATCGATGCGGAAGAACGATCGCTCTCCCTGGAGCGGAAATCGCGGCAGCTGTCCGCGGCCGCCCGCGAACGCGGAGCGGAGCTCTCCGTTTCCTGGGCACGTGCGGAACAGATCGGGGCCAGGTTCCGCGACGACGCCCGGCGTTCGGCCGGGATCCGACAACGCCTGATCCGCGCGGCGGACGACATCCCTATCCGGGATTTCGGGGAACGGACGACCCCGCAGATGGCCGCCCTGCTCGAGGAAGCGTCGGAGAAGCTGTCCCGGTTTGACGCGGCGGTTTCCAGGCTCCAGTCCGCCGCCCGGGCGATCGTCGAGTGGCAGGACACGCTGGCCCTCCCTCCGGAAGACCGGCGGATGGTCTACTTCGCCATTGACCGCCTCGCGCGTGCGGAGGAGAGGGCGGCGTCCCTCGACGCGAAGATCGCTCTGCTGCGGGCGCGCGCCTGGAACCGCTGGAAGGAGGCGTACGTCGCGCGCGCGAACCGGCTCCTGGACGACGCGTCGAACGCGGTCCGTCGGGGGGAGGATGGGTCCGCCCTGGCGATGAAAACGGCGGCCGCCCTTCAGAGCGAGATCGGGCGGCTCTCGGAGTGGGAAGGAGGCCTCGCCGGATCGGGCGGGCGGATGTCCAGGACCGCCGCCCTTCTCCGATCCCGCCACGCGGAGCTTCGCGCCCCGGCCGACGATGCGTTCTCCCGCGCCCGCCGATCGGTCCTTGCCGGGATGGGCCGGAAGGAGCGGGCGCTCCGACACCTTGCCGGCCGTGCCGCCGCCGAGTGGATCCTCGAGGGGAAAGCGTCGCAGGCCGGAGATGCCTCGCCTCCTCCGCCGGGACTCCTGCCCGAGGCGATCCGTCATCTCGAGGCGTCCCTCCCTCCCCCGGGGGAACGGGCCCCGCACACGGACGAATCGCTCTACGCCTTGGCGGCGCTCCGGTTCGAGGAAGCCTTCCATCGATATTACGGGGGGAAAACGGGCGACCGGATGGACGCTCCCGATCTGGCGGTCCCGACGGCGCTGTTCCGGCGGTTGGTCAGCGAATTCCCGGACAGCCGCTACGAAGAGCACGCCCGTTACGCGCTCGCCTCGTGCCTGCAGGAGTCGGGGGCGGAAGACAACGCGGTCCTCGTCCTCGAGGAACTCCTTGCCCGCCATCCCGCCACGCGGTACGCGGACGAGGCGAACCTCCGGATCGGAGAGCACCGGTTCGACAGGTACGACTTCCCCGGATCGGAGACCGCCTACAGGAAGGTAAGCGACGCCGCGCCGGCGGAGTTTCGGACGACCGCCCGCTTCAAGCTCGGCTGGTCCCTCTTTCTCCAAAGCCGCCCGCGGGAGGCGGCGACCGCGTTCCTCGACGCCGCACTCCTGTCCTCCGGGGGATCGGGCACAGGCGGCCTGCGGGGGGAGGCTCGCCGGATGACGGCACGATCCATCGTGGAAGCCGGGATGGAGCGCGAAGCGGAAGGATTCCTGGGGCAACGGAGAGGAGAGTCGGAAGGCCCGGCGGTCCTCCTCGAGATCGAAGGCCTCCTGGACGCCCAGGACCGGTACGAGGAGGCGGCTGCGGTCGCCACCCGTCTCGGCGCCGCGTATCCGACGGCGGCGGAGCGCCCGGCTGCCGAGGAGACCGCCGCCGCCGCCCTTCGGAAGGCGAAGAAGGACGACGAGAGCATGGGCCGACGGGGGATGCTCGATAGCCTGTTCGGCCCGGGGACCGCCTGGCGGTCCGCCGCCGGGCGAACCCCCGCGGAGATCGCCCGGGCGGACGCGATGGCGATGGAGGGCCTGGCCGCCGCCGGGTTCCACTTCCACGCGGCGGCCCGTGCGGCCCCCCCCGGGGACCTCCGTCGCGTCCTCGCGCTGTACGACGGGCTTCTGGCGAAGTTTCCCTCCTCCCCGAAGGCGGAGGAGGTAGCGTACCAGCGCGCATGGCTTCTATACGAGGACGAACGGAAAGCGGAAGCGCTGCACGCCTTCGAATCGGTGGCGCGACGCCCGGGAGGATCGCGAGGAGAAGCCGCCTGGTACATGGCCGTGCAGTGCGCCAAGGATGTCTCCTCGCCGCAGCGTCCGGAACCGCAGGAGGAGGTCATCCGCCTGGCGCGGGAGTACGAGCGGGCCTTCCCCGACGGGGAGCGCCTTTTCCTCGTTCGGCTCGATCGCGCGAGGGCGCACTTCCTCCGGAAAGAGTGGGACGAGGCGGCGGTATCGGCGACCCGGGCGGGACGCGGCGCCCGCACCCCCGCCGATCTCCGGACCGCGTACCGCATCGCCGGGGAGGCGTTCTTCGAGGCCGGTCGTTACGGCGAGGCTGAGACGGCGTTCCGGGACGTCCTCGGCGCGTCCCTGGCGCCGGAAGAGAACCGGGATATCGAGAAATGGGTGGCCTTCTCGATATTCCGCGCCGCCGAGCGGTTTCCCGCTTCCCGGAGCTTCGATGCGGGTTCCCTCTTCCTGCGGATCGCCAACGAATTCCCGCACCTCCCGATCGTCCCCGAGGCCCGATTCCGGGCAGGGACCGCCTACGCCGACGCAGGGAAGGACGTCGAGGCGATCGGGGCGTTCCTCGCGGTGGAGAGCGAGCACCCCTCTTCGCCCCTGCTCCCCGACGCCACGCGTCGCCTGGCGGCGCTGTACGAGAGGGCGGGAAATCCGCTGGCGGCCGCGGAGCGGCTCGCGCGGCTCTCCACGCTGGAGCGGGATGACGAGGGAAGGGGCCGGCACCTCTTCCGCGCGGCGGAGCTGTACGGGATGGGAAAGGACGGTGTGCGGTCGCGCCGGTCGTACGTCGATGTTTCCGCCCTGCCTTCCGCTCCCGCCGGGATGCGGATCCTCGCCCTCTTCCGCGCGGGGGAAAGCGCCCTCGCGGAGGGAAGGGAAGACGAGGCGGAAACGTTGTACGAGAGCTCCGTCCGGCTCCACCGCGAGAAAGGAGGCGCCGCCCCCGAGGTCGCGGGCCGCGCCCTCTTCCAGCGTGCGGAGATCCGCTACCGCACCTACCTCCCGCTGCGGATCGTCCCGCCGCTGGAATCGTCGTTCGCCGGAAAGCAGCGGGCCCTTGCGCGGTGCGCGGATCTTTACGCGGATGCGATCCGGGTCGGTGACGCCGTGACGGTGTCGGCGTCTTTCCACCGCATCGGGGAGGGGCTCGAGAATTTCCGGGCCGCGATCCTCGCCTCGCCCCCTCCGCCGGATCTCTCCGCCGAGGAGAGAGAAGAGTACCTGTTTCTCCTCGAAGAACGCGCCGCACCGATCGAGGAACGCGCCGTGGAGAGTTACCGGAACAACCTTCGACAGGCGGTGGCGGGAGACCACTTCGATCCCTTCGTGGCGAAGAGCCGGGAACGGCTGCGGGCCCTGCGGCCCGCCCTGTTCGCGAAAAACCCGGAGTTCGCGTTCCCCGTGGTCCCCGTGCCCGACTTCGCCGGAATCACCGAAAGGAAGACCCCGTGAGGCACCGCCCCCCCGTCCGGATGATCGTTCTCGGAGCCGCCATCCTCGCGGGGTGCGCCCCACGCGCCGCCGTTCTCCTCCCCGCCCCGCCGGCGGAGATCGCGAAGGCCGCCCCGACGAAGGGCCCGGGAGGGACGCCGCCCTCCCCGGCGTCGGCGCCGGTTCCCGATCCCGCGCACCTCTATCGGGACGCCGTGGCGCGGACCCGCGAACTGCTGGCCAAGGGAGAGGGACACAGGGCGATCCCGCTCTGGGTCGCCCTCGAAGGGACATCCTTCGCAGCGGATGCCGTGTTCAACCAGGGGGTCCTCCTCCAACTTTCGGGGGATGTCGACCGGGCCGAGGATCTGTACCGCCGCGCCGCCGCGCCGCCGCTCCTTTCCGACCCGGCCGCGGCCAACCTGCTGGGGATCGCCCTCCTCCGGGGAAACCGGGAAACGCTGCGGAATCTCGTCGACGACGCCGGTCGCCTGGACGCGGCACGCACCGGGGAGCGGCCGCCGGAACTCGCGGCGAACCTCGTGGCCGCCCTCGTCGATCTTTCGCGGTTCGACGAGGCGGAAACCTTGTACCGATCGATTCTGAAAACGGGAGGCACGACCGCGGCGCTCCCGTGGAACCGCGCCTTGCTCGCCTATCGCACGGGGGACCTCGCCGGCGCCCGGCAATTCTCCTCGATTCTCCCGCCGACCGTGGCCGCCCTCTGGCCGGTGGTCGCCTCCCGGACCGCGTGGGAGCGGGAAACGGCGAAGGTTCCCCCCCTCGACGGGAAGAGGCCCGTTGAACCGCGGTACCTGCTCCTTTCCCGGAATCTCGCCGCCTACGACGCGTGGGGAAGAGGGGACCTCGACGGGTCCGCGGCCCTTCTCGCCGGCGGCGCATCCGGGAAATCCCCCCCGGGGGAGTACCTGAACAACCTCGGGATCGTCTTCGCCGAAGCGGGCCGGTGGAAGGAGGCGAACATCCTGCTGGAGCGGACGGTCGCCGAAGCGCCGGCCCTCCCGGAGGGTTGGCTGAACCTCGGCATGTTCCGGGAGATGTACCTCGGGGATGTCCCGGGCGCACTTTCCTGCTATGAAAGATATGTTAAATTAGAGGGCGCAAGAAAAGCCGAGGTATCCAAGTGGGCAGAATGGTTGAAAAAATCGTCCTCGCCGCGTTGATCCTCCTCCCCGCGGCCGGGGTCGCCGCCGATCCGCCTCCGGTCGCGGCGTCATCGAAACCGGGATCGGTGACGACGGTATCTCCATCGGTGAGGGACGGGAAAGGGGCCGTCCGTCTCGAGGAGGTACGGATCACCGGCAGTCCGGAGCATCCCGGCGTTCTCTTCTTTCTCCCCCGGGCACGGTTCCACCTGTTGCCGCTTCGGACAGAGGGGGACGGGAAGGTTCCGTTCCCGGCGGAAGATCGGGAGAAGGGGGCGCCTGCCCGGTGAATTTCGATCTCCACCCGGACGGGATCCTCTTCCAGAACCATCGGGCGCCGCGGTTCCTCCGGGCCGCGGTTGCCCTGTCGGTCCTTCTCCACCTCCTGATACTGCTCACCAGCTCATACTGGCAGAGCCGGGTCACCACCGGAGAACGGATCGTCGAGATCGATATCGCGGAAATGCCGAAGGAGGAGGCGCCGCGTATTCCGGAGGTCCCCATACGTGCCCCGGAAGCGGTTCCCCCTCCGCCGCCGCGCCCGGCCTCCTCGACGAGGGATGCCGTCCCTCCGGAGGCGTCGACCGCACCGACCCGGGAGGCGATCCGGGAGAAAGTCGCGTCGCGGGGGCTCCTGAAGATGTTCGCCGGCAAAGGGGACGCGGACCCGCTTCCGGAGATCCGGGTCCCCGGGGACCTCCGCCCCGCTCCTCCCCGTGCAACCCCCACCCCGGCGGACTACGCGCCCCGAACCGCTTCCGAAGGCGTGAAGGCGAAAACCCCCGGGATCGATCGGGAACTCGCGGCAACCGCCAGGGCCTCCAAGGAGATGACCGCCCGGACCTTCAAGACCGACTCCGGGCTGGAGGCGGAGATCGCCGGCGCCTCCGGCGAGCCTTCCCGCTCCTTCCAGTCGATCGCCGCCACCGTGAAACAGTACCAGGGCGGGATCAAATACGCGTACAACCGGGAACTGCTCACGAACCCGAACTTGAGCGGAAACATGCTCGTCTCCTTCGTGATCCGCGCCGACGGCTCCGTCGAGGCGGTCGAGGTCCGCCAGAGCACGCTCAACTGGCCTCCCCTCGATGATGCGGTGAAGAAGAGGATGCAGCACTGGAAGTTCGCCCGCGGCACGGGGGGCCCCGTCCGCGTCGTCTTCCCGTTCGTCTTCCACCCGGCCATGTGATCCGCGATGAGAGTCCTCCCCCTCCTGGCCTTCCTCCTGGCGTTCCCGGCCGCCGGACCCGCGTTCGCCGACCCGGCGGCGCAGCCCGCCGCCGGAGGGGAGGCCGTGTCCCTTGCGGAGCGCCTTTCGGGGATCGAGCGGATCATGTGGGAGCGGGATGCGCGATCGATCGCGGGTCTTCGGGAACAGGCATCGAAGGACGAAGACGAGAAGGTTCGGGCCCGTGCTCTCGGAGCGCTGACGCTGCTGCGGGACACCGGGGCGCGGATGGTGTACCTGGAACGGCTTTCCTCGGACCCCTCGCCGCGCGTCAGGAGGGCGGCGGCGGACGCCATCGGGACGCTCGGCATCCCGCCGGACCGGATCGACCGCCTCTCCGGACCGTTGCAGAAAGACACGGATTCGATGGTCCGGGCGGAGTGCGCCCGGGCCCTCGGAAAACTGGGCTCCCGCGCCGCCGTCGGGATCCTGATGTCCGCGGTGGCGATCGATCCGTCGCCGGAGGTGCGCTCCCTTGCGGTGGAGGCGCTCTCCCGCCTGCGGGCGGCCGAGGCCGAGCCGATCCTGGCGACCTCTGCGCGGCAGGACCGGTCCCCGATGGTTCGGGTCCAGGCCGTCCGCGCGCTCGCGGAGGTCGCTCCCGGTTCATCGCTTCCCCTCTTCAGGGACCTCTGGAAGGAAGCTTCCGATCCGGAACTGCGACTCGAGGCATACCGGGGGCTTCTTCGCACGGCGGAGGAAACCCGTTTGATCGAGGAGGGGTTGCGGGACGCGGATGTCTCGATACGCTTCTCCGCCCTCCGGGCATGGACCTCCCGTTTCGCGACGATGCCTCCCGATACCCGGTTCTCCAGAACCTCGACCGACGTCGTGCGGCTCGAGGCGCTTCTTAAAGATCCCGCGCGGGGAATTCGGGAGTTATCCCGCCAGGCGCTGGAGAAGCTCGGCTACAAGGTGCGTCCGGACGGCTTCTCGTACTCGATCGACGACCGGTGAGGGACCCCCCGGCACGTTGATTGCACCTTCCTCCGCATATCCGTTCCGCGCGACCGGAACGGACGCCGCCCAGGAGGTCCTCTCCCTTGCTCGTTCGCGCCCTGTCCTTCGCGGTGCTCGGGATCGACGCGGTCCCCGTGGAAGTCGAGACCGACATCACCCACGGGTTGCCCTCCTACACCGTCGTGGGGCTTCCCGGGGGCGCGGTCCGGGAAAGCGACGACCGGATCCGGGCCGCCGTGCGCAACTCCGGACTCCCCTTCCCCGGCCGGAAGGTCACCGTCAACCTTGCTCCGGCCGACCTGCGGAAGGACGGTTCCCTTCTCGACCTGCCGATCGCCCTGTCGGTGCTGTCCGCCGAGGGCGTCCTGCCGGGAGAGGCGCTGGCCGGGTGGGTGATCGCGGGGGAACTCTCTCTCGACGGCACCGTTCGTCCGATCCGCGGTGCCCTTGCCCAGGCGATCCTCGCGCAAACCCTTAAGATCCCGGGGGTCATCACTCCCTTCGACAACGGGGACGAGGCGCGCCTGGTGCCCGGGATCCGGGTGGTCGCGGTCCGTTCCCTCCGCGAGGCGGCCGCCGCCCTCACGGGCGAGGTCGCTCCCGGCGATGGCCCCGGCGCCGATCCTGTGGACAGCCTTGCGAAGGACGCCGGCGCCCCCGCTCCCGAGCGCGCTCCCGATCTCTCGGACGTGGTCGGTCAACCGATGGCGCGCCGGGCCCTCGAGATCGCGGCGGCGGGGTGCCACGCGATGCTCCTCGTGGGGCCGCCAGGGTGCGGAAAGACGATGCTTGCCGAACGGCTGCCCGGAATCCTCCCGGACCTCTCGGCGTCGGAGGCCCTCGACGCGACGCGCATCTACGGAGCGTCCGGGGAACCGCCCTGGCCCCGCCCTCTCCTCCGCCGGCCGTTCCGGGCGCCTCACCCGTCGATCACCGCGGCCGGTTTGCTGGGGGGAGGAATCCCGCCCCGGCCGGGGGAGATCTCCTTCGCTCACTGTGGCGTGCTGTTCCTCGACGAATTCTCCGAATTCCGTGCCGAGGTCCGGGAGGCGCTCCGGCAGCCGATCGAATCGGGAGAGATCCGGATCTCGCGATCCGGCCACCGGTACCGGTTCCCTTGCCGGTTCCTGCTGCTGGCGGCGACCAACCCGTGCCCATGCGGCAACGCGGGCCACCCCCGGAAGGTCTGCCGGTGCTCCCCGCCGCTCCTCGACCGGTTCTCGAGAAAGTTTTCTGGGCCCCTCCTCGACCGGATCGACCTCGCGGTCTCCGTGCTTCCGGTCGCGGTCGAGGCGTGGTCCGGCGAAGCGCGCGGCGAGGCGTCCGCGGCGGTGCGGCGCCGGGTCGAAGCGTGCCGGTCGGTTCAGGAGGCGCGGTACGCGGGACGCGTATCGCGGACGAACGGGACCGTCCGCTCCGGGACGGCGGATCTGTTGCGGGAACTCACGCCGGATGCGGCGGCCTTCCTCACGCGGGCGGCGGAACGGCTCTCCCTGTCGGGAAGGGCGATCGGGAAGGCGTGCCGCGTGGCGCGGACGATCGCCGACCTCGCCGCCGAGCGCCGGGCGGGGCTCCCCCACGTCGCC
>Ga0180069_1000212_pt1 | contig 12117 bp, 8 predicted proteins | sample EasRivERM_16_10D_2_FD_121793 | JGI IMG/M metagenome (GOLD analysis project Ga0180069, IMG submission 121793) | Soil microbial communities from meander-bound floodplain in the East River, Colorado, USA - East River metaG ERMLT231B'_16_10D | ecosystem: Environmental > Terrestrial > Soil >...
CATGATCCAGAAACATCCATCGGACGCACCACTTTTGAATTAAGGAACATTCAGCAAACTGCAGAGCGCGACAGATTCGTTCATGAACTGCTTGAAAAAAGATCGATTCAAAATCCAGCTTATGATTTTGTGAATGATCGTGGCGAACACTTAAGAACAGTTGCTTTTTATGAATTGATCGATGAGGGCGGCGTACCAGCTATCCTGTCCATGTTCTACGATATGACTGGGCAGAATAAGGCACAAGAAGCGCTTATTCAAAGCGAAGCGCGAGTGCGGGCATTGCTTGAAGCCACACCAGATATGATCTTCGAGTTGAAACGAGATGGCACGATCGTTCAGTTTATACCCTCTGCCGATCACGGACCGTTTCTACGACCAGAGGAATTCCTTGGGAAGACTCTGGCGCAGGTATTGCCGTCTATCGCTGAACAGGCTGGTTTTGCGATCGGACGCGCGCTTGATTCAGGTCAGGTCAATGCATTTGAGTATCAGCTCCCGAACGGAAATGAACGCAGAGATTTTGAAGCCCGTATCACGCCTGCCGGACCAGACCTGGTGTTAGCCACTGTGCGCGATGTCTCTCTCCGCAAATGGGCTGAAGCTGAACGCGAGAGTTTGATCAACGAGCTTGAAGCAAAGAATGCGGAACTTGAGCGCTTTACCTATACAGTTTCGCATGACCTGAAATCGCCTCTGATCACCATCAAAGGTTTCCTTGGATATGTTCGTGAAGATGTGCAAATGGGCAACATGGAGCGCTTTGAAACTGATCTACGGCGTATTGGTACTGCGGCTGAAAAAATGCAACATCTGCTGGGCGACCTGCTGGAACTCTCGCGTATCGGGCGCCTGACTAATAAGCCTGAATATATTCCCATGAATGAACTGATCGCAGAAGTTTTGGAAATGCTGCATGGCAGAATTAGCGCGGGCAACATTGCAGTGCATGTGACAGAAAATCTTCCAGTAGTGTATGGTGATCGTCAGCGCTTGTTTGAAGTGTTACAGAACCTGATCGATAACGCTGCCAAATTCATGGGTACCCAGCCTGAACCGCAGATCACGATCGGTGTGCAGGGTGATTTGATGGGTGACCCCGTGTTTTTTGTCCGTGACAATGGCATCGGTATTTCCCCTCAATTCAAAGACAAGGTCTTTGGACTTTTCGATAAACTGAACGCGCAGAGCGAAGGGACCGGCATTGGGCTAGCCCTGGTCAAGCGCATCATAGAGTTTCATGGCGGACATATTTGGGTGGAATCAGCCGTTGAAATGGGTGCGACGTTTTTCTTTTCGTTTCCCACTCAGCCGGTAACTGGCGAGGTAAACGAATGAATCGCATTTGGCTGATACTTTCGCTACCACGCTTTGAAGGTGACCCCGAAAAAACGCGGCAGGCCCAACTGCTGCATGTTGTCTCATTAGTGCTGTTTGTGGTTTTGGTGGCTCTGATCTTTATCAAGCTGATTTTTGACAGCCAAATTGGGCAGGCCATGAATGCCATTCTGGCTGTTTTGGCATTTATGCAGGTTGTTGCTCAGGTGTTGATCAAACGTGGATATGTTCGCGCAGCCGCTTATCTTTTATTTATCGTTTCATGGGTTGGTATTACCTGGATTGCAAGCAAGATTGATGGCGTTCGCAGCGTCGTTTTGTTCGCGTACTTTACGATCTTCCTTGGCGCCGGTTATATCTTTGGATGGCGCACTGTAACACTATTTACAGCCTGGAGTATTCTAGCTGTTTGGATTCTTGCCTTATATGAGGCATGGGGAATTAGTAAGCCAGTGATGGATAGCCCCATCAACATCGCAACTTATCTGACCGCACTCTTTATTTTTTCATCGGTTCAGGTCTACTTTATCATCAATATGTTAAAAAAGTCTCTACGTGAAGCCGATCAGGAATTACGTGAGCGTCAGCGTATTGAGCAGGAGTTACGCAGCGAGCAGGAGCGTTTGGCGCTTGCTTTTGACGCCTCCAAGATGGGGACGTGGAACTGGGATATCGAAACAGGAGCAGTTGCATGGTCAGATAAGATCGAGGGACTGTTTGGGATGGGTAAGGGTGAGTTCGACGGCAAATATGATACGTATCTATCCATCATCCATCCTGAAGATCTTCCCGATTTACAGCAGGCCATCGGACGCGCATTAGCCACCCCGGGTTATCATTACGTTGTGGAGCATCGCATGGTGTCGCGAAACGGTGAAACGCATTGGTTGGAGGGGCGCGGCAATGTATATCGTAACGAAGCAGGCCATCCGACACGTATGGCTGGTACTGTCGTGGATATCACCGAGCGCAAACATAGCGAGGCGGAACGAGAACATTTGATTCGAGAACTTGCAGCGAAGAATACAGAGCTTGAACAATTTACTTATACTGTTTCACATGATCTGAAAGCCCCGATCATTACCATAAAAGGATTTCTTGGTTTTCTTGAACAGGATGCGGCGGCAGGTAATCAGGTGCGTTTGGAGAGAGACATGGAACGGATCAATGGTGCAGTGGATAAGATGCATCACTTGTTGAATGACCTGCTTGAGCTCTCCCGTATCGGACGCATGGTGAATCCTTCTGAGCCTGTGAATTTTGGCGTGCTGGTATATGAAGCCATCGAACTTCTGCAGGGACGTTTACAGGCGAGCGCCCCTCAAATAAAAATTGATAAAGACTTCCCGGTTGTGCAGGGTGATCGCCGCAGGCTGTTGGAGGTGGTTCAAAACCTGATCGATAACGCGGCGAAATTCTCTGGCAAACAACCTGTGCCAGTGGTCGAAATTGGATCGCGCGGTTTTGAAAATGAAATGCCGGTTTTCTTTGTGCGTGATAATGGGATCGGGATCGCACCAGAACATCACGAACGGATTTTTGGTTTATTCAATAAGCTGGACCCTTTGGCTGAAGGTACCGGGGTGGGACTGGCGATCGTAAAACGGATCATTGAATTTCACGGCGGGCGGATCTGGGTTGAGAGTGATAGGGGTATGGGGGCAGTTTTTTATTTCACACTACCAGGAGGACAGTAGACAATGGGTAACCTGCTGGGAGGTGGTTGGTGGAAGGCTTAAACAGAGTCATAGCTGATCAGGGTTCTTCTAAATATCAGGCACTGACATTGGGAATTCTGGTCAGTTCGACAGATGACCCATTTGAAAACTCACTTTTGCGAGGTCTATCAGATGCCGCCCTGCAGGCGGGCGCGAATTGGATATGTTTTACCAGCGGGGCTATTCGGTCCTATCATGGGTTTGAATCTCAAAGGAACCTGCTCTACAATCTCGTCAATAAGGATATTGTGAGTGGCTTGGTGATAAGCGGAACGCTCGGGCATGGCGTAAGTCATGCAGAGCTGCGGGCGTTTTGTTTGAACTATCAGTCTTTGCCATTAGTAACTGTCGCGGTTGATCTGGATGGACTCCCTTGTGTGTTGAATAATAGCTATCAAGGGATAACAGAGATCGTTAACCATTTATTGGATGTACACGGCTATCGTCGGATCGCTTTTATTCGAGGTCCGGTGGGACATCAAGAGGCGGATGAACGGTATCGGGCATTTCACGATGCCATGCTTGCCCATGGTTGCTCTGAAGAACAATCGGCTGATTGCGTCAGTGTTGGCGATTACACACTCGAATCCGGGCGGGAGGCGATGAAGAGTTTGCTGACGCGGAACATAAAATTTGAGGCAGTTGTCAGTGCAAATGATTCGATGGCGTTGGGTGCACTAGAAGTGCTGGGAATGAAAGACTATAGTGTTCCGCAGGATATCGCAGTTACTGGGTTTGATGACTCAGAAGATGGCCGCCACAGCAGCCCACAGCTGACTACGATCCGGCAGTCTGTATATGAAATGGGTCGGCAGGCTGGACAGATGTTGCTCGCCAAACTGTGGAATAAAAAAGTTTCTGAGCACGTTGTTGTATCGCCTTTGATGATTGTCCGGCAGTCGTGTGGCTGTTTAAATCAAGAGTTGCAAAATGCAGCATTTTTGAATGAAGTTGGAGTTCCCTCAGATCTTGATGTACATAGCTTGCGCAGGCTGACCTGTGAAGCCATGCTCATGGTTGCCCCAGCTCACCTGATTGATCAATATCAGATTTGGATCGACGAATTATTTACGTCCTTTTGGGATGACTTGCAAGGCAACACCAATGGCGAATTCATACAAACAATGGAAAGTATGATCGGACATGGGCAGACCTTGCCGAACGCCGATGACTTCTGGCATGAAATATTATCGGTGATGCGGCGGGTTGTGCTTCAAAACATAAAAAGTGTGCCAACTATCCAAAAAGCGGAATCGTTATGGCAGCAGGCGCGTGTATTGATCGGCGCAGAGACTCGTAAGCATGAGGCACATTCACGCTTGCAAGTTGAAAAGCGCAGTCTGGCTCTACGTGAGATCAGTGAAATGTTGATGTCTTCTCATAGTCTTGCGGATGTAATGGATGTGGTTGCTTTGGAGTTGCCCAGGCTGGGAATAAAGGCTGGCTATCTTTCCTCTTTGAAGATGTGAAACAATCCATCGAATGGTCGCGGTTGATCCTGGCATATGACGAGCATGGCAGACTTGATCTGGATCAGGAAAAAGTTCGCTTTGCCTCACATCAATTAGTCCCGGAAAATATGCTTTCACGGTCTGCCTCATTTGGTTTGGTGGCTGAAGCTTTGTATTCCAAGGCGGAAAAATTGGGCTTCATGTTATTGGAAGTGGATGCTGCCCAATCTGTGGTTTGCGGCGCATTGCGCGGTTTATTGAGCAGTGCCCTGCAAGGTGTGATCTTGAATGCACAACGTGAACAAGCCGAAGAACAGCTTCGGCACTATCAAAAGAACTTGGAAAATCTGGTGGATGCCCGTACGCTTGAGTTGCGGCAATCCAATCAGCATCTTGAAGACGAGATCGCTGAGCACCAACGGACGCAAGCCGAGCGTGAACGCTTGATCCAGGAACTGGAGTCGAAAAACGCCGAGTTGGAACGCTTTGCCTATACTGTATCTCACGACCTGAAGGCGCCCTTGATCACGATCAAAGGTTTTCTGGGGTTTGTGCGTGAGGATGCACTTTCAGGAAATACCCAGCGACTGGGAGCTGACATCGAGCGTATTGGCGAGGCGGCAGATAAAATGCACGCCTTGTTGAATGACCTGCTTGAACTTTCACGGATCGGGCGGATGATGAATCAATCTGAAGCTGTGCCATTTGCAGATTTGCTGAAAGATGCAATAGAATTGATACAGGGACGTTTGCAGGAGCGTGATGTAAAGGTCAATATCGCACCAGAATTGCCGATCATTTACGGCGATCGCCAGCGCTTGTTGGAGGTTGTCCAAAACTTGTTGGATAATGCGGCTAAATTCATGGGCGGTCAAATCAAGCCGCAGATAGAAATAGGCATGCAGGGGTACGAAAACAACCAGCCGATACTATATGTGCGTGATAATGGAATTGGGGTCGCGCCGCAATATCACGAGCGTATATTTGGCTTATTCAATCGGCTCGACCAAAAGGTGGAAGGCACCGGAATTGGGTTAACCCTGGTGAAACGGATCATTGAAACGCATGGCGGGCGGATCTGGGTTGAGAGTGAAGCGGGACAGGGTGCCACTTTCTTTTTTACACTCCCACAACCCAGAAAATAAGTCAGGAAGAATTTCCAGAATCCATCTGACAAACGTCAAAGACTAATTTAAGCCATTGTAGATATAATTTATCCAAAATCACCATAAGGAGTATTTGATATGAATTTTGCAATGTGGCGTAAAGCCCTGAACGTGATCCCTGAAGTTTCAAAGGAAGAATGGGATAGCTTGGATGTCATCTCGAAGTGGCTGATTTCGACGCGTGCAGCTGTCCTCGTTATGACCTTTATCTCAGCGGCTCTTGCTGGACTTTTCGCCTGGCGCGATGGATCATTCAGCTTCCTGCCCTGGTTGGCGCTTACTTTTGGATTTATCCTTGCACATGCCAGTAATAACATCTTCAACGATTACACTGACTTTGTGCGTGGTGTGGATAAGGATAATTACTACCGCAATATCTATGGTGCCCAACCGATTGCCAGCGGGTTGATGACCAAACGTCAGCATCTCACGTATTTTGCAGTGACCGCATTGATCGCACTTGCAATTGGTCTTTCCCTGATCGCATATACAGGCTTTAGCCTAATCACCTGGACGTTACTGGGTCTTGGCGCATTTTTCCTCCTGTTTTACACCTGGCCCCTTAAAGGTTTGGCAATGGGTGAGATCGCAGTATTGATCGTATGGGGACCCTTGATGATCGGTGGCGGTCACTTTGTACTTACCGGTGAGTGGAGTTGGTTCGTTGTACTCGCCAGCCTCCCGTATGTTTTAGGGGTCACGACGGTCATCTTCGGCAAACACATTGATAAGCTTGATATGGATCAGAAAAAAGGCATTCACACTTTGCCCGTGGTGATCGGTGAAAAAGCCTCCCGCTATGCTGTGTTGGCGATGATGATCGTCCCGTATTTCATCACACTATATCTTGTCATTGCAAAATTCTTTACCCCAGTGATGTTGATCGTGGTGTTTGCACTGCCCACTTTTTTGAAGTACTATCCAGTGTTTCTAAAGCCCAAGCCTGCAACCCGCCCCGAGGGACAGCCAGGCTGGCCCCTGTATTTTGTGGGTTACGCCTTTTACAACAACCGCAAATTTGGCTCGCTATTCATGTTCGGACTGTTGATCGACGTTCTGCTCCGGGTGATACCCTTCACGGCGGAACTCGTGAAGAATTTTTGGGGATAAACAACTGGGTTGCATCGAAAAGGAGCAGGCACACCGCCTGCTCCTTTTCGATACTTATAAGCCTATAGTAAAAGCTAGCTGATCAATGTAGTGACAACCAGAATGATGGATATGAGCGCGAATTGTGCCATGGGATAGTAACTGGCTTTGTCGAATAACTTTGCCGCATAACGGCCATCCCTGTTTTTATTGAGTTGAAAACCCGGTTGCAAAAGGAATATGAACCCAATCATCAGGCTTGCCAGTATATAAGGCAAGCCGAGCGGTGCCGGGGAAATCAGCGGCAAAAACGCGCTTGCTATAACAGTTATTGCCAGCGTCACAAGCACGATTAAACCCGCCTTCTCAACGCCAAAGTGGATGGGGATCGTCTTGGCATTGATTCCCTTATCTTCAGCCGTGTCGTTCCAGTCTGCTGGGACATTTTGCCCTCCGATCTCCCAGAAGAAGATCCAGACAAGTAACAACAATAGGGAATTGGAGGAGGGGGATGGATCCACAACAAAGACAGCTGCAATCGGACCGCTCGCTTTTACCAATCCACTTACAAAGGTTCTCAAATAAGTAACTTTCAGCAACAAACAATAAACAATTTCCAGCAAGGTAGCGGCAATAAGAATGAAAACAATGGTGGGATTTAAAAAGTAGGAGCCTGCCAGCGCCAGGATGAACCAGAAACTCATCCAAAGCAGGCCGCTTTTGATGCTCAAGATATTTCGAGCCAGTGGGTACCGTAACTCGGATGCCTCGACCGAATATCCTGTATTCAACTCGTGTTTGGAAAATTTTTCCCTATCCACAGCCATGCCGACGAGATCATTAAGCGCATAGATGGCAGTATATGCTGCAAAGGCGGTGAATATGGACAATAGGATCACTGTCCAATTCGGGAAGCGCCCTCCCCAGAGCAACGCACAAAAGGCCGGGGTTGCCAGGTCGAGAACGCCGTGGGATGTTCGTGATAATGCAAAGAAGCGATTCATGGATACACCTGGATTTATGGATTTGTTTTGACGAAATGAGCCATGTAATTGTTGTCTTCTACATCGGCAACTTTGAATATACGGGTGAACGGATTGTAGATCAAGCTCGCAAGGCGGCGGAACTCAAGCCCACTTTCCTGCGCCCATTGTTTCAACTCGTTCGGGCGGATCAATTTCTTATAGGTGTGAGTCCCTCGTGGAAGCAGACGCAATATATATTCGCCGCCGAAGATCACAAACACGAACGCTTTTGGTGTGCGATTGATCGTCGAAAAAAAAACATGACCACCCGGCTTGAGTAATTTGGAACAGGCGGCGATGATTTTACCCGGCTCTGGAACATGCTCCAACATTTCCATGCATGTGATCGCATCGAATTCTCCAGCTTGTTTGGAGGCTGTTTCTTCAATATTCTCGTACCTATAGTCAATATCCAGACCCTGTTGGCGGGCGTGGACCTTCGCAGCCTCGATGGAATCTTTCGAGAGGTCAATGCCTGTGACATGTGCGTTTGCTTTCGCAAGAGCTTCGGATAAAATCCCGCCTCCGCAGCCGACATCCAACACTTTACGGCCTGCTAAATCCAGCCCGTCGGTGATGAATTTTGTCCGCAGAGGATTGATCGTATGCAGGGTGCCCATCTCGCCTTTGAGATCCCACCAGATATTGGCAACCTCATCAAATTTTTTTATTTCTTCCGTATCAGTATTGATAAACTGGCTCATGGTTTATTTTCCATTCTTCAAGAATTTTGCACGCAGATTGAATTTCTTCGAACTTTATATCGTTTACAAAAGTACACTGTCCCAATCCCTTAGGTAGCGGGACTCTTTGCAGTCCATTTCTGTGATAGGTGCGTTCCTCCAAAGTGTTCCATAAAAGTTCGGGTGTGACAAGTTCGGTACGCAGGGTGATACCGAGTTTAGATATTAGATCAAAAAGTCTGTTCAATTCCTGGTCAGGTAAAAGATTTCTGGCATTCGCCAATATCGAGGATAGGACGATGTCAATGAGAACCGCTTCACCGTGCAATAAATGCGCTTCATCGTGAGTTTCAAGCCCGTAACTGAAGGTGTGACCAAAATCAACTTTGCGCGCGAGTTCGTCCTCAAACAGATTGGGCTGAAGCTCCTCGAGCATGCCGCCAACTGATCGGTCCAGAATTGACCCGCTGATCTCATCCTGAAACCTTGTAGTGATGGATGTGGGTCCGTGTGCTTCAAGCAGTTCGAACAGGGTTAGGTCTTTCACGATAGCCAGTTTTATCATTTCGCATACGCCATTTAGGAGATGACGTTCTGGCAGCGTCTTTAGAAAGTTTCTATCCAGCAAAACTTTCTTGGGAGGCTCGAAAGATCCCAGTCGATTCTTGTGATCATTGAAATTGATTCCAGTCTTGATGCCCACGGAGGCGTCGATATAGCCCATCAAGGTTGTCGGTACTTTGATGTGGGGAACGCCGCGGCGATAACTGCTGGCAACAAACCCTGCTATGTCAGTGAGAACGCCGCCACCGATGGCAATGATCGGCTCATCCCTGCGGTTGATCGGGAATTCATCCAGTTCGCGCAGGATCCATAAGTAATTCTCCACGGATTTGTTTTTCTCGCCAGATGGAAAAACCAGCACTCGTGTGTTAATTTTATGAAAGTCGAAATATTCCTTTATTGCTTTCGAGAAATACCTGTCAACGTTTGTATCCACAACGATGAACCGACGAGTGTTTTCCCTTTTGCCAATGGATAACAGCGCATCGTTTTGTGGATTGAAAATATCCGGGCAGTTCACCACTTCGTATTCAATGGTCCGTTGGTGCGAGACGTGCCAATTGTTCATTCCGTTCGTCATACTACCTTTCGCCATTCAGATTTTTTATCCAACAGTTTCCTGGCTACAGCCTGTGCCAGTTCAAGGTTATGATTCTCGTAGTGACCGCATTGCTGAATGTTGGCATAGGGTACTTCTGTGGCAGCCAATATATCGTTGAGAATCTTTTCATAGATGTTACAGATCTTTTCTGCATCGCCTTCGTTCAGCAGGATCAGATAGAAGCCAGTTTGGCAGCCCATCGGCGCCACGCTGATGAAGTTCTGCGGGAGATACTTCTGGAAGCCGAATAATAAAAAATGCTCAAAGGAATGAAGCTCTGTCGTAGACAGGTATTCATCCTTGTTCGGTCGGTTGATGCGCAAGTCCACCGAGAAAACACCATCGCCGTTTTCTCCGGTTGTCAGCGCGCGCAGTTTGACATGCGGTGCTTTCAATAGTTGATGATCCAGTTCTCCGATGGTACGTGTCTCCCAGCCCAATTTCTCAAAATTAATCATGGTTGCCTCCTGGGATGTCATACGGTGACATCCACAAATTTTGAAAGATGATCGAAACTTTCGGCTAAGGCTTTTTCCCAAGAAGCCACATGGTGATATAGCTCAACAGATGCATATCCCGTGAAGCCATTGTCGTTAAGCGCCTTGAAGCTCGCTTCAAAATCAAGTGTGCCCTCGCCAGGAATTTCATGAAAATGGACGATGCCTGTGAGCGTATTCGCCACCATCTTGTCCATTAATAATTTGCCTTCCGAATTTTTCGTACTGCGCAAATAGGTGATGATCGGTCTTGCCCTTTCCAGAACATCGAAGCTCAACCCCGGAACCGAGATCAAATAAGTGAATATCTCATCATCAAATTGAGTCGCGCCCGCGTGCAGTCTGTTGTAATCCACATAGGTAATCGGCGCGTTGATATTCGCCAGTCCTGCCAGATCATCTGCTGTTTTCTTTCGTTGAGCAGTGGGTTCATCGTCAAAAAAATAGATCGGGTTATTCCGGTCAAGCAGCAGAAAATCCGCGCTCTCAGGAAAATACACCAGATAGGATGCAAAGTCCATATCGAATTTCAGGTCTGCGGACATTTTGACGATTTTTAAATTATAGCCTTCTCTGGCATCTGAGACATGCAGATATTTGGCATGATGCGCCGCCAATGCCAGTGCCCCAATATAATCCGTTTCTCCACAATAATTGTGACATAGATCCAAATGTAACTTGAATTTGGGCGAATTCACTTCATTGACAAGATTGATCCCTTGATCCAATGTTTCGATGAACATGCCAGGTTCTGGCTCGATCAATAGGGTGATATCCTCATCGTCCCTGACTGCTTTCAGGCACTGGTGAATGCTGTCAATCAACAACTCGTTTGGATTGATGGACGGATTCGTCACATGCTCATCCCTGATAAAACCGCTCCCAAACGTGACCAGGTCTACGCCCAGCTTTCTGGCAACTTCAATTCCCCGTTTCACTAAATTAATGCGGCGTTTTCTTCCGGCAGTGTCAATGCACATCACGGACGGCTCGTGCGGGCGGGAAGGAGTGAAGAAATGGGACGCGGTTGCTACACAGGCGGGGCGCACATGAGTCTTCTCAAACTTTTTTTTGATAATACCCAGATATTCGTCTGTTATCTCAAATGGATTGAATTGATCGCGGTGAAAGGAAAGTTCTATGCCTGGATACCCCGCCTGATCCACTACATCGATGGCGTCCAAAAAATCTAGGTTTGTCAACCCAAAGGTGCTGTAACTTAATTTTGTCATTGGTGTTACTCCAAAATACTTGGTTTGGAAGCGTACCATGCACTGTACACGTAAGATTCGCTCCAATGTTTCTAAGTTGGTCGAGGGTGATTCTACCAAAATCCGATACTCGACCAATTGTATCCGATTTCACAAGCGGTAGTATAATCCCAACGTTCAATTTTTGAAAGATTCTTTGCCGAAAAAGGAGAGAGTTATGCACATCAATTTTGCCATGTGGCGTAAGGCTTCATGGGAACTCATCAAGATGGATGACAAGAAAGAGTGGGATGCCCTCGATGTCATCTCCAAGTGGTTGATCGCCACGCGTTCCGCTGTTACTGCGGTGACTGTATATTCATGTATCATTGCTGGTATGTTAGCCTGGCGCGATGGGGTCTTTTCCCTGTTGCCGTGGATTGTCATTACCATTGGTCTGTTCATTGCGCATGGTACGAACAACCTGCTCAATGATTACACTGATTACTCGCGCGGTGTGGATAAGGATAACTACTTCCGCACGCAGTATGGCGTTCATCCGCTGGTACAAAACTTCTGGTCGAAGAGCAAGCAGATCCAGTGGTTCATTGTGAGCGGAGTCCTCGCCACGCTTTCCGGCATATTTGCGTTGTACTATACGAGCTTCAACCCGATCATCATCGGTTTGTTCGTGTTCGGCGCAATTGTATTGCTCGCCTATACCTATCCGTTCAAATATTGGGGTTTGGGCGAATTTGCCATCTTCCTCATTTGGGGACCCATCATGGTCACAGG
>Ga0180069_1000213_pt1 | contig 12116 bp, 8 predicted proteins | sample EasRivERM_16_10D_2_FD_121793 | JGI IMG/M metagenome (GOLD analysis project Ga0180069, IMG submission 121793) | Soil microbial communities from meander-bound floodplain in the East River, Colorado, USA - East River metaG ERMLT231B'_16_10D | ecosystem: Environmental > Terrestrial > Soil >...
CGCCCAGAATGACGCCGGTTGTGACCTGGCTCCGGGCGGATAGTGACAAGAGTTGCTATGTCTCGACGGATTGTTTACATCGCGACTGCGTTACTCCTGGCACTATCCGCCCGGAGCCAGGTCACAACCGGCGTCATTCTGGGCGTGGTCTACGACGCCAGCGGCGCCTCTGTCGCCGATGCCCGGGTCAAGGTTCACCAACTGGAGACCAACGCCGCTGTCCAGGATGATACCGGTCCCGAAGGACGCTTCCGATTCCTCGCCCTTCCTGTCGGCTCTTACGAGTTGACCGTCGAGAAGACCGGTTTTGCCCGTTACACGCAAGGCCCCATCGTGCTGCGGCTCAACCAGGAAGCGGAGGTGGAGGTCAAGCTGGAGGTCGCGGGCGTCAGCGAGAACATCACCGTAAATACCGATGCGCCGCTGATCAACACCACCAACGCCGAGGTGGGGGTCAACTTCGACCGGAAGCGGATCTCGGAATTACCCCTGACGCCCAGCCGCAACGTGCTGAACCTGGCGCTGTCGGTCGCCGGCGTCACTCCACTCCACGAGGGCCAGAGGATTACGGGGTACTTCGGGGGCAGCGTACCCATTTCTGTGAACGGAATGCGGGTGCGCTCCAACAACATTATGGTCGACGGCCAGGACTCCAATAGCGCCATTAATACCGGACAAGTGCAACCCATCAACAACCCGGACATCGTCGCCGAGTTCCGGCTGCTGACCAATCAATTCGCCCCGGAATACGGCCGGGCGGCGGGATCGGTGGTCAACCTCATCACCAAGAGCGGCAGCAACCAGTTTCATGGCTCGGCCTTCTGGTTCCACAATGACAACCATCTGAACTCTCGGAACAACCTGGACAAGCTCGTGATCGCCTCGGCCCCCTATCGCATCGAGAACCAGTTCGGAGGCGTCTTGGGAGGACCAATCGTCAAAGACAAGACGTTCTTCTTCGGGTCGCTGCAGCGCTGGACGAACCGCCAGTTTGCCGGCGGCACGAGCGTCCAGGGTGCGCCGACAGCCGAAGGCCGCTCGCTGCTGGAGGCGCTGGCCGGCGACCGGCCCACGGTGAAGGCCCTGCTGGAGTATGTTCCGGCAGCTCAGACTCCGGTTGCCGGACTCTCCAAGCCGCTGCGTGTGGCAGGACGCACCGCTGACATCCCTCTAGGCGCCCTGACCGGAACGAACCACATCCGGTTCGATGACTGGCAGTGGTCGGCGCGCGTGGACCACCGGTTCAATGATAAGCACAGCCTGGGAGGACGATACCTGTTTGACGACCGGATCAATTCGGGGGACGGACAGTCCACTCCGCCCGGTCTGACTGACGTGATAACGACTCGTCCTCAGGCGGCCAGCGCCTTCCTGAACAGCATGCCGTCGCCGACGGTATTTCACGAGCTGCGTCTTTCCTATCAGCGCACCGCAGACATCTTGGCGGGAGTCAATCCGGCCGCCACGCTTATCCCATCGATTGAAGTTTCGGAGCTGGGCCTGACGGGACCAACCAGCGGACCCACTCGGACGGCGATCGGGCTGGCTACCAACCTGCCTATGGTGAACATCGGCAACAACTACCAACTGCAAGACACCTGGGCCGTGTTGCGGGGCGCCCACTCCTTGAAGTTCGGCCTCGACTTTCGCCGGCAGGCTATTAGCACGTTCTTCCAATTGAGCATCCGGGGCCGGCTGGTCTACAGCAGCCTGCAAGACTTGGTGGACGACGTCGCCCAGATCGCGTTCATCGCCAGCCCTCTGGCCGGAAGCGAGCTCGTCCAACACTACTCTTACTACGACTACTACTTCTTCTTGCAGGATCAGTGGCGCATCAACTCCAGTCTCGCGATCACTTACGGGATTCGCTACGAGTCGCCGGGGAATCCTTTCGATAGCCTGCGCGAGACGAACCGTCGAATCGTAGCAGCGGCGGGAGGGGACCCCCGATTCTCCGCCGGCATCCTGCCTCCACGAGACAACAATAACTGGGCGCCGCGGTTCGGATTCAACTACCGCCTTCGAAAGGGCCCGGGAATTCTGGGCCGGATCGCCGGAGATGGAAAACTGGTGGCGCGCGGCGGATATTCCCGGACCTATGATGTGACTTTTGTCGGCCTCCCGCGCAACGTGGCGCAATCGTTTCCGTTCGTGCGGTCCGACCAGTTGCGCGCGCGCGCGCCGAATTCCTTGGAGACGCTTCGGACCGTCGCCGCGGCGCCGCTCGCCGGGGATCCGAACCAGCAGGTCCGGTCGCCCGTCGCGCCGGATTTTCGCTTGCCTATCGCCGAGCAGTTCGCGTTCCAGTTGCAAAGAGAGCTGCAGAGCGACTGGGCGCTGAGTATCGGGTATGTCGGGACGAAAGGCACTGCCCTGTTCGAGCTGGTGGACGGCAATCCGAACGTGCCCGGCGCGGGGGGCCGGCGTGTGGATCCGAGCCGGGGCAGGATCAATCTCCGCTGCAACTGCGCGTCCTCGATTTTCCACTCGCTGCAAACCAGCCTGGAAAAGAGGCTTTCCAAGAACTTCTCCATGGCGGCTCATTACACCTGGAGCGCCTTCATCGACGAAGCCTCGGACGCGCTTAGCGCTAATATCTCCGGGAACGGCGACGTCGGAATAGCGCAAGACGCTTTCAACCGGCGGGCCGACCGTGGCCGCTCCACCTTCGACCGGCCCCACCGGTTCGTGGCCAACGGCGTATTCGAATTGCCGTTCCAGCGGGCGCAGAAGGGCTTCACCGGCAGGATCCTGGGCGGGTGGCAGTTGAGCGGGTTTCTGACGTTTCAATCGGGAGCGCCGTTCGCGGCTTTGGACGGCGCCGATCCGGGAAATCGCCTCGGAGGGATTGCCTCCACGGTGCGAGCCAACGTCAACACCGGCCTCGATCTGGCCCGCATGCCGGTGGAGCAGATTCTCCGGGCCGGCGGCGCGAGGCTCTTCTCTCGGGTCACGGCGGCCGATCCGCTGGGCAACCTTGGACGCAATGTCCTGCGCTCGGACGGGATTGGCAACCTGGATCTCGGGTTGTTCAAGAACACCAGGCTTTCGGAATCCCGCATGCTGCAGTTCCGAACCGAGTTCTACAACACGACCAATACCAGAAACTTCGGGATTCCCGAAGGCCGCGTCAACTCCGCCAATTTCCTGAACCAGTGGGGCCTGGACGGCGGCAACCGGCGCATCGTGCTGGCGCTGCGATACGTGTTTTAGGCCCCAGGTGACGACAGATGCCGGGGAGCGTAGTAGCGGGCCAGCCAGCGGCTCAGCCCGTCCAGGCCCGGGAAGAGCGTGCGTTCCGTGATATTAGCCTGGTCCAATTTGTCCCGGATCTCCCATTTCAGCTTGGCCGGCACAATCACCTTCCGGTAGAGCTCCGGGCGCTGCTCCAGCCACTCGTCCAGCCGGGATCCGGCGTCGTTCATCAGCGAGAAGGCCGCATACTGGTTGACGATCCGCGCGTCCAGCGAAGGTGGTTCCAGGAACACCACGAATTGAGAATTGTCGAGCGAATCGAACCCGTCCAGCGATTTGGAGGCCTGGTCCAGCATCTCCACCGAAAAGACGTAGGAACCCTCTTTGTTCCGGATCTCCTGCAGCGTCTTCGGGAGCAGACTCCTGGTGGCCTCGCAGTTGACACACCAGATCAACCCGTCGCGGTCGTAATGGTTCAGGTTGTCGGTGGCGAAATGGAGGGCCACCAGCGGGGACCAGGTCCAATCCAGCATGCGGGTGGGAAGGCCGTGATGCTGGGCCAGGGCGAGCCAGTTCCAGGTCAAGTCGACGCCGGCGGCTTCGGCGTGGGCGTACTTTCGGAAGCTGCGCAGGACGTGGATTTCCAGTTGCCGCGCCAACTCGGGATTTCCAGCCAGCCGCAGCAGGCCGGCTCTCAGGTCGAAGCCGGCGTCCGACAGGCCGCGAAAGGCGAAAGGGGATCGGAACCGCTGCAACGGCTCATACCACGAACCCTCATACAGGGTATCGAGCAGCTCGGCCCAAGTCTTGGGTTGCTTTTCCTTCATCACAGTCCTAACTGCGACCGCAAGTACTCGCGGCTGGCGCGGGCGCTGTCGGCGGGGGGAGGGGCGGAGGCGTCGGTGGCGTCGACGTCCTGTTCGACCACGGCCCAGCCGTCGTAGTCGATGCGGCGGAGGGCTTCGAGCAGCGCCGGGAAGCGGACCATGCCGTCGCCCAACGGGCAGAAAACGCCGTGGCGGACGGCGTCCAGGAAATCGAGTTGGCGGCGGCGAGCGTATTCCAGGTGGGGGGCGCTCACGTCTTTGAAGTGGAGGTATTCGATGCGGCGGCCCAGGGTTTCCACGGCCTGGACGGGGTCGCCGCCGCCGTACGCGTAGTGGCCGGTGTCGAGGCAGAGACCGAGGTCGGTGAGTTCGAGCAGGTGGGCACACTCGTCGGGGGTTTCGATATAGGTACCGGCGTGGTGGTGAAACACGCAGCGGAGGCCGAAGCCGGCGGCGAGCTCAGAGGCCTTCCGGAGATTGGCGGCGGCGGTTTGCCAGTCGCGTTCGGTGAGGCGCACCTTAGTCTCGTGGACGCGGCCGGCTACGGCCTCCCGCTCGGGCCAGAGGGCGTCGGCCAGGACCAGGTAGTGCGCTCCCAGGGCCTGGAGCAGCTCAGCCACCTGTCGCGCGGGGGCCAGATCGAGCTGGGTATCCTTCAGCCGCAGCGGAACGAAGGCGGAGGTTAGGGTCAGCGAGCGGCGGTCGAGCTCGGCGCGCAGGATAGCGGGGTCGGTGGGAAGGTACCCGTAGGGGCCCAGCTCGGTACCGGTGTAGCCGGCGGCCTGGAGCTCGTCCAGAAATGTGGCGTAGGGGAAGGGGGGACTCCAGCCTTCGACTTCCATGATGCCCCAACTCACCGGGGCGTTGGCCAAGCGGATAAGCATCAGTGTACCAGCGGCAGACGAGGGTCTTTGGTGCGCCAGGCGCCCCGTACCCAGGCATAGTCGGGGTCGTCGGTGGCGGCCATGGAGCGGGCCGAGCCGGCCAGGACGTTCAAATAGTAGCAATCATACCCATGGGCGGCGACTACCGGGTGGTAGCCGTCGGGGATCAGGACGACTTGGTTGTCCCGCACGGTGATGGTCTCATCGCGACGGCCGTCGCGAGTGTAGACGCGCTGGATGGCGTAGCCCTCGGGCTGCGAAATCTTGTAGAAGTAGATCTCGTCCAGGTCGGCTTCGCCGGGCGGGTTGTGGACGTCGTGCTTGTGCGGGGGATAGGACGACCAGTTACCGCTGGGGGTGTAGACCTCGACGATGAGGATGCGGTCGGCGGGGAAGTCGGGTCTGAGGATGTGGTTGATCTGGCGGGTGGCGTTCTCGCCGCCTCGGATCTCGATCTCCACCTCGGAAGGCTCGATGACGCGCGCCGGAAACGCACGCTCGGCGCGGGCGCCACACACCGCTACCTCAGAGGAATCGGTGAGGGCTTCGACCTCCACCGGGCCAATGCCTGCTGGTAGGTACAGACTATGGGGCATGCCGGAGAAAACGTTGGCGCGCCCGCCCAGGTCGGACCAGCGCTGGCCGCCAGCGGTGATAGAGGCACGGCCGCCCAGCAGGACCAGGACCAGCTCCTCGCCGGGAATCGTCAAGGTGTGGCGCTGGCCTTTCGTGAGTCGCAGGAGACGGAGAGATATCGTCTGCCAGCCCGCGCGGTCCTGGGTGACGGCCAGGATTTCGCCGGAGCCGGCGGTGGACTTCAGAAGTAACGGGCTCATAATTTCACCGGGGCGCCGGTGCGGGCGCTCTCATAAATGGCCAGGGCGACGCGGACGGCTAGGGCGCCATCGGCCGCCGTGACTGCAGCGGGTTTCGATTGCTCGATGGAATCGAGAAAAAGGCGATCTTCGGTCACGTAACCCCAGCGCTCTTCCCAGGGGAGGTGCCGATAGTCGGCGGACTCGACCGGTTTTCCCAGGCCGCGGGCGATGTCCACTCGATCCATTTCCTCGGTCCGGAGAGTGGCGTGGCGGCCGTACACCTCGACGCGCTCGAACGGGAAGGACCAGCCCGTGTAGGCGCAGGAGATGAAGCTCGCTGTACGGCCGGAAGCGAAGCGGAACAGCGCCGTGAAGGTATCCAGAGTAGGGTAAACGAGCTGCTGGGCGTGGGCCGTGACCTCGACCACGGGGCCCATCAGGAAGGCCGCCATGTCGAAGATATGGATGGGGGTCTCGAACAAGTAGCCGCCGGTGACGGAGTCATCGGCAGTCCAGGGGGGATTCTCGAGCTCGCCGCGGTTCATCTTGAGCTCGGCGCACAGGGGCTCGAGGTCGGCGAGCACGGATTTGACGCGCCGGTAGATCGGAGCGAAACGGCGATTGTGCCCGACCTGAAAGACGACACCGGCTGCGGCGGCGGCGGCCGCGACGACGCGATCGGCGTCCTCGACGGTAACGGTCATGGGCTTCTCGCAGAAGACGTGTTTGCGGCGGCGAAGGGCGGCCAGAGCGTGCTGGGCATGGAGGCGGTTGGGGAGCGTGATGTAGACGGCGTCGACGGCGTCGAAAAGGGCTTCGGGAGTCTCGAAGACCGGGGCGCCCGTGGCGCGGGCGTGGTCGGGGGAGATGTCGTAAACGCCGGCGATGCGGGCGCGCGGGTCCCTGGAGAGGATGCGCAGGTGCGTGGTGGCGATGTGGCCGGCGCCGATGAATCCGAGTCGGATAGCGTTACTCATTCTTGAAGCTGTCCACGTTCGCTTTGGTGACCAGGGCGGTGCCGGTATCGATAATCGGCTCGACGGGCTGCTTGGCCAGCGCCCGCAGGGCCGCTTCCACGCCGCGCTTGCCCATCTGGAAAGGGCGCTGGGCGACCACGGCGTCGATCTTGCCTTCGCGGATGAGCTTGAGGACCTCCTGGCCGGCGTCGAAGCTGACCAGCCTGACCGCTCCGCCCGAGCGGCGGGACTGGATGGCTTCGAGAGCGCCCAGGGCCATCTGGTCGGAGGTGGCGAAGACGGCGGCGAGCTTGGGACGCGCGGTAAGCATGTTCTCCATGACGTTCATGGCCAGGGCGCGCTCGCTGTTGGCCGGCTGCTCGGCGACAAGCTGCAGGCGAGACTCGGCGGCGAGAGCCTCTTTGAAGCCGCGCTTGCGGCCCTCGTGGGTCTCTTCGCCGGGGATGCCGGTGATGAGCCCAACCTCGGCCGGGCCGCTGATGGCCTGGACCACGTGTCCGCCGGCGAGCTTGCCGCCCTCGTAGTTATTGGTCCCGACATAGGTGACCTTTTTGGGCCAGGGGACGTCGGTATCGACAATGATAACGGGGATGCCTCTTTCAGCGGCCTTCTCGAGAGCGGGAATCACCTGGGCGGAGGCGGCGGGGGCGAGGACCAGGGCCTGGATGCCGCGGGCGATCTGGTCCTCGATCATGGCCACCTGCTGATCGATATTGATCTCGCGATCGGGGGCGACTATGCCGAGCTGCGCCTTGCCTTGGCCGCCGGCTTCGGCGCCGCGCCTCACGTCGAGCCAGAATTCGCTGTCGAGGGCCTTAAGCACCACGCCAATCTGCGGAAGGCCGGAGGCGGATCGGGGCGAGGAGCAGCCCGTAAGCGCGAGCAGCAGGACCACGGAGAGAAGACGAGGCATCAAGGCCAGAGTATCACACGGGCCCAGCGGTGTTAGAAGTCAAACAGGTAGTTGAACTTCAGGAACAGGGCTCGGCTCATCGTCCGCCGCTCGTGCTCGTGCGGATCGAAGTAATCCACCGTCGCCACCCGCGTGTTGTACACCAGGAAGAACCCCGTGCTCGACGTCGAGAGGATCGCCAGCCGTGCGTTGGTCCCCACCTGGCCGGTCCGGCTGTTGTACTGCGTGAACGCCTGCACGAAGCTCTTCGGCGTGAACGACCAGTTAAACCGGAACGCCACCAGGTCCGTGGTAAACACCCCCTCCGGCACGTTGATAAAGTTGCGGATGTAGCCGCCCGACCAGGTCAGGTTCTGGCCCCGGCGGTAGCCGCCGTTGAAGTTGATGGTGCGGATGGTGCCTCCGTAAAAGTTCCCCACCGACGCGTTTCCCAGGGCGAAGAAGCGCGCGGTCGGATCGGTGCCATAGTTGACTACAGACTCGCTGTACCCATACCGTCCCGGCCGGATGTTCACTCCCGGGAACACCTCGAAGGGTTTGTCCAGCCGCTCGAAGTTACGGTTCCAGGCGAACCCCAGGCTGGAGCCGTTCTCCCACCGCGTATCGAGATGGTAGTGCTGGAATCCAGACTCCTTATCGGTGTTTTCGATCGTGTACCAACTGTTCCATTGGAAGTGGGGGAAGATGCTCCGCAGCCGGCGGCCCTCCGGGTAGTGCGTGTAGCGGTAGCCGAAGGTCGGCTTGCGGTAGCCCACCCGCCGCACGAACCCGACCTCGGGGTTGAAGTTCCGCCCCACCTCGGTGTAGGACAAATCGATCCGATGGTGCAGATCGTCATACGCGAACGCCGACGCCCCCGCCTGGTCGCCGCCGTTCAACCCGGGCGACTGGCTCTTGGCGAAGTAGTTGAACCAGTTGCCGTATTTGCCGATCCCCAGGTTCAGGTCCGCCCCAAACGTCCGGTTCCACGGCCGCTCTCGGTCGAAATGGCTGGTCGACTGGCGGCTCACCCCGATCACCCCCACGCTCCCCCGGTTGGCAAACTCCCGGCTCACGCGCACCACGCTGAAGTTGTTGGAGGGCGTAATCTCGCTGATCTTCCGCGTGTGCATGTTCAGAAGGCCCACGTCGAACTTGCCCACCTTCCCGCTCAGCCGTACTCCGGCGTCAATCGGAACCTGCTCCCCCGACTCGTCGATCCCGATCTTCCGCGAAAAGAAAATCTCCACCTCGCGCGCCGTCCCGAACTCGAACGTCCCGGAGTTCTCCAAAAAGAACGGCCGCTTCTCCGGAAAGAACAGGTCGAACCGGGTCAGGTTGATCTGCTCTTCGTCCACCTCCACCTGGGCGAAGTCCGTGTTGAACGTGGCGTCCAGGGTGAGCGAGGACGAAATGCTGTATTTCAGGTCGAGGCCCACGTCGTGCACCGGCTTGGACTGGTCCTTCGCCCGCGTATAGTCTTGTTTGAACCCTCCCACCACGAACGGCAGCAGCTTCAGGTTGCGGTGCGTCTTCAAATCCAGCCCTACCAAGTCCCCGGCGATCTCCACCTGGTTGATGGTGTAGGGACGGGGGACCGGCGTCCAATAGGACTGCTCATTGCGCCGCCGCAGGTTCCGCGTCACGTTGAATCCCCACACCCGCTCCGGCCCGGGGTTGTAGCGCAGCGTCTTGAAAGGGATGACCATTTCGGCCTCCCACCCCCGCGGCGTGATCTGCGACCGCACCTTCCACACCCCGTCCCAGTTCAGATTGAACGCCGACGCGCCTCCCCGTTGCGATCCGCCGCCCGTCCCGCCCTGCCCTCCCGCCCGCGCCGGAGTCCCCACGCCGCCCCGTCCCTGCCCCGCCTTCGATACCTGACCGTCGTACTCGATCCCGGTCGGGCTGGTCCCAAACAGAAACGCGTTTTGATCGTCGTTGAACGTGTCCAGCAGGACGACGATCGAGTCGGTATCAGTCAGAGTGGCATCGCGCCGGTTCTGCGTCACCACGATGTTGCCGGGCTGCGAGTCGAGGCAGACGATCCCGAGGTACAAGTTGTTGTCGTCGAACGCCACCCGCACCTCGGTCTGCTCGGTCGCCGGGATCCCCGAGTCCGGCTCCTGCTGGATGAAACCGGTGGCCGGGTCGATCTGGTTCCAGAAGAGCTCCGTGACCAGCCCGTCCAGCACCGGCGGCGTGTCGATGCGGACGGCCTGTACCCGCTGCTGGGCCGCCAGCGGCGCCGCCAACGCTACCAATAAGGGAATGAGGGATTCACGAAACCGAGACAATTTCCTAGATACCACATTCGTGCTGGGGGCGTGTAAAGAAACTGTGAATGGAAGATCATTCATACCTCAAGCAGACAATCGGATCCAGGTTGGCCGCCCGCCGCGCCGGATAGTACCCGAAAAATAACCCCACCCCCGCCGCCATCATGATCCCCATAGCTACCCAGAACGGCGACACGTAGGTCGGGAGCGCCGGGACAAACGTCCGCACCGCCCAGCTAATTCCAGCCCCGACCAGTATCCCGATCACGCCTCCGGCGCTGGTCAGCGTCACCGCCTCGATCAGGAACTGCGCCCGGATGTCGCTCTTTTTCGCCCCCACCGCCTTGCGGATTCCGATCTCCGCCGTGCGCTCGGTCACCGACACCAGCATGATGTTCATTACGCCGATCCCCCCCACCAGCAGCGCAATCGAGCTGATCGCCCCCGTGAGTATCACCATCGCTCCGGTCAACTGGTCCCACAGATTCGACAGGAAATCGGGCAAGGTCACCTCGAAGTCGTTCTCGGCCGCGTGCGCCACCCGCCGCAGCCGCCGCAGCGTCATGACCACCTCGTCTTCCGCTTTGTTGAGATCTCGCGGATCCCGCACGGCGATGGCGATGAAGTGCTCCTTCAGTTCCGGGTACAGCTTGTGGAACGTCGAGTACGGGATACATACGAACATGTCCACCCCCGGCCCCCCGAACATGCCCGAGTCTTTCTCGAACACACCCAAGACTTCGAAGGGCAAACCGTTCAGCCGCACCGTCCGGCCCACCGGATCCGAGTTGGGGAACAGCGTGTTGGCGATTCCCTGCCCGATCACCGCCACGTACCGCGTGTGCTCCATGTCGTACGCCGAGACAAACCGTCCCTGGCTCACTTCAAAAATCGGAATGGCCGAGGCGTAGTTTTGGTCTACGCCGCGCAGGATCGTGTTATCGACCTTCTCATTGCCATACCGGATGTCGTTGGGATCCCCGAAAAACAGCGCTCGGGTGGCGAACGCCGTGGCGTACTCCACCGTCGGGCACGATTCCCGCACCACCCGCGCGTCATCGAACGTAAAGTGTTTCCGCAGCCGGATATGCTCGGGCATCCGCCCGAATCGGGCCAGGGGAATCCGCGTGATGAAGAACGTCTTCGACCCCAGGGCCTGCACCCGCTGCATGATGTTCCGGTTCAACCCCTCGATAATGGCCGCCACCGCGATCACCGACGTGACCCCGATCACCACCCCTGTCACGGTGAGAAACGACCGCATCTTCCGGCCCCGTATCCCATCCAGGGCGATCCACAGACTCTCCAATAACTCCACCCGCGTCATTCCGCCCTCAACGCCACCACCGGATCCAGCCGCGCCGCCTTCACCGCCGGATAGATCCCGAAGAATAGTCCGATCACCGACGACAGCACCACCCCCACCGCCGCCACCCACAGCTTTACGTCGGCCGGAAAATCGGCCAGCGTCCGCACCGCCAGCGCCGCCAGGAATCCCAGCATCACTCCCGTGAACCCACCGGCCAGGCACAACAGGATGCTCTCGGTGAGGAACTGGCGCAGGATATCCACTTGCCGCGCCCCGCAGGCCCGCCGGATCCCGATCTCCTTGGTCCGCTCGGTCACGCTCACCAGCATAATATTCATGATAACAATCCCGCCCACCACCGCCGAGATCGACGACAGCATCAGGAATACGGCGAAAAACGACGAGCTGATTTGCTGCCACAGGTTCAGGTAGCTTTCGGCCGTGCCGATGAAGAAATCCTCCGGCTTGCTTCCGGTGATGTGCCGCCGGGCGCGCATCTCCAGTCGCACCTGGTCCTGCGCCCGCTGGAAGACCTGCTCGCCGCCGGAGGCCTTGGCCGACAGCATCAGGCTGCGCCGCGCTCCCTCCTGCCGTAGAAACAGCGCCAGCGGGATCACCACGAAGTTGTCCTGCTCCTGCCCCAGCACCGACCCGATGCGCTGGAAGGCCCCGATCACGGTCAGCTCCTCTTTGCCCACCCGCAGCGTCCGCCCCAGCGGGTTGGTGCCCCCGAAGACCTTCGCACGCACCGCCTCACCAATCAGGCATACCCTGGCGCCATGCTGCTCCTCCAGCTCCGAGAAGTACCGCCCCAGCTCCACGGTCCGGGTGCCGATGAAGCTCATGTTAGCGGTGTGGCCGATCAGGTTCTGGTCGCGTAGCTCGGTGTCGCGGTAGCGGACGCGGGTCACCGTGCTGGCGTCGGCCCCCCCCGC
>Ga0180069_1000215_pt1 | contig 12086 bp, 12 predicted proteins | sample EasRivERM_16_10D_2_FD_121793 | JGI IMG/M metagenome (GOLD analysis project Ga0180069, IMG submission 121793) | Soil microbial communities from meander-bound floodplain in the East River, Colorado, USA - East River metaG ERMLT231B'_16_10D | ecosystem: Environmental > Terrestrial > Soil >...
CGTAAAATTGTCGAGCCAGATAATAAATTGTCCGCAAGTGAAGTAGTTTCCAGAGTTTGCTCCGTGTTCGCTAATCCGGTATTACCCTTCTTGAAGAAATCCTAAAATGTTCCCTGTTCCTGCCCTAGCGCTGTTGCACACTGCCATTGTGTCGCACACTAATGCAGGTGTAGCCAGGTGTCGTTTTCGATTTCAAGCAAAAGTAGAGATTCTCATCGTTAGCGCGATTGTGGCGGAGAAATTACCAGCCACCAACCCGAACCGCCTGGGTCACCATTATCTTTCCAGGCATTCCAAACGCCTTCAGTACCAGCCCATTCGGCTGATTCATATCCACCTGTGAGCGGATCGTTGTAATGGATCACGATCGCATCATCCCGGTTGGGATCAACCGATATACCTGTGACGACGATAAAATGCGCCTCTGACTCCGGATCAGAAAGGTTGGAAAGCACGTCAATGATCACAGGCTCGCCATTGCGCAATTTTTGAATCAACACAGACAAGCCCTGCCCGGAATTGATCACAGCACCTGTGGAAACAGCCTCTGCATAATATTCCGCAATATAGACCATATCCGCGGGACTGGTGTACGGCGAAACTGTTTCAGTGAAATAACCTTCGGCTGTGGCGTATTCGATAACATCCTGTTCACGGATTGGTGTTTGGGAGTAGGCATAATTGTAGACCATTGTAATCACGGCCTCACCGCAGGAGGTACCCCTGACCTGCTGCAATGGAGCGACTTTTAAATTCAATGGGTTCTGTTGAAGTTTTGACGCCAAATATTGCCCATAGATTTGCATGGAGCCGGCATATGCCAGACCGCCAACGAAAATCAAGCTGAATAGACTGAGAATTGATTTTTTCATTTGCACGAGCTTTCATCTCTTCGAGGTGTTTTTGTGAGAACTACTTACCAATAGTGATCATTTGTAAGTTGCTGATCATCGCAAACTCCTTATGCCATCATTTCCTGATTTTTGAGTGCGGGTCATTATAATATTCATCCACAAGGAGACGAAAATGAGTATCAGCGGACTTGACCATATTGCCATCCCTACCAACCAGCCGACCACCATGATGGTATTCTATCAGGCATTGGGCTTCGTTGTACCCGAAGAGCGACTTTGGCGTGATATAGAGAACCCTGTATTAGCCATTCAGTGCGGCAACCAGAAGATCAATTTACATGAACCCGCGGAATGGCAGGATGAGCGCTTCACGTTACGTGGACATTCAGCGCGACCCGGATGTGGTGACATGTGCTTTGTATGGGATGGCGATCTCGACTCGTTACTCGAGACCTTGCAAAAGGCTGGCGCGTCCGTCGAAGCCGGACCTGTCGAACGGTATGGCGGACGTGGACCCGGCACGAGCATCTATACGCGTGACCCCTATGCAAACCTGGTTGAATTCATTATTTACGCCTAGGATACTGCCCTCATCAGGGTGATATCAACAACGAGTGATACCATGAATTTCCATTTGGATTCAGCGAAAAGAAAAGTGGAGTCCCGGTTTCGAGACTCCACTTTTGCATTACCTTGATTCGTGAACGAAGCAATGAGGATGAGAGACCTCACCGCAAACAGATCATGGAACGGGGTTGTTGATCCAGTTCAATACTTCGGTCCGGTCAACACGATAGGCAAAGTCTGTGCCGCGGCACAGCGTGTTCAAGCCAAAGGAGGTGACTGCCACAATTAAATTTGAATCAGGGCCGCCGAGGAATACGGGACCGCCGGAGTCACCGGAGCAAGTCCCGCCCCGGTCATCACCATTACCCTGTGTCTGCAGATTGAAACCATCGGTCAGCCCGCTGCGCAGGTTTACCAGCGTGGATTTTGCCATCAACCGTACGCGGAACGAGAGGTTTGGAAGAACCGAGTGGTCTTGTGTTTTATAACTAAGGCCATAACCACTGACAGTGAAAACCGTATTCTTCTGTCCGCGCGCAGTGCTTAGTTCGTCAAGCGCGCCCGCACCTGGAAGCTGACCATACTCCGGCAATTCGATTGCTTGATCCAGAATCACCAAGCCGGCATCACCCGTGTTCGGGATGCCCTCACCAGGGAAACCGAAGTTGTAGAGTTCGTCGGATGTGGCGCACAGGGTTCCCAGCGTCCCGGCAGCGCAAAACTCCGGATAGCCACTTACTGGGTCAATCTCGGTGAGCGGGTCATAGTGTGCTCCCGCATCCTGCTGAAAATATACGCGGGCTGAAACGACGCGTGCATTTGCATCGGTACAGTGTCCGGCTGTCAGGAACTTGGTCGGGCTTATGAGCGAGCCTGTACAGCGTTGCACGAACACACCGTCTTTATCATAGAACACGATCAACCCCACGAAGGGATGATCATTGTCCTCCGTCCAGTTTACCGTGATCGCGCCCGCAGGCATGACCATTACAAGCGCCAACACCAAAACAGCAATTACAGTGAAAAGCTTTTTACGCATATAAATCTTCCTTTCATTAACAGAGATGGATTAGCTTCATGGAAGCTAATCCATTATAGGGAACAGACATTGATTCATCACGCTACTGCAGGATTGTTTTGGTTTCATTTATGCGTAAAATAATGGCGGATTTGTATCTGGTTATTTATTAATCCCCGGACGATTCCCGGTGAGGTAGATCGTCGATCCCTCTCTCGCAACACCTGCGCGGAGTTTATCCTGAGCTTGTCGAAGGCAGTACCCTCACTAAATACGACATTTAGACTTTGAACCCGAAATCAAACTTTATGAATTAACAAGCTCGCGTATTCGACCCAAGGATCATTAGTATAAATTCAAAAATAGGTAATTTATACCAGGTATGAAATTCGTATGGGTATCGTAGGTTATGCTCGTTTGTAATGCTGGTAGAATAACAAAACCGGTGCCTGGACAGGCTCGGAGATTTCCCTGACGAAAAGTACACAACGATTTATTGCAAAATTCCCACCCGCCCATCATCCCCCCACACATAGATAATCGCATATCGGAGCAGGACCAGCCTCAGGCCCGGAAAGAGGCGTGCCCACATTTCCGTCTGCACCCACAGGTAAAACACGCACAGAGCAGAAATCCATCAGCGCTGTGATCAAGTTTTCATTTCACATGCCGTGACATAGAAAGGTATATCCCATGTTAGAAAGACAAACTGTTACTGTTGGAAAGTGTTATGTGAACAACCAAAGAAAGGTCGCCCGCGAAGTAGTGGGAGCTGACCTTGAGACTGTCAGATTCATTACCTATCACCTGGACACCGGTAATTCGTGCGGTTCCCCCAGTGAGTGTACGAGACAGGACTTCATACAATGGGCGGATCGCGAAGCCTCACCAGCAGAAATCGCCAGGCTGCAGTCCAAGGGGATGGACACACTGTTCCGCGCACCTCAGGCGCCAAACTGGGCAAAGCTGGAACATGACATGGCGATTGACCTGGAACGAGTAACTCCGGAAACTGGATAACTGAGTTTTACCTGTCTGCTCCCGCCAGGATACCAGCATATCTTTTTAAAAGGGGTCATTACTTCGCGCGCCGCGCAATTCACTTTTGCCCGCCTATCCTTTTCCTCATAATAAAGTTTCGTTGTACAATCGGGCAAAGGGATTTGCAACATGCCAATTACGACTTATTGCATTTAAAAAGAAAAGGAGAGCAGGATGGATGATTTTTCCATAAAAAGTGAACGCAATGGGAACGTGACAATCGTTACGATTTCCGGAAGAGTGGATTCTGTCACCGCGGCATCACTGGATTCGGAGTTGGCAAAGATCGTGCGCGAGGATAAAAAGATCATACTCAACCTCAAGAATATGGCGTACCTGTCGTCTGCGGGAGTGCGAGCGATCATCAAGGCCCTACAAAGCGCGCAAAAATCAGGAGGCGGAGTCAAACTGGCTTCTGTTCCTGAGCAGGTTATGGAAGTCCTGCAAACCGTTGGGATGATGCAAATGTTGCAGGCATATCCGTCTGTTGATGAGGCGGTTGCAAGTTTTTGAACTTTGTTTCAGCACAACTTCGACCCCCTCCGACGATTTTCCGTCGAGGCTTATGGTTGGTTCCTCCCCCAAATAAAACGAGAAAATGGGAGTTTCGTGCGCCGCCCAATTCGCTTTTGCTCTACTTACTATTTTGGATGCAGTCAAACTGTAAGTATATGCTTTACTACCTCATTTGATATTTATTCGTACAATCGAAAGTGAGGCTAAAATGAGAAAGATCGTTACTTTAGCATCGCGCCTGGCTTTTCTCTTCATCGGTGCAATCGTTGTAATCGCCGCAACAGCACCATATGGGTCGAGCCATTCATCAGGTTTCGTCTGGGGGAATACTTCCACACCGACATCCGGGTCACAATTCACAAAGACGCCTACTCGGACAAGAACACCTACTCCAAGCAGAACGCCCACGAAAACAAAGACGCCGACCCGTACGCCAACCATTCAGGCTTCAGCCACTCTTGCATCCACAATTCCCCCGCTTGTCATCCTGACCACTTCACCGCTTCCAGATGGATACATCGGAACTGAATACAGCGCCTTCATGACATCCAGCGGCGGACAGGGGCCTACACCGTACAAATGGAGCGTTGTCGCAGGCTCTCTCCCCAGCGGATTGACCATGACCAGTTTTTACGGCGTCTATTCGACCCTGATTTCCGGGAAGCCCACCACCCTTGGAACCCAAACCTTCACTGTGCAGGTCAAGGATGGAGCTGGTCATATAACAACAGGTGTCTTCAGCATTACGATCAACCCTCCCCGCCCGCTGGTGATCACCAACCAGAGCTCGACTCTCGCACCAGGGACAGTGGGTACGTCCTACTTTGCCAGTCTCTTCGCTGATGGTGGAGTCCGACCATACACCTGGGCCATCGTCGCGGGACAACTACCGCCAGGACTTGGGCTGAGCGGCAATCTCATCTCTGGAACGCCCACAACGGCCGGGACGTATGTTTTCACCGCCAGAGTGACGGATAGTGTTGGAACTCAGACATCCCAGCAATTTAGCATCACGATAAATTGATTCCCCAATATTTAACAGATCAACTGCGCGGAGGTCATCCGCGCAGTTGAATCGCGCCCCGTGACGATACAAAGGTGACTGTCACTTCGTGCGTCGGGCTATTCTTTAATTTTGTTTGTTCAGCCATTCAAGCATTTCTTTCACACTGCCTGTGGCCATGGCAATACTGGTATCGGCCGCGCCATAATAGATGCGGAGGGTATCGCCATCAGGTGCAAGAGTATAGCCGCATGGAAAGACAACCTTACCCACGTCACCGTGCAGTTCGTACGGTTCTTCAGGACCAAACACCCATTCGTCACCGCGCTTCAGGCAATGTTCCGGCGCGTCAAGATCAAATAGGGCGAGGCCTAATCTGTAAATGGCACCGGAAGCGTTATGTTTGACTCCGTGATAGATCATCAGCCAGCCCTGCGATGTTTCGATGAGAGGCGGGGAAAGTCCTATTTTGTTCGCGTCCCACCATCCACCCAAGCGCGCCTTCAGGATCATTTTGTGGCTGCCCCATTCCCGCAGGTCAGATGAATAGGAAATCCATATGTGTGCCGCATGCGGAGAGACCGGGCGATGGATGAGTGCCCAACGTCCGTCAATGCGACGAGGCAGAAGCGCCGCGTCCTTATCCTCAGGCTGCATGATGACGCCAAAGCGTTCGAACTGATGGAAATCCTGTGTGAGGGCGAGTGCCACACCCGGGCCATCGCGCGTATAGGCGGTGTATGCAATAGCATACTGATCTAATTCCGGGATATAAGTAATTCGTGGATCTTCCACGCCCCAGTATTCCTCAGGAAAATGTTCAGGGTCCGCCATCAGGGTAGGTTCAGAATCGATCTCCCAACCATCCACACCATTCGCGGAGCGGGCAACACATAGGTGGGAAAGTCCGCGCCGATCCTCGACGCGGCATAACAGCAGAGTGGTGCCATCAGCCAGCAAAGTAGCGCCGGGATTAAAAACGCTATTGGCTTGATACGGCCAGTTCGCGGCTGTCAGGATGGGGTTGAGATTGTAGCGCTGAAATAGACTCGTGTGATGATTGTTCATGATGAGTATCCTTATTAGGTTGACCAACATTTTCAGCCAGTCTTAATTCCAAAAGCGACTGGAGAAAGGCAAGCGTGGACTCTGCGCCTTGATTTTCATTCGTCCGATCAGGATGCAATCCATCGCGACACCCGCCGGTCGTAGGGTCGTATACCGGTAAATGCAAATCGTTACGCCCAAGAAACCACTCGAAAGCACGGCGGGCTTCCATATGCCAGCTTTTTTCACCGGTGACACGATGAGCTTCGAGACAGGCAGAGACCATTGCCTGTGCTTCCACAGGCTGTTGGTCGAAGCGCGCACGTTCTCCATCCTTTTGATAAAATCCATTCGAGCCGATCGGGACAAAATGTTTCCCCTCTGTATCCGAGCGCTGCAAGTTCGCCAGCCAATTGAGAGACTCCAAACCTACTGCGGTCATTTCAGGGTTGGGTATGGACTCACCGCACAACAGCATGGCATGCGACAGGGCGGCGTTGCAATAGGTCAGCTTATCTTCAAACCATTTCCATTCATCATTCCGATTATCCTTGTATAGCGACAACAGGCGACCTGCCAATTCCTCCTGCACCTGGCTGACGCGGCTGTCACCGGCAAATAACTGTAAATATTCGTGAATGCCAATGAGCGCAAAAGCCCAGGCGCGCGGACTGGTTGTTTCGAGGATGGAGAGCAGGGATTGCTGGAACACCCGTCCAGCCATATTGTGCAAGGTGGGTGTATTTGAATGACCCAGCACAACCCCCAACGCCCACAATGCACGACCATGGCTGTCGTCCGAGCCGGTCTCTTCGAGCCAATTACGCTGGTAGTCCATAAAGTTGCGGAAGCGTTTTGTTTTGGTGTTGAAGGCATGCCAGGTGAACGCGAGATAGCGGGTCGCCAATTCTGTAGCTTCCTTGTTCCCCAATTCCTCCAGAAGAGCGCTGACCATCAAGGCGCGGGCATTATCGTCGGTTGTATAGCCTTCACTATAGTTGGGTATGGTGAATATGGCATGTTGGAAGATACCGGTATCATCGGTGAGGTGCCGAAGATGATCGAGTTTAAGCGGAGGCAATTCACCGACACGCTTATCGAGTGCTTTGACTGAGAACTCGGCTTGCGCAAAGTGATGGCGTTCGGCGCGGGCACGTTCAAATGTCTTCATGTAACGGCGGGCAACCTGGGGCCAGATCATATCGCGCCCAAATATATAGGCGCGCTTGCGCATGGCATGACGTTTCGACTCATTGCCCAGCAGATCGATCACCTGGTCAGCCAGCGCCTGCGAATCTCCAAACGGGACCAAGATCCCGCGTTCGTCAGCCAGCATTTCCTCCGCATACCAATAAGGTGTGGAAATGACAGCCTTACCGGCTCCCAACGTGTACGCCAGCGTGCCGGAGGTGATCTGCGCCGCATCGAGATATGGTGTGATGTAGATGTCAGAAGCGCTGATAAATTGGACAAGTTCCTCAAGGCTGACGAAGCGGTTGTAAAAGATCACATTGCTTTCCACACCCTTCTCATGCGCCAGCCTTTGCAGGGACAGCCGATAGGTCTCGCCTTCATTCCGAAGGATGTGGGGATGGGTTGCACCTACAACGATATACACCACGTTTGGGTTTTTCGCCAAAATAGTGGGCATCGCCGCAATAACATTCTCAACGCCTTTGTTTGGGGAGAGCAGGCCAAAGCTCAAGAGAACGGTTTTTCCTTCCACACCAAACAAGTCTTTGTGGAAGCTTGGGTCTACAAAAGGGATGTCCGGAATGCCATGTGGAATCAGATCGATCTTTTCTTCCGGAACATGATAAATCGTTTTCAGGAATTCCGCGCCGCGTTCACTCATGACAACCACACGGTCTGACAGGGAAACGATTTCCTCGAGCACCCGACGCTGATCGGGATTGGGGTCGCGTAAGATTGTGTGTAAAGTGGTGACCACGGGCATACGCAATTCGCGCAGAAGCGTCAGAATATAACTACCGGCCCGCCCTCCGAAGATGCCGTATTCATGCTGCAATGAGACCATGTCCACGTTGTTGATGTTCAGGAAATCTGCCGCGCGGCGATAGGATTCAATATCCTTCTCGGTGAGTTCGAAGCGCACACGCGGCGGGTACTCGTAGCCGGCTTCTATATCATTGACCGGTATTGCGAGACAGGCTGTGCCTTTATATTCATCTGCGACTGCCTCGCACAAATCTGTTGTAAATGTGGCAATGCCGCACTGCCGCGGCAGGTAATTCCCGATAAAGGCAACTCGCTTGATGATCGAATGGGTGGCCTGAGCCATATAAAAATTCTCCTTCCAAACACCCCGCTTATTTGGACTAATGCTGAGTTAACTAACGCAAAGAGGCGGTCGCCAGGACAACGCCTCTGTATTAGAAAGATAGGTTTGATGTATTTTTCTGGTGGAAAGTTGATCTGTCTTGGAAGCCGATTCTTTACGGCGCTTGTTACTTATACTCGATTTCGCCTCAAATAGCAATTCGCCATCGTTTCGTTATCCCCTCCAACGATTTTCCGCCGGGACTTCCAGTCATCTCTATTTAATTTTCGCAAGCCAAACAATTCACTTTACGAATTAACAAAGATCTAAGATTCGACCAAGGGTTCCTGGTTTAATTTCATAAATAGGTAATTTGTGGGAGGCATGACATTTGTATGGGTATCGTTAAGTAATATCGGCGATAAGGCTGGTAGAATAACCAACTCGACGCCCGGCCAACGTCAGAGATTTTGCCTGACGAATTGTGCACAACAAAGTCTGGTAAAAAATTCCTGCCCTGCCCAGCATTTCCCTCAGATGGATAATCGCATATCGGAGCAGGATCAACCTCAGGTCCGGAAAGAGGCGTTTTCCAATCCCCTCTGTGTCTACAGGTAATAGCATCAACAGAGAAGGGACCCATCAGCGCATGTGATCAAATCGTGCTTTCACATGCTTTGACATAGAAAGGATTACCCATGCTACGAAAACAAGACCTTAGTGTTGGGAAGTGTTATGTGAATTATGGAAGAAAGGTTGCCCGGGCAATATTGGTGGTCAGCGATCAGATCGTCACATTCATTACTTATCACCTGGATACCGGGAACTCATGCGGCTCAGCCAGTGAGTGCACGAGTACGGACTTCATACGTTGGGCGGATCATGAAGCCACACCCGCAGAAATTGCCAAAATGAAATCTCACGGGATGGACGCTTTGTTCCACATCCCTCGATCGTCAAACCAGGCAAAGCTGAAACACAGTCAAGCGATCGATATACCCACAATTACTTCGCGAGCTACGTAACGAAATTTTACTGGCTAGTTGCTGCCCCACACAGAACCTGCCCCGCATCCATTGGATGCGGGGCAGGTTCCATGTAATGAAGGCTTATCCCGCAATTCACTTTTGCATATTTTGATCCCTCCGACGAATCACCGTCGAGACTTATGATTGGTTCCTTAGCCCCACCCCTGCCCCCTTCGACACGGCTTCGCCAGTCAGGATAAACTCCGGACGGTGGGGTTCGTGCGCCGCGCAATTCATTCCTGCCTTACTTGCTCTTCATAATAACTAAATTTCGACATCATTTATCGCTCGGGAAAGATTTAATATCATCGCCGTTGGAGATATAATGTCGATCAGGCAATGGATGAGCCATTACCAACGTTTTACTGGCGAAAGGAGTTTATTGTCATGAGCGCAATCGATATTGTCAAAGCCGGACTGGCAGCCATTGAAGACGGTGATCTCAAAAAACTGGACGGCATGGTCGCGGATGATTATGTCTTCGCGGGGCCTGTGCTCGAGCCACTGGGTAAACGTGAGTTTATGGGTCTGCAATCAGCACTGTTGACCGCCATGCCCGATTGGAAGTTCAATGCCGCAGACTTCAAAGAGAACGGCGATGTAGTGACAGTGACGCTGCGGGTGACCGGAACACAAACCGGTGAGCTAAGCCTGCCCATGCCTGGCATACCGATCCTCCCCGCTTCAGGCAAGCAGGTATCGCTGCCAGGCGAAATAAGCACGTTCACTGTGAAGAACGGGAAGCTTGCGCGGCTTGACGTAATTCCCACGCCAGGTGGAGGTCTGCTGGGAATCTTATCCCAGCTTGATGTTCCGATGGCATAGACAGGTTTCGCAATAAAACAAAGCGGGCGAGAGCGCTCGTCCGCATTTTATTCACCTGCTTCTCTTGACAAACACCTTGATCCTCAAGGTGTTTGTCACTTCGTGCGCCGTGCAATTCACTTTTGTCCTGTTTGCTATTATTGGATGGCTATCAATCTGACCATCGCAGCAAAAATCATACCTCTTTATAATTTTATGGTTGATATATGACCAGCCACCAACCGGAACCGCCAGGGTCCGGGTTGTTTTGCCATGCGTGCCAGATTCCCGCATCTCCACCCCACGCAGCGGATTCATTCACACCCGTTTGAGGATTGTTGTAATTGATCGTGATCACACCCGGGTCATTTGAGTCCACAGCCACGCCAGTGACGACTACAAAATGCGCGCCAGAGGTTGGATCATTCAGATCGGTTTGCACGTCAATGATCACCGGCTTACCGCTCTTCAACTTACGGATCAAGAGCGCCAGTCCCTGGCTGGAGTTGGAAACGGTGCCGCTTGAATAATCCTTTGTATAGTGCTGTGTGATCTTCACCATGTTTTTCGGGCTCGTGAACGGCTCAGCTGCCTCTGTAAAATATCCCATTTCAGCCGCATAAGCAATGACATCCACCTCAGTAAGCAGACTCTCCGGATGAGCGTAGTTATATGTCATCACCATGACGGCTTCACCGCAGGAAGTTGCCTGTAATTGGGCAAACGACGGGACTTCCCAAATAACTGGCTCATTTTGCAGGGATCCAAGCAGATTTCGCCCGCTCGTTCGCACAAAAACAGCAGAGATCAGCAAAACGCTCATCAAGCTGACAACCAACAGCATCAAAACTACTATTTTTTTCATTTCCATATTTACGGTCGTCATACGGTTCTCCTTGGTCACCAGATTCCCCTCGCATATCAATAAATAAACCTTATCGGTAACAAACGAAGAACTCGTTTTGGGACGCTGAACTCTGATCAGCCCCTCGAGTTAATTTCCGATAAAGTCCTGGTGACAAGTAGACCATACTTATGTTTTCATCGTACCCTACACCTGGAGTATCTTCAACTAGGTCACTTGGGGAGGTATCAGGGTCTACATCCCACCCAAAAGCGCAATCTGCTTTTGTCCGCTTCCGACCCCCTCCGACGAATATCCGTCAAGATTTATAGTTGATTCCTCACAAACAAACCAGCCCTCTCCATTTGGAGAGGGCTGGAAGAACTCTTTGAACCAGGCAACCGAAGTTAAACCACGGTATGGTTTGTAGAACCCTGGAGCGCTTTCTTGCCGGCTTCTGCAGCGTGAGAGACATGATCCAACTGTCTGACGAGCAGATCCTGTCCCTGTTGCCCAAGGTCCTGGGCTTTTATCTGCACATCGGCTTTGATCTGATTGGCTTTGGATTTGACCTGCGTGATCGTATCTTTCATCGTTGTGGCCGTCCGGTCGCGCAATTCCAAGGCGCCCGCCTGGAGTTCGGCGCGCGTCTTCTCTCCGGGTTGTGGAGCCATTAGCAGCATCGTTACCGCACCTACCAGGCCGCCAACGACCAGTCCGGTGAGGAAAGTCAGTGTATGACCTGACTGTTCTACAAGTTCAAATTCCTGATTTTTCGTATCCATATTTTCCTTCTTTCTGGGCAGTTCTGAGGAGAACCACCCGAACAAGTGCTTGATTTGTTGCTCAGGCGCAAACTTACTGGCGTTGAGCTTTCAATATGAGTAAGCCAATTGATCACACCTATATACTAGGCATAACACACGAGCCATACAAATTCTATTAATCTGATGTTAGAAATTTCGTAACAGTTCACATACAAGCAGGTTGAGTCAAGAAAGGCAAAACGGGGGTGCCCATCAATTGCACTAATTTTTGAAAAGCGCTTTGTCCATTTCGTTTTGCAGTATTCAAAACAGTCGC
>Ga0180069_1000218_pt1 | contig 12037 bp, 11 predicted proteins | sample EasRivERM_16_10D_2_FD_121793 | JGI IMG/M metagenome (GOLD analysis project Ga0180069, IMG submission 121793) | Soil microbial communities from meander-bound floodplain in the East River, Colorado, USA - East River metaG ERMLT231B'_16_10D | ecosystem: Environmental > Terrestrial > Soil >...
CATGATTTTAACCCATGCTATACTTTTATTCTGGAGTGCAGGAGCCTGCTCCTGCGATCTGGGCGGCAAGCTGCCCGGCTCCAAAAAGGAGACAATCATGGACGACCTCTATTATTCTGATTACATCGAACTCGATAAAATTTTAAACAGCCAGCACCCGCGCAGTTTCGAGCGGATGGAGGATGGCAATGACGAGATGTTGTTCATCATCATCCATCAGGCGTATGAGTTGTGGTTCAAGCAGATCATCTTTGAACTCGACCTGGCACGCAATATTTTTATCAGCGATCATATCAACGATAATTCCGGGGATATGAGCACGGTGGTACACAAATTGAAGCGTATCGTCAAAATCATGGAATTGTTGAATCAACAAGTGGGCGTACTCGAAACGATGACCGCCCTGGATTTTCTTGAGTTTAGAAATTATCTGCTACCAGCTTCAGGATTTCAAAGCAAACAGTTCAGGTTGATCGAAGCTAAACTTGGATTGAAGATGGAAGAGCGGCACAAAAAGGAATATTACAAACACACGCGCCGCGGCAGTTTATCTGAAAAGGATGCGCAGGTAGTAAATCAGGTGGAGGGAGAAAGCACATTGAAGGGACTCATTGTCAAGTGGCTGGAGCGCATGCCGTTCTTCGATGAACGCTATTGGGTGGATTACGTTTCAACGCACTCTGCAAATGCCAACAAGTTTTGGACCGATTATCGCAAGGCGTATCAAACCAGTTTATCGGATAATGAGGGCGGCAGGCTGGCTGAATTCGATAAAGTGTTTTTCAATGAAGGTCGCGGGGATATTCCTCCGCAAGCCATGCAAGCCGCGCTGTTCATTACGTTGTATCGCGATCTGCCGATCTTCCAAATGCCGTTTGAATTACTCAACACCCTCTCTGAAATTGACGAACTGCTTTCCAACTGGCGTTATCGGCACTTCATGATGGTGCGCCGGATGATCGGCATCCGTGCCGGGACGGGTGGCACAAGCGGCGCAGGATATTTGGAAGGGACATTCAGCCAGCACTACGCCTTCCGCGAGATCACCGAAGTAGCAACGTTTTTGATCGAACGCAGTAAACTTCCTGTGTTACCAAATGTGTTGAAGGAGAAGGTGAGTTTTAATGTGTAGAGTTTTAGTATGGATTGGCACTGATTTTATTTACGCACACTTGTAGAGACCCGAGAAAGGCGCAAATAATCTATGAAAACAACCCTTGCACTTCAAAGTACCGTCAGATTTGCTAACCGGCTGAAAAAACTCCACGAACAACGAGTCAAAGGCAAGGCTGTTAATCCTGCCAAGAGACAATCTCTCACACCAGAGGAACGTGATCTAATCTTGAGAAAAACAGGAAAGAGATGCCATATTTGCGGCGACAAAATCAAAAGACATGAAGCCTGGCAAGCCGATCATATACTTGCTCATGCGCATGGGGGTGAGCATTCTTTTGAAAATTATCTACCCGCACATTCCACTTGCAACAACTATCGCCGGCAGTATGGACCCGAAGAATTTCAGTGGATACTTAAACTTGGCGTGTGGGTTCGAACTCAGGTTGAAAAACGGAGTCAGCTGGGTATGGGCCTCACAGAAGTATTCATCAAACATGAAATAAACCGGATTTCTCGTCAAAAGAAAAGCTCCAATCAATCCAAGGATTAAATTCCAAAGATGGTTCTTTGTTATGAATCAAATCGCATTAACTTTATTCTATGCCACGAGTAGTAAACTCATTCCATTGCTGAGTATGTTGAACGAAAAGGTGAGTTTTAATGTGCAGAAAACAACATGGACGATCCAGTAATTATCAACCTACCGATTCAGGATGTCTTTGCGTTTGTCACTGACCATGCCAATGACAAATACTGGAAACCGTTCGTCACTGAGAGCCGGCAGGTTTCTGCAGGTCCCATCGGCGTAGGTACACGGTTTGAAATCGTCACAGTTGCCTGGGGTTACCGCCGCGCAGGTGAAGTGGAAGTACTCGAACACGAGCCTCACAATTTATATGTATACAGGAGCAATGACAAACTACTTCCGTTCATCGCTCAACTATCATTTGCATCGGTCACATCAGGGACTGCCATTCGCGGCCACGTTAAATTTCACGCGCAGGGATTATGGAAGTTGTTCACACCCTTTCTCGCGATATTTTTCCGCAGCCAGTCAAAGCAGACATTTGCCCGTCTCAAACAGATCATGGAAACATCCGAACAGAAAACAACATAGAGAAGACATTGCTATGCAAAAATGAAGATCGAAATCACTAAAGTATCAGTTTTTCACTCATAGGTACAGCTTATTATGATGAATGTTTGTTTTCAATGTGGAATGTATCATGCCGACAAGCTGATCGAGCCGTCCGGTCCTTTTGCGATTTGCCCGGAATGTGGCTACAAACATCCGTTTCAACAGTTGCCTCTGTTGATAGTTTCGGGAGCGAGCGGCACAGGTAAAACCACGGTATGCCAGCATTTATTAGGCCAGGTTACTCAGGCAGTATTGCTGGACTCGGATATTCTCTGGCGACCTGAGTTCAACACCCCCGACACCAACTATCGAGATTTCTTTGAGACCTGGCTCCGTGTCTGCAAGAACATTTCTCAATCGGGTCGGCCGGTTGTATTATTCGCAGCAGGAGTAGGTGTGCCTGGGAACATTGAGAATCGCATTGAGCGCAGGTATTTCTCAAAGGTACATTATCTGGCGTTAGTCTGTTCGGACGAAACGCTATCCCAACGGCTGCAAAAGCGACCAGACTGGCGTGGCACACACGAACCAGGCTATGTCGAAGAACATATTCGTTTCAATCAGTGGTTCAAAGCATACGAAGGCCAATTTTCCATCAAGTTGATGGACACGACAAATGTTGCCCTCGAGGAGACAACCCGAATGGTCGCCTCATGGATACATGAATGTGTCATGTCATCTTCTTGAACATGTTCTTGCGCACGATGATGATTAACATGCTGGTGTATGAGTTGGCGCATCCATGGTTGGGAAATCATTTGAAATATGGCAGTTTTTGGCAGTTTTTAATCTGGCTTTGGCAGTCGGAATAAGGCAAAATAGAAGTAACTCAGTTATTAGAGTTCCAAACATCAGAATCATCTGCTTTATAAAGGAGAACAACATGAACATCACCCCCACCCAAAAACTTGCCTGGTTTTATGCAATTATGTTCGCCGTGCTCGGTTCACTAAGTTTCTTTCCGTATATCAACGATGCAGACGGAGTCACGTTGGGAATCTTCAAACTGGAGTGGTACGATAATTTGCTCCATTATGCCTCCGGTGCATGGGCGGGAGTCGCGGCGTGGCGATCATTCAAAGACTCGGCTTTCTATTTCAAGTTATTCGGCATCATCTATGGTTTGGATGGTGTGATGGGTTTCTTCCTTGGTCAGGGCTATCTGGATGGCGGCATCTTTCTCAAAGGCATCACGCCGTTCGATTGGGGCTTCAAGTTTGCCGCGAACATTCCGCATATTATGATCGGCGGGATCGCGGTGATCATCGGTTTTATATTCACCAGGAGATTTGCTCAAAATGGATAAGCGTAGATCCAGGCGCGGTGGGCGCGGACTCAATATCTTCATCTGGGCATTGGTCATCATCGCATTGGGACCATCGGTTGTGAATCTACCGCGCGCCTGGGTCGCGTGTCGGGTATGGGAAAAGCCACAGGAAACAGAATCAGCTTCGGACGACGCGGCGATTCGAAAAGTCACGGATGCAATTCCCGACTATGCGCGTCCGGAAGATCAAACCTATTTCACGCTGCCTGAATGGTACATCGTCTACAGTACTGATGAATATGGCGCATTCCTCGCAGATCATCGTCCGAGTCAATTCCCGCACTTCAAAGCGGTGGGACAATATTGGAAAAGTTATTTCGATGTGTGTAATATCGTGCGCGGAAAATATCCGGTGAATGGCAGTGAACATTTCACCTTGGGATTTATTGGTGTCAGTTTCACGGCTGAGAATATGTTGAAGGGCGCGTATGAGGGAACCATCGGGCGCGTGACTGAATGGATCAGTTCAGATATCCCGACCGAAGAGGAAATTTACGCCGCGCAAGTTGCAAAGGAATACGGCGAGTTCCTGCACATGACGCCCTGGTACTTTTTTCCGTTCAAGGAAAAACTGCAAGGCTTGTGGGCAGAGACCAGTATGTGGGGACCTGATCCGCTGCGCAAATGGGAGCGCAAGTTCGCCCTCACTGTTGAATATGGCGGCAAGGTTTTATATTCAGGCTTTACCAATTTTGGCGCCAAGGCAACCTATGGCGGCGCGGATGTGGAAAAAATTTATGCAGTGACTACCGGCGTAACAGATGATATGTTGAACGCCAACCTTGAACGCATCGAGAATATTGACGAACAAAGACAACTTATTCACATCACGCGCTTCGAATATTTTTCTGATACTGTACCTGGGCTATTGGAACGCGGTGTACGATTTGTTGAGATCGCGGGCAACGATGAAATGCTGGTCACATTGCTGGGTCCACAGGCTGCGGATTACAGCTTTGAGCATGGTGAATATCTTTTTGACCTGCCGATTCCGACTCAGCCCGGGCTGACGCGTGTTGCGATCAAAGTTCGCCTGGCTGACATCCACTTGTTCCTGCAAGAGTTGAACGGCAGGAGCGACGTGAAGTTTGAACATATGTATGATTATTAGATATGAAAATATTGGTGGTTGAGTAGCCCTGCGTGATTTTTGCAGGGTGTATCGAAACCAACATGCTGTAAAGCAATTTCTGTTACAAAATTGCCTTTGAAACCAGTTGGTCTCGATACGGGCTTTGCCCTACTCGACCAACAGTGCAGGGAATTAATTATGAAAAAATGGCTTGGGTATATTCTCAAAACGATCGCGGCGATTTTGGTTTCGATTATCGCGATCATTTTATTTTTCAGCATTCAATCAAACCTGCGTGAATCGAAAACACGACAGGAAGCCGCGCCATCCACCGGAAAATTTGTTCAGGCTGGTGATGTGGAACTCTTCATTCAGGAAATGGGACCCGCCGACGGACAACCGATTCTCTTCATCCACGGCACCGCCGCCTGGAGCGGACTTTGGCGCGAGACAATGACTCCGCTGGCAGAGGCGGGCTATCGTTGTATCGCCATTGATATTCCACCCTTTGGGTTTTCTGAAAGACCGGTTGCGCCTGCGTATGGAAATGAAGATCAGGCAAAACGCATCGTGGCGTTGATGGATGAGTTGAATATCGAGAGTGCGATTCTGTTCGGTCACTCATTTGGCGGCGGCACAACCTTGGAAACGGCATTGATGATTCCCGACCGTATTGATGCGCTGATCCTCGAGGACGTCGGCGGGTTGAATATCGACATAGAGAGTATTGATGCAATTCCAGGTCCAGCCTTGAGCATCTTCCTTAGCGCGCCGAATTTTGTGCTAAATCCCCTTATAGCAACAACTGCTACTAATCCACTGTTCACAAAGACATTGATCTCGGCAATGATCCTTGACCCCGCTGATGCTACTGATGAGAAAATTGAAATCCTGCAACAGCCATTGATGCTTCAGGATGCGACAAATACATTAGGCGACTGGCTTCAGTCTGTTTTGAGAATCCAACAGCCATCACTCACCAGCTACACCAACAATTACAAATCCTTGACGATGCCCACGTTGATCGTGTGGGGTGACAGTGACACGGTTATTCAAATCGAGCAAGGCGAATACCTGCAAAGCCTCATTCCCAATTCTGAGTTGGTGGTACTGAAGGACGTGAATCATATTCCGCATCTGGAGGATTTGGATGCGTTGATGAAAATTGTGTTGGGGTTTCTAAAGTGATCGTCATTGCGAGGAGGGTCGAAGACCCGACGAAGCAATCTCCGCGCGGTGGAGGGGATTGCTTCGCCCCTATCGGGACTCACAATGACGGGTTATTGAATTAACTTCGCATACTTCTCATAAAACGTGTTCGTGAACAAACCCTCGGGATCATAGGACTTTTTCGCGGCGAAAAAGTCTCCGATCATAGGGTAAGAGCGTTGGAGTTGTTCGGGAGTGTAGTGCAGTTGATATGGGAGAAAGAAGCGTCCGTTCACATCAGTGGTTAGATCAATTAATTCGCGTGTCACATTGCCCATCTTTTCGTTGCCTTCAGGAGTCGTCGGCTGGTTGATGTACAACACAATCGAATACATCTCACCAGGCGCGTAGTTGAGGAAGTTATGTTCGGGATGAATCACCCGCACGGAAGCATTGAGCAGGTTCACGTCATGATCCCGAACGATTTGGCGCAGCCCATCCACAAAGGGAATGAATTCCTCTCGCGGAATAAAATATTCGTGCAGGATGTCTGTCTCGTTTTTTAGATCGTTGCGGATGTAGGAAACGGAATCGTGCATTGGGTCATTGCGGGACACAAAACACGCTTCGCCCTCCGCCATGGCCTGGGTGCGCGGCACGACCGTGCAGGACTCGATCTTCGGTTCGACATTTTTTTCCAGATACCATTTGATGCTCATCGGCACATCGCCCAACTTGGAAAAGTTAAAAACAAAGCGCCGCAGTTTGATACTCGAGACTTCGCCAAGCGGCGGGATGCCTGCGACACCAACGTCAACTTTTGTGTATTTGTAAAAAATCATCTCATCAAGCAGAGTGCCTTTCGCCGTGGAAAGGTGCCCATAAAACAAACCAAGATTCGGGTCAGGCAAAACTTCACTCTCAAAGATCTCGGGGAAATTCTTATAGCTCACGATCTGACGTTCGGTTTGATAAATATCGTTATTCACGATTTGAAGCTCAACATCGAGGATCACACCGAAGAGACCATAACCGCCCACGACTAAATTGAACAATTCAGGATTCTCAGCGCGACTCACATTGACAATGCTTCCATCAGCGAGCAAGACGCGCATCGAGCGAATGCTACTCCCCACGGAGCCTGCGAGATGATCCATGCCGTGTGCATTGACCGAGATCGAGCCGCCCACCGTAAAGATATCTGTGGACTGCATGGCTTTCACGGCATACTTCGGATGCAAAAAACCTTGAATATCGTGCCAGGTCGCACCGCTTTGAACTGTGATCGTTTTCTCCGCTTCATTCAATTGGATCTGGTTGAAGCCTTTCATATCCAGCACAAGATTATTTTTATAGAAGGCATGTCCACCCATGCTGTGCTTCACACCCGCCATGGAAATCTTAAGTTTGTTTTCTTTTGCAAAGATCAGTGCATTCTTGATATCGTCCACGCTGGTGATCTTTACGATGCCGTAAACAGACGTGCGGTTCAAACAACTGACATCGTTGATCGTCCCGCCTTTTTGTTCCCACTTAAGCATGGCACCTGCGGAGAGCGGCGCGATCTCAACATTGACTTGTGACGAATCAGGCGCGGCATATTCTGCAAACAGAGGAGGACAATCTTTTTCGCCAACCGGGCCTGCAGAAAGGCGATTCACGCCATAGCCTGTGCCGGTCAATGCCGAGACTACGACAATGGAAGTGATTACCTTTTTCTTGTTGAGCGGCTTGCGTCGTTTGTGATCCATCCTGTTCGTCCTTTCGGGTCAATGCATTGAACCCCCACGATGTATATCCATTTTAGGGTGCGGGAGGTGGAGTGTCAAGGAAATGGACTGATTCGTTTCACACAGGCAGACCTATAATTCGATCACGACGAAAAACTAATTTCCTTAGCCCTGATAAATTCCACATTGACTCCATCATGGATTTGCTCGCTCAGACTCCCGAGAAGCTGTCCGCCATGAGCAGGCTTTTGTCTGGCGATCAGGTTCAACGTCCGTTAAGAAGCGGGGAGAGTTCCTTCATGGACATCCTGGCGAATTTCCGTTGTGATATTGATATTAGTGCGGCAATAACATAAGAGAATAGTTTGTGATGCACGAAACCAAGCGTTGGGTGAAAATAGTCTCCGCTCCTTGAATAAACGGACGTATAATATCTTAATTTTTAGCAGCTATGTGGGATTATTCCGTAATATCTTTTGGGGATAGCTCCTCCGAACAATGTTTTATTTAGGATGGTCCTGCTTATATCGTTATTGTGTAGCTATTTTAGTGATAAAGTCCTCGGAGGAATCCATGGCAGACAAACCAAAACCCAATACAAAACAGAGTGAACAATATACTCACGGCCAGGGCAAGGTGATGACTCGAGTGCTTGGCCAAAGAACAGCAGCCAGCCACGCGGCTTTCTTTACCCCCTATCTGCGTTCAGGGATGAGCCTGCTGGATTGCGGCTGTGGTCCGGGTTCCATCACAATTGATCTCGCCGAGCTTGTGAAGCCCGGTGAAGTGGTCGGTGTTGACATGGCGGAGATACAACTTGAGCACGCCCGAACCAACGCCAGCGCACGCGGGGTTTCCAATCTTCGATTTGAGACAGCCAACATCTACGAGTTGCCTTTTCCTGATCATACTTTTGATGCAGTCTTCAGCCATGCCGTGGTGGAGCATCTGAGTGATCCCATCAAGGCGTTGAAGGAACAATACCGTGTACTAAAGTCAGGCGGGATCCTCGGTATACGCGACGCTGATCGTGCTGGTGAATTATTCTGGCCTCGGAATCCCACACTTATTACGTTGCTTGATACAACCTGGAATCATCTCGTGCAACACAACGGAGCCGACCCGTTTATCGGCAGAAGATTACGTTCACTGTTGAACGAGATTGGGTTGAAACGTGTGGAAGCCTCAGCTTCATTCGAATGCCATGGAACACTCGAATCTGTGCAGTTTGCAGGTGATGGTGCGGCAGATTATTTTTCAGGGACATTCGCTGACCAGGTCATTGAACTTGGCTGGCTGGATCGCGCCGAGATCGAAAATGTGAAGGCTGCGTGGAAGGCATGGGGCGAGAATCCAGACGCATTTTGGGCAAGATCGTGGTGTGAGGCAGTTGGTTGGAAAGAGTGACAGCTTTCGAGTCGCGTCCCGCAATTTGGGGCTGTCGATTCCAACAAAAGACTGGATCAGATATATCTTGGGAGGCGTAAATTATGTTCCGTGACTGGCGCGTTCTATTTACCTTCAATCGCAATATTCGACTCTTTCTGACTGCCTGGGCGCTTATCGCCTTTGCCTATTTTGGAATACAGGGGGTTCTGTTCAATTTGTATCTGCTTCGACTCGGTTTTGACACTCAATTTATTGGCTCGCTGATCGCATCAGGACAGATCGTTTGGGCATTGACCGCCCTGCCAGCCGGAACGATTGGTCGACGCTTTGGTCTACGGACTGCGTTGATCATAGGCAGTATCATCTCCGCGCTGGGTATCGGTTTTTTACTTATCGTTGAATGGTTCCCCAAAGATGCGTGGAGCACCTGGTTGTATTTTGCGTGGATGTTGACCTGGCTCGGTGCGGCATTGCTCACCGTTAATAGCATCCCTTTTTTGCTACATGTGAGCAGCGCCGAGGAACGCAATCATGCATTCGCGGCACAGGGCGCGGTGGTTGCATTCTTGGGCGTCGTCGGCAGTCTGGTGGCAGGTTTTCTGCCAGGCATATTTTCTGTCTGGTCTGGCTATTCACTGGATCAACCTGCACCTTATTGGTACCCACTTTGGTTGGTGCCATTGGCACATCTGTTGTGCATTATTGTTTGGGCAGGAGCACAACCCGCGAATCTCGTCAAAGATGCCGGCTCGGTAGAGTCCGCACCGATGCCGCTTGGGCTTTTTGTCTTCCTCGGCGTTGTTGTTTTTTTGCAAACGGCAGGTGAAGGTTCTGTGCGGGCTTTCTTCAATGTGTACCTCGATAAAGCTCTCCAAATGCCCACTACGCAAATCGGTGTGATCTTCGGTGTGGGTCAACTTCTGCCGGTGTTCATGTCGCTGGTTGCCCCAAACCTGCTCGCGCGCTGGGGTGCGCCGCGTGTTCTTGCTTTAACTAGTATAGGCGCGGGGTTGGTGAGTCTGCCGCTGGCTTTATTCCAACATTGGATACCGGCAACCTTCGGCTTTGTAGGGTTGTTGTCCATGCTTGCCATCAATGCTCCCACACGCAGTATTTTCAGCCAGGAGATCGTGCCGCCGCGCTGGCGTACAACCACATCCGCTATTGCTACTGTCGGAATAGGTTTGGGATGGGCTAGCACCGCGCTGGCAGGCGGCTATCTGATCCCGCGTGTCGGTTTCAGCGGTTTGTTTTGGATCGGCGCGTTGATGGCGTTTATAGCGGCAATTTTGTTGTGGGGCTATATTCGTACGCACGCAAATCATAACGTTACATAAGGACCAGTGTGACTGACTTCCTTTAATTGAGTCAAATACAGGAGACAGCCTCATATCGTCTCCTGTCACCCACCCGCGAAAAGCAGAAGAGAATGAATCATGAATCTAAACAGCAAATCTTTTGAGATAAAACGGCTTACAAACGCAGACCTGGCGACATTCAATTTACTGATCGAACTGTTCAATACAGTTTTTGAGGAAGAGTCAAATATGGGGAGCGAAGCAAACTCGTTGCGGCTACTGAATAACAATCAGTTTATTGCCATCGCAGCTCTCGCGGAAAACGAAGTGGCGGGAGGATTAACCGCATACGAACTACCACTGTATTATTCGGACTCGTCGGAGATTTTTGTATACGACCTGGCGGTGAAACCAGAATATCAAAGAATGGGGATCGGCAAAGGTTTAATTCAAAGTTTGAAAGAACACTGTATCAGGAACAGGATAAAGGAATTTTTCGTGATGGTACACGAGGAAGATGAACTCGCGATTGAGTTTTACCGCGCCACAGGGGGAAAAACTGAAAAAGTTATAAACTTTCTCTTTGAAGCTGGTGAAGAGTAATTGGCGGTTGTGACGGAGAAGGCATCTGGTTACAAGCAATGCAGTTGCGAATGTATAATCAAGTTGAGGCTATACGTATTTTTCCGGGTAACACCTGCCATAGATGCTGAAATAGAAACGTTCGATGCGCGCAGAGTTGATATTCGTAAAGGTAAAATTAAATCATGTCGTTTCTTCTAGATCTAATCACCACGTTAATTTATTATTGTGTATTGATCTTTTCCTATCTCGGCCTGGGGTGGATTACATCACAACTATTATCCATTAAGTTCTCACAACCAGGAAGGCCATTTTCACTCATTTGGCTGGGCTGGGCGGTCGCATTACTCCTGCTACAGGCAATACATATATTTGTTCCAATCGTATTATTATGGGGTATATTGTTATTTCTTATTGGATTAATCTCGGCATTTACTTATTTGAGAACAGACGCTCAATACGTCAACACTCTGCTTGCATCACATCTTTGGCTGGGACTGATCGGATCAACAGCAATTTTGATAGCCATCCTATGCATGCAGACACCCAAAGCCTATGACAGTGGGCTTTATCATTTCAACTCGGTACGCTGGCTAAATGAATATCCAATCGTGCTGGGGGTTGGCAATTTGCATGGCCGTCTGGCTTTCAACCAGGCTTTTTTTGCCTTTGTTGCCCACCTAAATCTGTATCCCGTTTTCAACCAGGGTCATCATATTGCCAATGGTTTTCTCATATTCCTGTTATTAGCTGAAGAATTACTATATCTATCACAACATATAACCAAAAGCGAACAAATCGTTAATTTATCGGCAAATAATATGCTCGCCATATTCGCCATCCCTGTCACTGTTTACCTGGCGCTTTATGACGATCTACCGGCTCCAGCGCCAGATACAGCCTCAGCCATATTGCAAATCCTAATCTTCATTTATTTTATTCGAGCAATGGAAGGCAGTATTTCCGGTGCAAATGACGACTCTCAAATGTTGTTTGTTTTCATCATGTCAGCAACCATAATTACAGTCAAGATCAGTAATTTAGTGTTCGTATTAACGATTTGCGCAGTTCTCCTGATTACAAGGTTAAGACATTGGCATGTATCTCCGGGACAGGCAATTGCAAGAACCACAAAAATGCTGGCATTACCTTTCTTTATTATTGTAATATGGTGCCTGCGCGGAATCCTTTTGAGTGGTTGCCCGGCGTATCCGTCGACATTTGGCTGTATCAATG
>Ga0180069_1000222_pt1 | contig 11927 bp, 4 predicted proteins | sample EasRivERM_16_10D_2_FD_121793 | JGI IMG/M metagenome (GOLD analysis project Ga0180069, IMG submission 121793) | Soil microbial communities from meander-bound floodplain in the East River, Colorado, USA - East River metaG ERMLT231B'_16_10D | ecosystem: Environmental > Terrestrial > Soil >...
GGCACTGATTGATCGCATCCACCTGTACTTCGAGGAGGTCAATGCAGACCCCGTGATCTTTCGCTGGAAGTACAAAATGGACGAAATTAGCATTGTCTAGCTTTAAACAGAACAATCATCTAGGACCAACAATTGGGAACGAATCTAGTCAGCCGAAATCGCCTGTGTCTGATCCAATTACTCCGGTTACGACCTGCCCTTGCTCACTGGACCTGTAACTTTTCGTCGCCACCATCCTATCATCTTGCAACCGTATTGTAATTGTGTTGTAATCATCTTGTAACATGGTGGGAGCCGGAAGCCCGGCGGTGTCCCGTGGGAGGTGGGGTTGCAAAGTCGTTGGCCATCCCCCTTGCGTTCGTCCTGGCGAGCCAGGGTTTCGGCCGTTCCATGAGGCCCCGCATTGACTGACAACAACTGGACTTTCGACGAGGTCGACAGTCCTCCAAACTCTCTGCCGGGAGGCTGCCATGAAGCAGCTATGCATCGCCCTGAATCTCTTTCTAGCGTTTGCGCTCGTTCCACTGGCCCTGGCGCAATCGTCCACAGGAGTGATTTCCGGGACTGTCAAGGATTCGACCGGGGCGGTTATTCCCAACGTCACCGTTGCCATTACGCACCTCCAGACGGATCGCCAGGTCACCACCGCCACCAACGAGCGGGGTGAATATGTTTCCATTCCACTTTCTGTCGGGAGCTACCGGGTCGAGGCGACACTTTCCGGCTTCAAGCGCGCCGTTCGCAGCAGCATTACTCTGGAAGTGCAGCAAAACGCGCAGGTCGACCTCCTACTCGAAGTCGGTGAAATCGCGGAGAGGGTGGAGGTGGTGGGCGAGGCGCCACTCCTGGAAGCCAGTACGTCGACGCTCGGCAAGGTGGTGGACAACCGCCGTATCCTGGAGCTTCCGCTCAACACCCGCAACGTTTACGACCTGGTGAGGCTCACGCCCGGCATCGGCGGCAGCATCAGCTCGCGCTTCGATGGCATGAACTGGTCCGTCTACGGCACCCGGCGACGGTCCATGGACATTATCATTGACGGCGCTACCGCAACCCACCCCACCGTTACCGGCTTCTCCGCGATCACCGTTTTCCCTTCCGTGGACGCGATTCAGGAGTTCAAGGTTCTGGGCGCTGGCGTGCCGGCCGAATTCGGACGCAGCATCGGCAGCGTTCTGAACGTAGTCTACAAATCGGGGACCAACAACTTTCACGGGAGCGCGTACAATTTCCTGCGAAACTCGGTATTCGACGCCAACGACTTTTTCGCCAACCGTCGCGGCGAGAAGCTCGCCAGCTTCAAGCGGAATCAGTTCGGCGGAGTGGTAAGCGGTCCGATTCAACGGGGCAAGACGTTCTTTATGGCTTCCTACGAGGGTCTTCGCGAGCGCCGGTTGAGCTCGCGCATCTTGACCGTGCCCACGCTGCGGCAAAGGCAAGGGGACTTCTCCGAGACCCTCGCGGGGGCCGGAAGGCCGGTGACCATCTTCGATCCGTTCAGCACCCGTGCGAACACCCCCAGCGGGTTCATTCGCGATGCATTTGTGGGGAACATCATCCCGGCAAACCGGATGGATCCGGTGGGCGTGAATGTCATGAAGTACTTCCCGCAACCCAACCAGCCCGGGGATCCGTTCACCAATCGCAACAACTATGCGCGCAGCGGCTCGGCAGCGCTGAACACCGACAACCTGGATTTTCGGGTGGATCACAACATCAACGCGGCCCAGAGGGCCTTCCTCCGGTATTCGCAGCGGCGGTTGGAGGACGCCCCGGGGGTGTTGTTTCCGAGCGATCTGGCCATCGCCGAGGGACGCATTGTCAACGAAGACCGGGCGAAGAACGTTGTTGCCGAGCACAGCTACGCCATGTCGGCAAACAGCGTCCTGACCACGCGCCTGTCGTTTAGCCGCACTTTCTTCCCCTACCTCAACCAGGGCGCCGGGTTTGCGCCCTCCACGCTCGGCCTGCCGAGCAGCCTCGACAGCGTGGCGGATCAGGTGATGTTCCCGACTTTTGGCGCCACCAATTACACCGCACTCGGAAACCGCGATCACCGGCTCAATGCCGGCAACACTTATACCGCGGCGGCGAATCTGGCCACCACGCGCAGCGCGCACACGCTGAAGTTCGGCTTTGAAGGCCGCCTGTTCCGAAGCAACACCACCGAGTTGCGGGCTCCCTCGGGCGAATTTCAGTTCAATGAAGCCTTTACCCAAGGGCCAGACCCGCTTCGCGCCAGTGCCACCGCAGGGAACAGCATGGCCTCTCTGCTGCTGGGAACCGGCCGGGCCGGCGACCGGCTCTTCACCAAGTACAAAGACGTCGCCGCTCAAAGCTACTACCTGGCCGGCTACGTGCAGGACGACTGGCGAGTCACTCCCCGGCTTACTCTCAACGTCGGGGTGCGCTACGACCTGGATACGCCGCGCACCGAGCGTTACAACCGCTTGAACTACTTCGATCCCAATGTGCGTTCGCCGCTGGCCGGCCGGATCCCCGGCTTTCCCGACCTGCGGGGCGGTCTGGTTTACGTCGGGGTTGATGGCCACGGGCGCCACCAGTACGATTGGGACGCGCTGAACTTCTCGCCGCGGTTGGGTGCCGCTTACCGGATCAATCCGCGTACCGTTATCCGGGCGGCATATGTCCACATTTTCGCGGGATCGTTCAAGGCCGCTTCCGGCACCGATACACCCTACGGGTTCCGCGGCGAGACGCAGTGGATCTCTACTCTGGACGGAATCACGCCGCTGAACCGCTTGAGCAATCCGTATCCGGGCGGCATTTCCGCCCCGCGCGGCGCCGCGGACGGCCTGCTTTCCGCGGTCGGCGAGGGCTTCCGTCCGAAGTTCAAGGACGACAAGGTGCCGTGGACTCGGCAGTGGAACGTCACCCTCCAGCGGGAATTATCGGCACAAGTGCTTCTGGAAGTCGGCTATGTCGGAACGCGAGGCCGGGAACTGGCCATCGAAAGGTTCCCGAATCAGTTGGACCCGGCACACATGGCTCTGGGGTCGAGACTCAACCAACTCGTCGCTAACCCGTTCTTTGGCTTGGGAGGGAGGGGGATCTTGGCCGGCCCCACCGTTCGCCAGGCGCAGTTGCTGCGGCCCTTCCCGCAATTCGATGAACTCGCCGGCGCCCGCGACACCGGCGGGCTCTCGTGGTATGACGGTCTGCTCGTAAGCGCCCGGAAACGGCTCTCCGCCGGCCTGGAATTCGAGTTTTCCTACACGTGGTCGAAAACCCTCGATGCGGGCGAGGATCTGCCTCAGAATGAGTTCGACCGATTGGCCAGCCGCGCCGTGGCGCAAATCGACGTCCCGCACCGTTTCATCATGAGCTACATCTACGAGCTGCCCTTCGGCCGAGGCCGGCGCTGGGGCAATCAAGCGCCGGCGGCACTCCAAGGGATCGTGGGCGGCTGGCAGTTTAACGGCATTGCCACCATCCAGTCGGGCACTCCGCTGGCGATCACCGCGAGCAACACGGCAGGGATCTACAACCCTCGCACCAGCGCCAACAACAACGGCAGCAGCGCAAAACTATCCGGACCGGCGCAGGAGCGTCTGCAGCGCTGGTTCAACACCAGTGTGTTCTCGCAGCCGGAACCATTCCGATTCGGCACCGCGGGCACGAGAATCGCCGACCTGCGCGCGGACGGCAACCGCAACTTCGACATGTCGTTGTTCAAGGAGTTCCGGCCGGCAGAGAAGCTGCAGATCCAGTTCCGCCTGGAAGCGCTGAATGCTTTCAATACGCCGCAGTTCTCCGCGCCGAATTCAAGTGTCACTTCGAGCGCCTTCGGCCAGGTAACGGGGCAGGCCAATGCGCCCCGGCAGCTTCAGTTTGGGCTCAAGTTCCTTTGGTAGGGGCCTGTCATGAGATGAACATACATGAGCGGCTGAGTTGAAAGACGTGGCGCAGGCTTCAGCCTGCCGCGTCGGCACTCCTGCCGACGCTTGGGCGAGGGTCGAGACAAGTCTCGACCCGGCAGGCTAAAGCCTGCGCCACGCGGGAAACTCGGGAGGTTATCCGATGCGAAGGATGCGCGCTTTCTGTTTTTTGCTGGCCGTCGCTGCCGCCGCGGCGTATGGGCAGGAGTTTCGCGGGACGATTCTGGGCCGTGTCACCGACTCCAGCGGAGGTGTCATCCCCAACTCCTCCGTCACCGTCACCAACGAAAACACCAACACCGTCGTGAAGACGACCACCACGGCGGCCGGGGTCTACACGGTGCCATTTCTCATTCCCGGCCGCTACACCGTGGCGGTGCAGTCGCCGGGCTTCCGCGAGTTCCAGCGGCAGGGAGTCATGGTCCAGGTGCAGGACCGCCTGGAGATCGATGTCGTTCTCCAGCCCGGCATCATCGCCGAGACCGTAGTGGTGCGGTCCGAAGCCCAGGTGCTGCAAACGGCCAGCGCCTCCGTCGGCCAAGTGGTGGACCAGACTAATATCATTAACCTACCCATGAATGGCCGCTCGGTCTACCTGGTTGCGCGAATCGCCCCGGGAATGATTCCCACCGACAATCGCCTGTTTACCCGGCCCTTCGACAACGGCGCGGTCTCCAACGTTTCCATGGGTGGCAATCCGGCCAACAGCAACAACGTCTTGCTCGACGGCATCCCCAACATGAACGGCGTCAGCCAGGTGTCTTTCGTGCCCTCCGTCGACGCCGTCCAGGAAATGAAGGTCCAGATCAATACCTATGACGCCGAGTTCGGGCGAGGCGCCGGCGGAGTGCTGAACGCCACCATTAAATCGGGTACCAACCAGTTTCACGGGTCGGTGATCGAGTTTTGGCGCAACGACCTCCTGGAGGCCAACAGCTTCATCAACAACAGCGTCAACGAGGGCAAGCCGCGACAGCGCTACCACCTGTTCGGCGCCACCGCTGGCGGCCCGGTGTACCTGCCGCGGCTCTACGATGGCCGCAACCGCACGTTCATCTTTGGGAGTTGGGAGAGCAGCCGGCAGTCCGACCCCACTTCTCTGCTGACCAGCGTTCCGACCGCGGAGCAACGGCAGGGCGATTTCTCCAGAACCTTCGACGGCCAGAGCCGCGCGCTACCGATTTTCGACCCCTTCTCGCAACGCGCCAATCCCAATCTCGCCGGCGGCTTTCTGCGCGATCCATTTCCCGACAACCGGATTCCGCGCAGCCGCATGGACCCCATCGCGCTCAAGCTGATCGACCAATACGGGCAGGGCAACAAGCCCGGCGTCGGGCTCTCCGCGGTCGACAATTTCTTCTGGTCCGGCAGTTCCCCGGACGACTATGACGCTTTCATCACGCGGCTGGATCACAATTTCACCGACCGGCAGCGGCTGTTCGTGCGGGTTTCGGCGAGCCGGCGTCCACGCCTGGGTGACGATGATTTATTTGGCACCATAGCCACTCAATCGAGATTCCTGAACCGCCTCAGCCGCGGCGCCGCCGTCGACTACGTCAACACCATCACGCCCCAGATCCTGCTCAACATTCGCTACGGGGTATCCCGCTACGGCAATATCACCGAGTTCCGCCCTACCGATTTCCAGCTCAGTTCTCTGGGCTTCCCGCAGCAACTGGCCGGCCAGGTGGTGAAGCAGCAGTTCCCTCGGATCAACATCAGCGGCATCGCGGAGCTCGGTCGCACCGGCGATGCCGAGGATCTCGCCGACGTCCACACGTTACAGCCCAACATGACCAGAATCAGCGGCCGTCACACCATGAAGTGGGGCTTCGACACGCGGGTTTACCGGGATGTCGGCTATAGCGTCGGCTATGCTTCCGGCAACTTCTCGTTCAACGAAGCCGCCACCCGCGGCCCGGACCCCATCCGCAATCTGGTCAGCGGCCACCCGGTGGCCTCGTTCCTGCTGGGCACCCCGTCCAGTGGCAGCGTAGAGAGGAACGTCGCTCCCGCCTTCCAGAACGTCTACTATTCCGCCTACCTGCAGGACGATTTCCGCCTTTCGTCCAACCTCACTCTGAATCTCGGCTTCCGCTGGGAATACGATTCGCCGCGCACGGAACGCTACAACCAGATGACTCGCGGCTTCGCTTATGGCACTCCCAGCCCGCTCCAACCCCGCGTTCCCAGTCTGCCGTTGTTCGGCGGCTTGCTCTTCGCCGGCGTCAACGGACAGCCGCGAGGGCAGACCGATCCGCAGTGGCGGAACTTCGCGCCGCGGATTGGGATTGCCTACCAGCTCCACCAAAGGATGGTCTTGCGGGTCGGCTATGGCATCTTCTATGCCGGCACTACGACACAGGGACGCGGCACCGCCGCCTCGCCCGGCTTCAGCCTCGCCACGCCGATGGTGACCAGCCTGGACGGCATCCGGCCGCAGGATCTGCTGAGCAACCCCTTCCCCAACGGATTGCTGGCCCCCATCGGTTCGTCGGAGGGGCTGTTGACCCTGGTGGGTCAGGGAGTATCCTTCACCGAAGTCACCCGCCCGATCTCTTACTCTCAGCAATACAGCTTCGGCCTTCAATTCGAACCGGCCAACAATCTCCTGATCGAGGCTACCTATTCGGGCAACCGTGGCATCCACCTGCAAAACAGCAACAAGAATATCGACCAACTCACCGCCGACCAACTGCGTCGTCAGGACGCCTTGCTCGCGCGCGTCCCCAATCCCTTCTTCGGTCTGATCCAGGTCGGCTCGCTGGCCAGCTCCACCACTACGGTGGCCCAGTTGGCGCGTCCGTATCCTCATTTCACCGGCGTCACCCTGCGGGAGTTCACCGATGGCAGCGCGACCTACCACGCCTTCCTGCTGAAGGTGGAGCGGCGCTTCGCCCGCGGGTTCACCTTCCTGGCCAGTTACAGCAACTCGAAACTCATCGACAACATCGGCAACCGCCAGGACAACTACAATCTCGCGGCCGAGCGTTCGCTGTCGGCCATCCATGTTCCGCAGCGCCTGGTGCTGAGCGGCGTCTGGGAGATCCCGGTGGGACCGGGCCGCCAGTGGACGGGCGGCGACAACCGCGTCGCGCGGAAGCTGCTCGAGGGCTGGCAGTTCGACTGGATCGGAACACTCCAGGCCGGCCGCGTGCTGGCCGTGACTAGCAGCGTCAATACCACGCAGTCGCAGGGCGGCGGGCAACGGCCCAACAGCACGGGCAAGTCTGCGAGGCGAGACGGGCCGGTGACGGAAAGGCTAAATGGTTACTTTGATGTGACGCAGTTCGCGAACCCGGCGCCGTTCCAATTCGGCAATCTGGCCCGGACCCTGCCCGATGTGGCCGGTCCCGGCTGGCATGTCTGGGATGTATCGATCATCAAGAACACTCGGATTCAGGAGAACCTCCGCTTTCAGCTTCGCGGAGAAGCCTTTAACGCCTTAAACCACGCCGTGTTCGCCAACCCCGGCCTGGTTTTCGGGACTGCGTCCTTCGGCCGCATCAACGCCGTGGCGGACCGCGCCAATCCCGCCCGGCAAATTATGCTAGGCGCGAAGCTGATCTGGTAGAGAGGCGATTCTCAAATTCTCAAATCCTCAAATTCTCAAATCGCGGGGGGTGGGTAATGAAACAAGCAACACGGAAGGCGATTCTAGCAACGCTAGCCGGCGCGGCGATTCTGACAGCGCAGTCTTTCACCGGAAGCATTCTCGGGACCGTTCGCGATTCGAGCGGCGCCGTAATTCCTAACGCCAGCATTAGCGTCGTGAACACCGGCACCAACGTAAGAACCACGGTGCAGTCGGACCAGGCCGGCAACTACCTAGCGCCGCTACTTCCTCCGGGGAACTATTCAGTGGAGGCCTCCGCCGCGGGATTCAAGAGGTTCGTCCGGGAAGGCATCACCATCCAGGTCAACCAGCAGGCCCGCGTGGATATTCCCCTGGCCGTGGGCGAGGTCGCCGAATCGGTGCTGGTAACGGCGGACGTGACGCAGCTCGAAACGACCACCTCCACCATCGGCAAGGTGGTCGACAACCGCCGCATCGTCAATCTACCCTTAAACACCCGCAACGTGTACTCGCTGGTGTTCCTGACGCCTGGCGTCTCCGGCACGGTCGGCAATAACTATGGCGAGATGCGCTACTCGGTGAACGGCGCCCGCGCCCGCATGCTCGACACCCTGATTGACGGCGTCAGCGCCGCCCACGCCACGGTCACGGGGTTCAGCGGCATCTCGGTGTTCCCTTCGGTCGACGCGATCGAAGAATTCAAGGTGATGGGCGCCAACTACTCGGCAGAATTCGGCCGCTCCATGGGAAGCGTGCTCAATGTCATCTTCAAGTCCGGCACCAACCAATTGCATGGATCGGCCTACGAGTTCCTGCGCAATTCGGTCCTCGATGCCAACAACTTCTTCGACAACCGCCTGGGACGGAAGCTCGCCAGCTTCCGGCGCAGCCAGTTTGGCGGCACGCTGAGCGGCCCCATCCGTCGCGACAAGACCTTCTTCCTCGTGGCGTTCGAAGGCCTGCGCGAGCGCGGCTTCGCCAACCGGACGTTCACCGTGCCCACCGCGTTGGAGCGCCAGGGCGATTTCTCTCAGACCCGCGCGCAGAACGGCCAGGTCATCCAGATGTTCAATCCTTTCACCACGCGCGCCAATCCCAGCGGCTCTGGATTCATCCGCGAGGCCTTCACCGGCAACCGCATCCCGGCGACGATGTTTGATCCGGTCTCGGTCAATGCGGTGAAGTTCTATCCGCAGTCGAACACGCCGGGCAACGCCGTCACCAACCAGAACAACTATTCGCAGAGCGGATCGGCGCAAAACAACATCACCCAGCACGACTACCGGGTGGACCACGTCATCAGCCAGTCCCAGCGGTTCTTTGCGCGGTATTCCACCCGCTTGAACGAGAGCGTCCCGGTGGCTGCGTTCCCCGCCGACCTGACCATCGCCGAAGGACGCATCATCGAAGAGGACCACGTGCACGGCGCCGTGGCCGACTACACCAACACGCTGAATCCGTCGACGATCTTCAACGCGCGCCTGGGTTTCGCGCGTACTCTGTATAAGTATAATAACCAAGGACTGGGCTTTGTTCCGTCCAGCCTCGGGCTGCCGAGTGCCGTCGACATCGCCGTCGACCGCCAGATGTTCCCCCGGTTTGGGACCGGCAATTACGTGGACCTCGGTGGGGGTGACCACCGCTACAACGCTTTCATGAGCTACACGGCGCTGGCCAACCTGACAAAGGTCCTGGGTCGGCACAATGTCAAGACCGGCTTCGAGGGGCGTGTGTTGCGCGTCAACGTTTGGGAGGCCTCCAGCAACGGGATATTCAACTTCAGCGCCGGGATGACGCAGGGGCCGAACCCGAACGCCGCCAGCGCCACGGCCGGCAACGGGCTCGCCTCCATGCTGCTCGGCGCCGGCTCCAACGGCCAGATCATCCAGGGCTTCAAGAACGTCGCTGTGCAGAGTATCTACTGGGCCGGCTATGTACAGGACGACTGGCGCTTGACGTCGAAGCTTACGCTGAACCTGGGATTGCGCTGGGATATGGACGCGCCGCGCACCGAGCGGTTCGATCGGATGAACTACTTCGATCCCTTTGCGCAATCGCCGCTGGCCACGGTGTTCCCGGGTCTGACCGGCGGGCTCGTGTTCGTGGGACGCGACGGCCGTCCCCGCTACGATTCGCCGCGCGACAAGAACAATTTCGCGCCAAGGTTGGGCCTCGCCTATCAGATCACGCCCCAGACCGTTCTTCGCGCGGGCTATGCGCACCTGTACGGCATCTCGCATCAGGCCGCTCACGGAACGTTCGGCACGCAGGGATTCCGGCGCGACCACCTGTGGGTGACGTCGCTCGACGGCATCACGCCACTCAACCTCCTGCGCAATCCTTTCCCCAGCGGTTTTCCCCCGGCGACCGGCGCCTCGGCGGGCCTGCTCACCCAGGTTGGCGCCGGCCTCCAGTCGTTCGTCGAGAACACCGTGGCCCCGTGGACCCGCCAGATGAGCGCCAGCGTCCAACACGAGTTCCCCGGCGGCGTTCTCCTGGAAACGGCTTATGTCGGCACGCGGGGCTTCCAGCTCTTCCGCAATGGCGAAGGCGGCCGCAGTATCAATCAGTTATATCCAGAAGCGCTGGCCCTGGGATCGAGGCTGAACGAGCTGGTCAACAATCCCTTTTTCGGCCAGGTCGCGACAGGGGTCGTCGCCGCCCAGCAGGTCCGGCGCGGTCAGCTCCTGCGGCCCTTCCCGCAGTTCGACACCGTGGTTCCAATGTTTGAGAGCGGTGGATCCAGTTTCTACCACGCGCTGCAAGTCACCGCCAGCAAGCGCTACTCGCACGGGTTGCAGTTTGAAGGCTCCTATACCTTCGCCAAGAACATTGACGACGGCGAGAGCCATCAGAACAGCTACGATATCCGCGCCACCCGCGCCCTCTCCTCGATTGACCTGGCGCACCGCTTCGTGATCGGCTACATCTACGATCTGCCCTTCGGCCGCGGTCGCAAGGTGGGCGGCAACTGGTCGCGCCCGCTCGACCTCATCGCCGGCGGGTGGCAGGTCAACGGCATTACGACCCTCCAGAGCGGCACGCCGATCTCGATCAGCGCGAGCAATACCGCCGGACTGTTCAACAACCACACCCGGGCGAACAACAACGGCAAGAGCGCCAGGCTCAGCGGTCCGGTGGACCAGCGGCTGAACCGATATCTCGACACCACCGTATTCAGCCAGCCGGCGCCTTTCACGTTCGGCAACGCTCCCGCCCGGGTGTCCGACGTACGCGTGGATGGCATCCGCAACTTCGACCTCTCCCTATTCAAAGATTTTGTGCTGAAGGAGAGGTTGAAACTGCAGTTCCGCAGCGAGTTTCTGAACTCGTTCAATACGCCGCGGTTCGGCGGTCCGAACACAACTGTGACGTCGTCTTCGTTCGGCGTGATCAGCTCGCAAGCCAACGCCCCGCGGCAGATCCAGTTCGGTCTCAAGCTGCTGTGGTGAGCACCTCGGTGCCGCCTCCCAGGAGAAACGATATGAGCCAAAGAATATTTCCCCTCCTCGTCCTCACCTGCCTCGCAGCCTGGTCCCTGAGCGGCCAGTCGACGACCTCCCAGATCACTGGTGTAGTCAGGGATCCAACCAACGCCGTCATCGCCAACGCCCAAGTGACGATCTCCAACCTGGACACCGGCATCGAGCGAACCGTTTCGTCCAACGAGTTCGGCTACTACACCATCGCGCTGCTGCTGCCGGGGAACTACAAGGTCACCTGCCAAAGGGAAGGATTCCGGCAGCTCACGCGCGGCGGCCTCACGCTGGCCGTCGACCAGGTCTCCCGTGTGGACCTCACACTCGAGCTCGGCGACGTCACGCAGACCGTCGTCGTCCAGGAAAACGTGACCCTGGTCCAGACCGACCGTCCCGAAAGCAGCATGGCCATGACCACCACCCAGTTCGACCGCCTGCCTTTGATTCAACAGAACCGCATGCGCAACCCGGTGGGATTCGTCTATATGACCCCGCGGGTGCAGGGCAACGTGGTCCCGGACGGCTCCGATAACGTCGGCGCCACCACGCAGATGCGGTTTGGCGGCGGCCAGCAGTTCGAAAGTGAGGTCACCGTCGACGGAGTAGTCGGCGGCCGTACCCAGCTCACCGGCAGCATCACCGAGGCGGCGCCGCCGGTGGATGCCGTGCGCGAGTTCAAGGTCACCAACAGCCTGATGTCCGCCGAGTGGGGACATACCGGCATCGGCGTAGTCAACCTGCAGCTCAAGTCCGGCACGAATCAGTTCCACGGCACCGCTTTCGAGTACTTTCGCAATGACAAGCTGGACGCGCGCTCCTGGCTGGCGCCCACCCGCACCGTCACCCGGTAGAACGAGTTTGGCGTTACCTTCGGCGGCCCCATCCGGATCCCCAAGGTCTACAATGGCACGGACCGCACCTTCTTCTTTGTCTCTTACGCCGGCTCGCGCAAGCGCGGCGCGACCGATACCC
>Ga0180069_1000223_pt1 | contig 11911 bp, 6 predicted proteins | sample EasRivERM_16_10D_2_FD_121793 | JGI IMG/M metagenome (GOLD analysis project Ga0180069, IMG submission 121793) | Soil microbial communities from meander-bound floodplain in the East River, Colorado, USA - East River metaG ERMLT231B'_16_10D | ecosystem: Environmental > Terrestrial > Soil >...
CAATGAAATGTTCAAATCACAGGTTGACCTGGATGAGTTGGTTCGGGAAGTAATTCAGGAATTAAAACGCGAAACTGAGGGCAGGGATATCCAATGGCAGATTGCTCCATTGCCTTTGGTTACAGGTGACCGGGCCATGTTGCGCGTCGTGTTGGTCAACCTGGTCTCGAACGCATTGAAGTTCACTCGTTCGAGAAAGATCGCGCAAATCGAGATCGGATGTGAAAGGAAAAATGAAACAGAAGCGGTGATTTTCATCCGCGATAACGGCGTTGGCTTTGAGATGAATTATGTCGATAAACTCTTCGGAGTTTTTCAACGCCTGCACCGACAGGAGGATTTCGAAGGCACAGGCATTGGTCTGGCAAATGTTGGCCGGGTCATCAGCCGGCATGGCGGCAGGACCTGGGCAGAGGGACAAGTAGATCACGGTGCAACATTTTACTTCTCACTTCCCACCTCAAAATAGGAGACACTTATGAAGACTTTTAAACGCATCCTGCTCGCTGAAGATGACCTAAAAGATGTAGAGTTGACCATTAACGCACTGAACGAACATAATCTGGCGAATGATATTTTGGTTGTGCGCGATGGCGCAGAAGCCCTGGATTACTTGTATCGCAGGGGAGCATTTGCGCAAGAGCCTGATGGGAACCCGATCGTAATCCTGCTTGACTTGAAGATGCCGAAGGTGGATGGCATACAGGTTCTAAGACAAATCAAGTCAGATAAGAACCTGCAAACGATACCTGTGGTTATCCTGACATCTTCCCGTGAATCCCAAGATATGCAGACTTGCTACCAGCTCGGCGTCAATGCCTATGTTGTAAAACCCGTCAAATTTTCAGATTTTGTCGAAGCGGTCAGGGAGATCGGAGTGTTTTGGGCGCTTATCAATGAACCTCCCCCAAACAGCGCAAGGAAATCGTGATCATGTCATACGAGATGGAAGGTTCAAGCACAATGGAAAAAGAAATCAGGATTTTGCATTTGGAAGACGATGCCGCAGATGCAGAACTTATTTATGCGACCTTGGAGTCTGCCAGTATTCCCTGCAAAGTCACTCGTGTTCAATCTTCCGGCGAATTCAGTGACGCCCTGCGTAAGAGTGAATACGATTTGATCCTGGCGGATTACAGGCTTCCCAGCTATGACGGCATATCCGCACTACACTATGTACGAGAAAAATATTCCGATATTCCATTCATCTTCATCTCCGGCACCATGGGAGAGGATGCGGCAATCCAGGCTCTTACAGAAGGGGCAACCGACTATGTGCTTAAGCAAAAACTTTCCCGCCTTGCCCCGGCAGTCGTGCGGGCATTGCGCGACGCTGAGAACCGAGCAGAGCGCAGGCGCGCGGAAGAAACCCTGCGCGAGAGCGAGGAGCGTTTCCGCGCCGTCGCCAACTCGGCAAACGACGGGATTGTTTCAACGAATAGCCAGGGGATAATGTTCTATTGGAACAAGACAGCACATGCAATGTTTGGTTATACCGATGATGAAATCCTGGGTCAATCGCTGATCGTACTAATGCCTGAACGATATCAGGGGAAATATCAAGATGTACTGAAACATTGGTTTACGAACTACGAAAACCGTCAGTTGAGCAAAACCGTGGAAGCAGTTGGGCGCAGAAAAGATGGCAGCGAATTTCCGATCGAGTTGTCAGCTGGAAGCTGGAACACGCGCGAAGGCACTTTTTTCACGGGGATAGTTCGCGATATCACCGAGCGTAAGCAGGTGGAAGAGACCTTGCGCAAGAGTGAAGAAAAATATCGAACATTGATTCAGAAAATTCAAGCTGCGGTTGTTGTTCATGGAGCTGATACTCAAATATTAACATCCAATTCCATGGCACAGGAACTGCTTGGGTTGACGGGAGACCAAATGCTGGGGAAAACTACGATTGATTCTGCCTGGCACTTCTTTCTCGAAGATGGAACAGCAATGCCGCTTGAGAAATATCCGGTAAACCAGGTGCTTGCATCGCGCCAGGCGCTAAGAAACTTTATTGTAAGGGTGCACCGTCCTAACAAAGAAAATGATGTGTGGGTTTTAGTCAATGCTGATCCGGTGTTTGGTATAGAAGCTGAGATTACACAGGTCATTGTAACCTTTGTTGACATCACTGAACGCAAGCGGGCGGAGGAGAACCTGCGGCGAAGCGAACAAAAATTCCGCGCTTTGGCAGAGAATATTCCCAATGTCGTCTTCCAGTGCAAAAACGACTCGCACTATACCTTCCTTTATTTGAATGAGGCTATTGAGAATCTGACCGGCTACCCTAGGGAGGATTTTCTTGAAAAAGGGCTCAGTTTTTTCGATCTGTCTCATCCCGATGACGTGAAAACAATGCCAACACCGGAAGAAAACAATATTACCGATATCAACAACAACCCCTTCCACATCACCTATCGCATTCGCCATAAATCCGGCGAATGGCGTTGGGTGGATGAATGGGGCACCGGGGTTGAAAACGCAGACGGTAAGGTGGAATTCCTTGAAGGCATCATGGTCGACATTACCGAGAATAAACAGCATGAACTCGAACGCGAAGCCATCATAAATGTCAGCGCCGCATTACGACAGGCTGCCACAAGAACTGATATTCTCAATGTGATCATGGATCAATTGATAGATCTGTTCAAGGCGGATGGAGCCGTCCTGGCATTGCCTGACCCACAAACCGGAGGCTTTATCGATGAAATGGGACGTGGTAGCGTTGGTGAAAGAATGATTGGTTTGAGCATCCCGCCCGGAGCGGGAGTCTGCAATTGGGTCATCGAAAATAAAAGACCCTACTGCAACAACCATGCATACCATGATCCACTTTTCTATCGATCCGATCTGTTGGGTGACGCCCATTGCATTGCTTCCGTTCCTCTTATCGCACAAGAGCAGGCGATCGGCGCAGTATGGATTGCTCGCCGCATGGACATCACCGAGCAGGAGTTGCGTCTGCTCACTGCCATCGCTGATATCGCCGCCAATGCTGTTCATCGTGTCATGCTCCATGAGCAGACCGAAGAGCAATTGCAGCACCTGATCGCCCTGCATCAAATAGACCTTGCCATCAGCGCCAACTTTGATCTGAATGTCACGCTCAATGTGTTCCTGAGAAATGTGATCGATGAACTTAAAGTGGATGCCGCCAGCATTCTCTTACTGGACCCCATTACACACACGTTGGATTTTGCCGCCGGGATCGGATTCAGAACCCGCAAGATCGAAGCGTCGCATGTCAAAATCGGGACTGGTTGCGCTGGTCGTGCCGCCCAGGAATATCGCACCGTTTCATGTCTGGACTTGGGGCTCATGCGTGAAGCCTATATCCGCTCTTCGCTTTTAGTGGATGAAGAATTCGTGTCGCATTATGCTACACCACTGATCATTAAAGGACAGGTCAAAGGAATACTGGAAGTCTTTCATCGCCAGACACTGGAATCCAAAATGGAATGGATGGATTACTTTGAAACGCTTGCCACGCAAGCCGCTATTGCGATCGAGAGCGCGTCCCTGTTCGAGAATCTGCAACGAACCAATACAGAGTTGATGCTTGCCTATGATGCCACCATCGAAGGCTGGTCACGCGCGCTGGATTTGCGTGATAAGGAAACTGAGGGACACACCCAACGTGTGACTGAGATGGCCCTGGAACTTGCTGAAAAAATGGGAATGAGCGTCGCTGAGAAGATAGATCTTCGACGAGGTGCCTTGCTGCATGATATTGGAAAAATGGGCGTTCCCGATTCGATCTTGCTCAAACCCGGACCGCTTTCAGATAGTGAATGGGAAATCATGCGGCAACACCCTGTGTATGCCTATCAAATGCTTTCTCCCATCACATACTTAAAACATGCGTTGGAAATCCCATACTGCCACCACGAGAAATGGGATGGCACCGGTTACCCGTGCGGCTTAAATGGTGAGCAGATCCCATTGTCGGCACGCATGTTTGCCATCGTAGATGTTTTCGACGCGCTTACATCCAATCGACCATATCGTCTGGCATGGTCTCGCGATGCTGTAAATCATTATATTCAGGAGCAATCCGGAAAACATTTTGACCCGTATGTTGTAAGAATATTTCTAGAGAGTGATCATGTCGAATAAGAGTTTGGTGAGTATTGTGATGTAAATAGTAGTCGTTAAGTATCGCATAATGAGTGGTAGCGGTGGATTTTCCGAAAGGAGAGTCCACCGCCTTTTTGATTCACGTATCATACAAAGGTACTAATCATTTGATTTTTCTTTCGCAACTAATTTGCAATATCGTGGCAACTCTACTGTAACGTAATAAACAAGTGGGCGGTCATACAATGTAAAGGAACTTCAATCTCTGTGCTGCTTCCAGATAAGGATGTTGTGTTGATCGTGTAATACAGTCATCTCCACATAATTTGAGAGGAAACGAATCGATATCTGGAACAGTGATGATGTGCTGTAGCTTGAGTTTTACTCAGCTGATTTTAGTTTTACAAACTTATATTCGATAAGGAGAATATTGCCCATGAAATCCAAACGTCTGTTACAAATCTTTGTCCTGCTTGCGTTGGTTTTTAGTTCCTTTGGGAACAGCCAGCATGTGAGCGCTGGTTCCACTTCAGTAAGTTTGCCGGATGATGCGATGATCATCAACCGCGACTTGAATATTTGGAATGGGACCTATATTGGTTTTGTCAGCGCCAGTATCCATGAAAAATGGCATTTGGAACTTACTGAATCTCATAATTTTGTCGTATCCATATCCACAGTTACGGGCGATCTGGTGCCTTTGCTTATTTTGCAGGATGCCAATGGACTTGAGATCGCACGGGGCGTCAGTTCATTGACCACCACTCAGCCAGCCGGAGATTACTACATTCAGACCCAACCTGAAACAGGTAGTGGTTTCTATATTCTAACGCTGCGACAAATTGTGAATGTGCTACCGTCCGTATCCACGAGTGTTACCCCAACCAGTTTGAATGTGGGGGAGAGCGCGGTGGTTACGGTCAGCTTGAACAATGTGCCAGCCGAAGGATATACCAGTGCCGAATTCACCTGTACCTATGACCCCAATTTACTGGCAGTCAGTGACCTCGTGATTGGCGGTCTCTTTGGCCTGGATCCAGCCGTCGCGGTCAATGATCCGCAGACCGATAGTTTCATTGTTGCGATCGCGGGCAGTAGCGGCAATAAGGCTACCACAAGTGGAACCGTATTCACATTCAGTGTGACAGGTCTGCAAGCTGGTCAGGCTGCGATTGAATGTACGGCGCGTGTTTCCAAGGGCGATAATGTATTGACCGATCTTCCCTCGACCGGCACAAGCCTGACTGTGGTTGGAGTTGCTCCCACCTCCACGCCCGTTGAATCGCCGACCCCGGTAGTTACTTCCACGCCGGATGGCTCTGTAACTGCGACCTCCACCCCCGATGGCTCGGCGACTGTTACTTCCACACCCGATGGATCGGTCACAGCAACCTCCACGCCGATTGAATCACCGACGCCTACTTTCACGGCGACCCCTGAAGTGTCACCCACCCCCACGTTTACATTTACGCCTGTCGTTTCACCTACACCTCTGCCAGATGGTTCACTTACCGGACAAGTGCTTGCCGGCAAGCCAGTCCTTGTGGGATTGTTCGATGTGAATGACGTGCTGGTTATATCTGTAGACGCCAACCTCGATGGAACCTTCAGCCTGACGGCTCCAGCCGGAACGTATACCGTAGTTGCTGTAGCAGATGGCTACCTCAGTGCCCAAGGATCAGCTACATTGACCCCTGGAGGCACCAGCGCGAAACCAGTAATCAGTTTGCTGGCTGGCGATATCGATGGTGATGATGTCATTGATCAGTTTGATGCCATGACGATCGGTATGAGTTACAACGCGGCTACTCCGACCGCCGCAGATCTGAACAATGATAATGTCATCAATGTTCTGGATCTGGAGCTTCTGGCTCGTAACTATCGTGAGACCGGTCCGACTGCCTGGGAATAAGTTCGTTTGCATAGATCGGGGCGCACTATTTTGTGCGCCCCGATTCTGGAGTTTTTATGAAATCAGTTAATGCCTTTATTGTTGCGGTAATTCTGACCTTTGCGTTGGTGATGAATGCCAGCGCTCAATCTACTGAAAGCATCTGGCTGACAGCCAACACGACCGCATACAAAACCGGGGAGACAGTTGTCGTCACACTCAACGCGGCTTCCGCCACGCTCATTCAGGGCTTTACATTCCAGATCCGCTATGACCCGGCTTGTTTGCGACCGACGAATGCCTCCAGCCCTGTTCCGGGCATGAATGGATTGCCATTGCCGCAACTCACCGGATTGGTGGATGGTTCCTATGCCAGCACTACGCCTCAATCCATTAATGGGGTTTTGGCTGAAGTGCGGTTCACAACGCTCAAAGGCTGCCAGACCAATCTCATGTTGGAAAGTGCCGCGCTTGCCATTCGTAATGAAGCCGGGTTTGCGGCTCCGCTGGCAGGGGTGATGCTGGGCGAAAAGAATGTTGCTTTGAACATTGATAAAGAAGTTGTGGAAGCACCAGCAGCTCAGCCAGAATCTGGCGCATTGTTGCAGCTTACCCCTCCGCCTGATACCAATCGTGGAATTCCCGGTTGGTTAATCGGTGTGGTGACGATCCTGCTGGTGGTTGGCGGTGTGTTCGTTATTTATAAAAGACTTCAAAACGAGCCGACTACTGATACCGCTTCCAATAAACCATCTCCTTCCCGTGCTGCCAGATTACAGATCAAACATGGTCCGAATGCGGGGAAGAGTATCACGCTCACCAAGTTACCGGTCCATATTGGGCGCGATGCGATGAATGAGATCCGCTTGGATGACCCGCATATCATTAGTCAGCATGCCAGAATATTTACCGCCAAAAACAACTATTATTTAATGGACCTCGGCGGTGAGACCTATATCAACGGTAAGGCGATTAGGAAAAGTTCTGCCATCTTGAAATCTGGTGATGTGGTGCGTCTGGGTAAAAGCGCGTTGTTCGTTTTTGGTTCGTAAAAATTGCGTAACGCGACATTGATGTCGCTTTACGCATGACATGCCGAAAAAATATCAATGAAAATAAAAACTAAATGGAGATGATCAGGCGTCCCCGTGGAAGGAAGCGAGAAGAAATGTCCATGAAAATTAAAAACTTGTTGCGGACGTTGAGTCTGTTGGTGTTGTTGACTTCGTTCATCCCCCTGAACCATACTGCGCTAGCCGCGCCAGTGCTCCCGCCCGTAGATATGTTCCAATTGCCGTGGGATCAGGGGTTGGCGTGGGTGGCGATCGATGGGATTGATAATGGCAGTAAACGACCTGACACCAGTTCGCACAATTATTACAAGGGCGGCGCGATCGATTTTGCTCCTAAAAATTATATGGTCACCGGGGAAGATACATCCAATTTTTGGGTGGCAGCTGCGGCAGCCGGGACAGTGATCGAAGTATCTGGCTGCCATCTCAAAATTGCGCATGCCAACGGCTGGATCACAGAATACCAGTTCCTCGCCAAGGTTCAAGTGAAACTGGGCGATGTTGTTGCGCGCAACCAGCGCCTGGGGATCATTGCCGATGGCGTGAAATATAGATATTGCCCTGGATATGAGGAACCCAATAAGCCGCATTTGCATTTCATACTGCGCCCTTCGATGATCGGCGTGACGTTTGCAGGTTGGGAGTTGCGCTACAGTTTATTTTGGAATAGCACAACTTTTAAAAAAGGGACTCAAACGCTTGGCTTATACAAGCCGCTCTTGAACGTGTTCGATACACAGCCCACTGCGACCCCGACGGTCGTGCCAAGCTCCACATCTATTCCGCCAACCATTACGGTCACACCACCTTCGGGTCCGTATGTATCTACAACGGTAAACCTGCAAAGTGTCGATTTAGGTGGGCTGGCGTTGGCTACAGTGAGCTTGAACAATGTGCCAGCTGAGGGATACACCAGCACAGAATTTACCTGTACCTACAATGCGAGTTTGGTGGAGGTCAGCAATGTTGTGCCCACGAATCTCTTTGGGGCAGATGCCGCCATTTTGACCCATGTTCCGCAGACTGGCAGTTTGATCGTTGCCATCGCGGGCAGTCATGGAAATAAAGCCACCACGAGCGGCGCTGCCTTTACTTTTGACGTCAAAGGTTTACAAGCTGGACAGACAGCATTGGAATGTACGGCGCGTGTTTCCAAAGGCGACAACGTACTCACGGATCTTCCCTCCGTGGGAACCAGCCTCAGCGTTCTGGGAGCTTTGCCTACGCCGACGTTTACTTCCGCACCCGGTGATACACCGTCGCCAACTTTTACATCAACACCCGACGACTCGCCGTTGCCAACATTCACATTCACACCGACGGCGCATACCAGTGATTGGCTGACTTTCACAAACTTAATCTACGGCTTCGAATTTAAATATCCGCCGCAGGGCATCATCGCTGACGGCCGAACGGATACTTTCGCCCGCATTGCTCTTCCTTTTGTGCAGGGTACCAATCTAAGTGCGAAATATATGGAAGTGATCGTAGGGGAGAATGTTGTAGAATGTAAAAGCCCATTGCAGACTCAAGACCCAGGGGTGACTGTCACCATAAACGGCATCTCCTTTCTGAAACAGACGGGAGCAGAAGGTGCAGCTGGAAGCCTATATCAGTGGGTTGCCTACTCCGCACGTAGAGATAATGTTTGTGTAAGCCTGGATTTTATTCTACGTTCTCACGACCCTGGAAATTTTTCCACCCCGCCGCCAGTCTTTGACTTTGCAGCGGAGTCTGCTGTTTTTGAACAGATTGTGGCAACGTATGCGTGGTTGGTGTTGGGTCCCACACCTACACCTACTTTCACATTTACGCCTGCTGCTTCGGCAACGCCGATCACATCACCCGTCCCCACGATTACGCCGACTGCCACAGCTTCTCCAACAGGTATGATCAGCGGACAGGTTATTGCATCCAAGCCGGTGACCATCAGCGTTTATGACGCTGATCATGCTCTGATTGCCTCCGTGCAAGCCAGTCTTGATAATTCATTTGCCGTAACACTTTCTGCAGGAACCTACACTGTTGTTGCCAGTGCCAGCGGTTTCCTCAACACGCAAGGATCATTCAGCGTCACCAGTAATCTGACCTTAACTTTGCCAACCATTACATTGCTGGCCGGCGATGTTGACAGTAACAATGAAATCAATCAACTCGACGCCATGACCGTTGGTATGAGTTATAACACCGCCGAACCACCCGGAGCAGATTTTAACAATGATGGCATCATCAATGTACTTGATCTGGAACTTCTGGCTAGAAACTATCGCAAAACAGGTCCGGTCGTTTGGGAATAATAGAATGCCAATAAATGCTTCGGTACGTACAAAGTTGTGCGTACCGAGAAACGACAGAGACGACTAATCCTTCATAATCCTTTTGAAGGAGGGAGGAATGGTGAACATGAAGTCTCAAAAAAATTTCCGGGCCATGTGTGTGATGGTTCTGTTCGTTGCGTTTATCTCAACAAACCGGCCTGCCCACGCCGGCGCCAATTCGGTCGACAAGCTGGATATGCAGATCAGCGACCGTAAATCCCCTGACTTTCAAAATATCCAGGAAGCCCAACCAACCATATCACTGGCCATTACTCCACAGATCATAACCCTGGACGAGATGGCGATGGTGGCGGTCAGATTGAATAATGTACCAGCCGCAGGCTATACCAGTATAGAGATTACCTGTACTTATTATCCGGATTTAATTGAGGCAAGTGATATTGTTGTTGCTGACCTGTTTGGCGCTGATCCGGTGGTGGCGATCCGTGGTCCGCAGCCTGATCATTTTATTATTGCCATTGCAGGCAGCCATGGTAATAAGGCAACAAACAGTGGCACGGTCATAACCTTTCATGCTAGAGGTCTGCAGCGAGGTCTATTCCCACTGGAATGTCAGGCGCGCGTCTCGACAGGGAACCATGCGCTTACTGATATCACATCCATTAGCAATGACATCCTTGTTCTTGGACCCACTCCCACGTCAACAACTGGCTTATGTGACAGTGCCGAGTTTATTGCAGATGTAAACGTACCTCCTGGAACTGTGATGGCTCCCGGCGCTCAATTCATAAAAACATGGCGTTTGATGAATGTGGGTACATGCGTTTGGACAACGGCTTATCAAATCACATACTTTAGCGGCGAGAAAATGACCGTGCCTTCATCCATAGCATTTCCTATAACTGTAGAACCGGGTGAGGCTGTGGATATCTCCCTTCAAATGACAGCACCATCAATAGCTGGTTCTTATCACGGTGACTGGATGTTCAAGAATGCCAATGGCGCTTTATTTGGCATTGGTCCACAAGCCAATGAACCTTTTTCGGTGGATATCATAGTATCTGGCGCAACAGTCACACCCAGTGCGCCGACCCCCAGCGTTACACCGATTCCTTCCATCACACCCGGTGGTCCCACTGCTACACCAGTTGCTGGCGTTGCCTATGACTTTGCAGAGAACTTATGTACCGCTGTATGGACGAGTGGTGCAGGTCAACTTCCATGTCTGGGAATTGATGGTGACCCCAAGGGCTTTGTAAACAGACTGACCAATCCTCTGCTCGAAACAGGCGCAACCGATGCGCGCCCGGCACTTCTTACATTCCCGCAGGATGTTCACAACGGCTACATTCAGGGCTTCTATCCATCGTTTCATGTGCAGAGTGGAGATCGCTTCCGCTCCACCATTGCATGCGAATTCGGCGCGACGAATTGTTATCTAGCCTTTCGTCTGGATTATCAGGTTGGATCCGATCCCGTGAAAACATTCTGGGGACCGTTTCTTGAAAGATACGATGGAAGATATTATTCCGTAGATATAGATCTGAGTTCGCTCGCTGGGAAAGATGTCAGATTTATTCTGTCAGTGGTTTCGGCTGGTTCACCAACTGACGACCGCGCGCTGTGGGTGGGTCCCATTATTTACCGCACTGACACAGGCTCTACGCCTATACCAGAGGCATCCCTTACGCCAACGCCCATCGAATCTCCCACTGCAACTCCCTTGCCTGATGTAGGCACGCTCACAGGTCAAGTCCACGCTGAGAAGCCCGTCACGCTCAGTGTATATCGAGATAATGCGATAGTGGTTACCTCCGCAACCGCCAATCTAGATGGCACATTCAGCTTCACGATTCCTGCCGGGATTTATCTTGTATTTGCTGAAGCCGATGGCTTTCTAGGTGCGGAGGGAATTGTAAGAATTTCCGCCGGAGACGCCAGCACCCTGCCTGTCATCAGCCTGCTCCCCGGTGATATCGACGGCAACGATAGGATCGATCAATTCGATGTCCTAACGATTGGTATGAACTACAATAAAGCACTTCCTTCTGTAGCTGATTTGAATAATGACGGTATCATTAATGTGCTCGATCTGGAACTTCTCGCCGGGAATTATAGAAAAGCGGGTTTTATACCTTGGAATGATTTTGAGTGAGGCGTTGTTTAGATCGCTTGTTAAAAATTAGCATAAGATGGATCTGGTTGTGTAGAAATAAGATCGTACAGTTCTAAGGTGATGCGGAAATCGATGAGTATCGCCTGAGATAACAGCCCATGAAAGTCTTACAACTTTCATGGGCTGTTGATTCAAACTAAATTTCCTATGTCTTCCAGCTTGACTACAACTCCGCCTCTGGGTTCAGGTTGGTGAGTTGCGATTCAGCAGCATGCTCGGTAGTCTTCGTCAGTCTGTTTTGTTTTACAACCGTTGTACGTGCGCTAAGCACCTTCCAAAGCACCTTCGGGTGGAATAATGATGTTGGCGGCTTGAGCATTTGCTGCACATGGAAGAAGGCTTCAGATACACTGGTATCGGTCAGCGAAACCTGGAACAGCTTGCCCATATAGTTCTGTATCATCCGGGTTGGGAA
>Ga0180069_1000224_pt1 | contig 11890 bp, 9 predicted proteins | sample EasRivERM_16_10D_2_FD_121793 | JGI IMG/M metagenome (GOLD analysis project Ga0180069, IMG submission 121793) | Soil microbial communities from meander-bound floodplain in the East River, Colorado, USA - East River metaG ERMLT231B'_16_10D | ecosystem: Environmental > Terrestrial > Soil >...
CAGATGCGTGATCATGGCGGTGTGGGTGTCGCCGGCGCCGCGCAGGGCTCCGGTCGCCACCACTTGCAGCCCGTCGAACAACTGGAACAGCGCCGCCACGAACAGCAGGGGAACGCCGCGCTCCACCACCGCCGGATCGCGCGTAAACAGCCCCAGGATAGGTCGCGGAAGCAGCCACAAGCACAGGCCGGCCAGGCTCATGAAGGTGGCGCCCAGCAAAAGAGCTGTCCACCCGGCGCGGGCCGCTCCGGCCGGATCCTCGCGGCCGATTCCCTGGCCCACCCGGACCGCCGCCGCCGCGCTGATCCCCAGCGGCACCATGAAGGTGAGCGAGGCCATGTTGATGGCGATCTGGTGCGCCGCCAGCGATTCCTTCTCCAGCCGTCCAAGCAGCGTGGCCGCGGCGGCGAACACCCCCACTTCGCCCGTCATCTGCAAGGCTGCCGGCAACCCCAGTCGCACCAGGTCCCGAAGTCGCCGCCGGTCGGGCCGCCAGGAGACGTGCTCCAGGCGTACGTGCTGCCGCCGGTCGTAATAGAAGACGTAGCCCAGCAGAAACACGGTCATGTACACGCGCGAGGCACAGGTGGCCCACCCCGCCCCTTCCGAGCCCATCGCCGGAGCGCCCCAGTGCCCGAAGATCAGCACCCAGTTCGCCGCGATGTTTATCAGGTTCGCGGTCAGCAGGGCGAACAGCACCGGCATCACCAGGTTCATCGACTGCAGATACCGCCGCACCCCGAAGAACAGCACCTGCGGAAAGACGCTCCAGGTAATGGCATAGAGGTAGGGGACGGCCTCGGCCACCACTTCCGGCCTCACCCCGAACGCCGGCAGCAGCCGCGCCGCCACCCACAACGCCGCCATCAAAAGCGGCGTCAGCGGCAGGGTCAGGTACACGCCGCTCAGCAGCGAGCGGTGGCAGTCCTCCAGGTCGCCGGCCCCGAACGCCTGCGACACCAGCGTATCCAGTCCCAACAGGAGTCCGGCCCCAAAGATGGCCACCGTATAGAAGATGGCCGAGCCGATGCCCACCCCGCCGATAGCCGCCGCGCTCACGCGCCCCACCATCATGGTGTCGACGATCCCCATGGCCATCCAGCCCAGCTCGGTCAGCACCACCGGACCGGCCAGACGCAACATCGGCGGCAGTTCCTGCCGCAGTGCCTGCAGGATGGACTTCATAGGATCTATTGGCTTTTGGGGGCCACTTACGTCATAATACTGAATCGGATATCCGGGGAGGCGGGACGATGCTGGGCAAATGGCTCTCGATCGCGCTGGTGCAGTGGTTGATTGTTTCCGGGGTGAGCCCGTTATGGTCCACCCCACGCGCACAGGAAGGCGCTTCCAAACTCAAGATTTCGATCCTGGAGGGCGAGGGCGCCATTAACAATGTACGGCAACGCACGGCCCGCGAGCCGATCATCCAGGTGACGGACGAGAACAACCGGCCGATCGCCGGGGCGGTGGTGCTGTTCGCGTTGCCCGACCGCGGCGCCAGCGGGACTTTCGCTAACGGCGCCACCAGTATGACCGTCACCACCGACGCGCAGGGCAAGGCCGTGGCCACCGGGCTGCGTCCCAACGGCGTCGCGGGCAAGATGGAGATCCGGGTGAGCGCCTCGCACCAGGGTCAGACCGCCAGCGCCACCATCACCCAAACCAACGCGCTGGGTGTGGCGGCGGCCGGCGCCGGCGGCGGCAAGATCGCGGCTATCGTGGCCGTGATCGGTGCAGGGGCCGCCGGTGGGATCATCGCCGCGACGCGGGGCAAGAGTTCCTCCCCATCGCCTACCCCCACCCCCACCCCCGGCCCGATGCCGACCACGATCAGCTCCGGGACCCCCACTATCGGTCCGCCGCGCTAAACGAGAGAGGTTGCCGCATGCGATCCGTTTTAACTGCATTTCTTCTCGCCGGACTGCCCATTGCCGCAGCCCAGGACCTGCCGGTCCAGGGACCGGTCCTTGGCTACGCCTGGGAGGCTGGGTCCAGCCGTCTCCGGCCCATCCTGGGAATCCCCGGTTCCTCCCTCCTCGGCTCGCCGCTCGACCTGGGCGTCAGCCTAGCGCTGGCCGAAGTCTCACCCCGCCAGGACTATGCCTTAGCAGTCGACGCCGACTCGGGCGCCGTCCTGCTGGTCCGGCTCACCGGCGACCTCTCGGCCCGCCCCCTTTCCGGCCTGGCCCCCGGGGCAAGTCGCATGGCCCTGAGCGCCACCGGATCGGCCGCCGCCATCTACGCTCCGGACCGGGGGTCCCTCCACGTCATTACCGGCCTTCCCGACGCTCCGTCGGTGACGTCCGTCGCCCTGCCTGGTCCGGTGTCCGCTTTGGCCGTCCACGACGCCGGCGACCTGGTGCTCGCCGTCTCCGGCGAGCAGTTGTACGCCCTCCGTCCCGGCGCGGAGCCGCGCCGGCTCGGTCTGGTGGGCGCGGCCGCGGCCATCGCCTTCGCCGAAGATTCCCACGACGCCCTGGTCGCCGATCCGTCCCGCCAGGAGGTTTTCCTCCTGCGGGGCGAGAACGAGCGCCTGATCCTGGCCGGAGCACGCGACGGCGTCTCGGACCCCGTCGCCGTCGCCCTTGCCGGACGCCGCGGCTTCGTCGCCAACCGCGGCTCCAGCACGGTGCTGGTGGTGGACCTGGCCGGCGCGCCTCCCCTTTCCGTCGCTTGCCCCTGTGAGGTTTCCGGCCTCCAGAGGCTCCGTGGCGAAACCGTCTTCCGCCTCACCGATTCCCTGCGGTCCGCCTCCTATCTGCTCGAAGCCGGGCCGGCCGAGCCGAGGCTGTGGTTCGTCCCACCCGACGCCGCCGCCCAGGTCCGTCCCGCCCGCGAAAGGAGCCGCTGATGAAACGCCTGGCCTCTCTTCTCTTGCTCGCGGGCTCCGCCTTGTTCGGCCAAACGACGAGCGCCTATAACGTCAGCCCCACCTCTCTCGCCTTCGGCGACCAAATCCTCAACACCGCCAGCGTGGCGCGTTCATTCCAGGTCTCTACGCTGTCCGTTCCTAGCGGGCCCAGCATCGGTCAGGCATTCCCCAACATCGACTTCACCATTTCCTCTACCAACCCGGTGTTCACCCCAAGTCCGACGACGTTTAGCATCCCCGCTGGCAGCGGCCAATCCAGGACCGTCAGCGTGACGTTCGCGCCCAACGCGCTCGGGGCCACCAGCGGCGCCATCCGAGTGACCGCTAGCGTGCAGGGCGACCCCTTCTCAACTACCGACGTCCAGGTCAGCGGCAATGGCATCGCCCGCTTCACCATGCAGCCAACCCTCCTGCACTTCGGCGACGTGCTCCTGGGGTGCAGTAGTTCCCACAACATTCAGATCAGCACGACTACGTTACTCGACTTCGCGATCGAGTCCACGAACCCGAACTTCACCGCCTCCCCCACCACTTTCTCGACTCAGAGCGGCCAGGCCGTCATCGCCACCTTCACGCCCGTCGGACGCGCTCCCACCTCCTCGATCTACACCGTCACCGCCTCGCGCGGCCGAGTCGTCGCCCAGACCAGCACCCTCGATGCCGACGGCTCCGGCGTGGACGTCGGCCTCAGCCTGACCTCCCTTGATTTTGGATCCGTGCCGGTAGGCGTCTCCTCCGCTGGGCGCATCGTCGCCTTCACCCTGAACCCCGGGGGCGTCCCGGTGAACTTCACCGCCACCGGCTCCAGCAGCGATGCCGCCTTCCAGGCCACCGTGTCCGGCACCAACGCCTCCGTTACCTTCACGCCGCCGACGGAAGGCCCCTTCCTCGGGACCATCACCTTCTCCATCGTCCGGCGGGACCCCGGCTACTCCCCCTGCACGGTCACTCGCACCCTCGCCGTACGCGGCGCCGGAACCACCCTCAATCTCACCGCCGACCCGAGATCCCTCGACTTCGGACGCGTCACCCTGGGCACTACCTCTCCGGCCCGCACTACCACCATCACTAACAGTACGGTATTCAATTTCACCGGCGCTGCCTCGGTCGACAACCCGGCCTTCACCCTGACCCCGACTACTTTCAGTTTGAACGCCGGCCGGTCCCAGGAGTTCAGCCTTACCTTCCGCCCGCCGGCCGAAGGTCCGGTCTCCACCGCTCTGAACATCGTTCTGACCAGCTCCGGCGGCACGGTGGGGACCTTCCGGGCCAACGTCACGGTAGGTCTCAGCGCCGAGGGTATCAATCCCGCCTCGGTAACCGTCTCGCCCACCACCCTGGACTTCGGCGACGTCTCGGTGGGCTCCTCGGTGATCCGCAGCCTGACCGTCAGCAACAACGGCGGCGTGTCGTCCGCGGTGACCGCGTCCACCAGCAACCCGGCGTTTTCGGCCTCCCCGGGCTCGTTCACGCTGGCCGCCGGCGCCTCCCAGATGGTCAACGTCACGTTCACGCCGAGCGCGACCGGCGCCGTGCAGTCCACCGCCACCTTCGCGATCACCGGCTCCTCCCGGGCCGTGGCTCTCACCGGCCGGGGCGTGGCCCCCAATTTCACTTATCAGCAGATCCCGCCGGGCCAGACCCCGGCGCCGATCAACCCCGGTGGCGCCATCTCTTTTGCCGCCACCACCGTCGGCGCCACCAGCGATTTCGTCCAGTTTGAGATCCGCAACACCGGCACCGGCAGCGCCACCGTCAACGCCATCGCCCCGCCCACCGGGGCGTTTGTGCTGGACGGCGTGCCTCCCCTGCCTTCGGTGGTGAGTCCCGGAGGCAGCCTCGCCTTCCGTATCGCTTTCCGGCCCACCAGCCCCGGACCCAGCACCGGCTCGCTGACCATCGACGGCCGTTCGTTCAGCCTCAGCGGTAATGCCATCCTCGGCGGGGTTACCTTCACCGGCGCGGGCGCCACCCTGACCCCCGCCTCCCAGCCCGTCATCGGCCTGACCTTACCCGACAGCTATCCGGTTCCGGTAACCGGTACACTCACCCTGACCTTCACTGCCAATGCCGCCGGCGCCCCCGACGAGCCCGCCGTCCAGTTCCCCACCGGCCGCACCACGACCTTCACCGTCCCGGCCAACACCAACATGGCCCAATTCGGCAGCGTCATGCAAATCGCTTTCCAGTCCGGCACGGTAGCGGGCACGATCACGGCCCGAGCCACGCTGACGGCCGGCGGCATCGACGTTACCCCCACCCCCACGCCCACCCGGACCTTCACCGTCCCGCGCGGCGGCCCGGTGATCCGCAGTCTCACCATCGCCAACCGCACGGCCACCAGTTTCCAAGCGGTGATCGTCGCCTACGCCGTCACCCGCGAGGTCAATACTCTCAACTTCACCTTCACCGCCTCCGGCACCGGCGCCCTGCAAACGACGTCGCTGCCGATTGACGTGGCCACCCGCTTCGGCGACTGGTATCGCAGCCCCGACGCGGCGCCCCACGGCGGCGCGTTCACCATCACGGTGCCCTTCACCGTGCAAGGCGACCTGGCCGCGGTCCGCTCCTTGTCGGTGACGCTGAACAATGGAGACGGGGCTTCGCCGGCGATGTCAGCCAACTTCTGATACCTAAAATAGCGCAGGCTAAGGCTCGGCTAAAGCCTGCGCCCGGCTTCAGCCCCGCTTCCGGCGGGGCCGGGCTGGAACCCCGCCCCACAGTAACCGTCACCGTCCCCCCGCCGTCCTCACTCTAGTGGTACTCCCCCCCACCCTCGGCCTGCTCCTGCTGGCCGCCAACACCTGGACCCTGTCCAACGACAGCATCTCCGTCGCTTTCGAGCTTACCCCCGAAGGCCAGTTCCGCCTCGCCAGCCTCGCCAATCCTGCCACCGGCGACCAATGGCAGCCATCCGCCTCCGGCCCCGCCGCCCCGTTCCACTTCACCCTGGAAGACCGCACCGTCGACGCCGCCGGCCCGTACCGTCTGGTCTCCGAGTCCACCTCGACAACCGACCGCGGCGCCCAGCGTCAGACCATCGTCCTCGACCATCAAACCCTCCCCGCCCGCCTGCGTCTCGAATTCGAACTGCACCCCGGCCAGCCCGTCCTCCGCTATCGCAGTTTTCTCCAGAACCGCTCCAATCGCACCTTCTGGATCACCGAAGCCCGCATGGTCAACTGGCGATTTGCCGACGCCGGCCGGTCCTACCGCACCTTCCGTGTCAACCAGTGGGTGAAGGGCGGTAAGGAGGGCAATTTCGAGCCGCTCGACGCGGCCCTCGCCCCCGACGGGCCGCCCGCCGAGACCTTCTCCGGAGCCCACGGCCAGCACTGTACTTGGCTTGTCCTCCGCGACGGCGCCAACCGGGGCCTCTTTATAGGCTGGGAGTTCGACGGCCGCGCCCACATCCGGGCGCAGCACAGCCGCTCTGGCGCCACGCTGGAAATCGCCGGCGGCCCGGATGAGCTCTTCCACCCCGTCCCGCCCGGCGAAGAGTTCCTTACCCCCGGAGCCTTTCTGGGCCTCTTCCGTGGCGACTGGGATGACGCCTCCCATCTCACCCATCGTTACGTCGAGGCTGCCCTGGCCCGCCCGGTCCCCGACCCGCAGAAATTCCCCTACGTCATTTGGGACTCCTGGGGTTACGACCAGCAGATCAACGAGAAGACGATGCGACGCGCCGCCCGCACCGCTGCCCGTCTGGGCATCGAGGTGTTTGTCCTCGACCTGGGCTGGGCCCGCGCCATCGGCGACTGGCGCGCCGACCCGGCGAAATTTCCCTCGGGCCTCCGCGCGCTCTCCGACTACGTCCACTCCCTGGGCATGAAATTCGGCCTGCACTTCCCCTTCGCCGAAGCGCTCCCCTCGGCGCCCGCGCTCCGCGCCCACCCCGACTGGTTCGCCGCCGGCGATACCGACTACTATGGCGCGCGGTCCCTCTGCCTGGCCCACCGCCCCGCCCGCGAGTGGATCGCTTCCGAGGCCCTGCGCATGATCCGCGAGTACAACGTGGACTGGATTCTCCAGGACGGCGAGAACATGGTCAAGCGCTGCACGCGCACCAACCACACCCACGACCCCGACGACTCCAACTACGCCAACGCCGTCGACGGCCTCAACGCCTTCCTCGACACCGTCCAGCGCGCCGCCCCCCAGGTGCTCTGGGAGAACTGCGAGGATGGCGGCAACATCATGACCTTCAACATGGTCCAGCGCTACGTCACCTCCATCGCCGCCGACGACACCGGCCCTCTCACCACCCGCCAGGCCACTTACGGCGTGACGTACCCCTTCCCGCCGCGCTACGCCGACCGCTACATGCCCGGCGAGGACCTCAACGACTACATCACCCGCAGCTACATGTTCGGCGGTCCCTGGATCTTCATGAGCCGCATCGCCGAGTGGAGCAGCCGCCAGATCGATTTCGCCGCGCGCGAGATCGCCCTCTACAAGCGGTTGCGCCCCCTGCTCCGCGACGGCCGCGTCTACCACCTCCGCCTCCGTCCCGCCGACCAGCGCTCCGACGCCATCCAAACCGTCGATCCTTCCACCGGCGCGTCGGTGGTTTTTGCCTACCGCGAGCAGTCCCCCATCGCGCAACCCCTCATCCGCCCGCGCGGCCTGGACCCCCAGCAGTTCTACCGCGTACGCTTTCAGAACCACTCCGAGGAGATCACCCTCTCGGGCAGCGATATCCTGCGCGACGGCCTCCGCGTCACCTTCCAAGACCCCCGCGCCGCCGAAATCATCTACCTCGATCCTGCCCCGTAGAACAGGCCTCCGGCCTGTCCTTCCCCGGAATTGCTGGACTCCCATGGGCGATGATAATACTTGACCTTATGCTCAACCTCCGTCCTGACGAACCCCTCGCCAATCTCGAGCTGCTGAACCGCCTGCTGACCGAGAACCCCAGTCTGGCGACGGCGAGGATCGACGGTACACGCACGCTGCTGCATGTGGCCACCGATTGGCCCGGCCACTTTCCGAACAATGCAGCAACCGTGGCTGCACTGATCGCATCCGGCGCCGAGGTCAACGCAAGGTTCACCGGCCAGCACACGGAGACGCCGCTCCACTGGGCCGCGAGCAGTGATGACGTCGCCGTGCTCGATGCGCTGCTCGATCACGGCGCCGACATCGAAGCGCCAGGCGCGGTTATTGGCGGCGGCACGCCGCGGGCCGACGCGGTGGCATTCGGGCAGTGGCAGGGCGGCCCGCCGCCTGGTCGAGCGCGGGGCGCGGACCACACTCGATGCGGCGGGCCGAAGCGGCGCCGGGGAACTGGTCGAGTGGCTGCGCAGTCCGCCAAGTGTTGATTCACGGCGTGCGCCTGAAAATGTAGAAAATCCGGGGACAGGCCGGAGGCCTGTCCTACTCGCGCAAAGCAGACACCGGGTCGATGCGGGTAGCCCGCAGAGCTGGCACATAGCAGGCGGCGAGGGCGGCGAGGGCCAGCGCCAGCGGGGCGGCGGCGAAGATCAGCGGGTCGGTGGGACTTACCTGGTAGAGCAGGGTCGAAAGCACGCGGCTGAGGGCGAGAGCGGCGGCGAGGCCGAGGGCTAGGCCGACCAGAACCGGCGTCATGCCCTGGCGGAGGACGAGGGCACGGACGCCCGCGGGCTCGGCGCCCAGGGCCATGCGGATGCCGATCTCGCGGGTGCGGCGGGCGACGCTGTAAGAGACCACCCCGTAGATGCCGGCCGACGCCAGCAACAGGGCCAGGACGGCGAAGGTGCCCAGCAGGAGCGTCTGGAAGCGGGACGGAGCAAGCGTGGCGGCGCGGCGCTGCTCCATGGTCCGGACATCGTAGACGGGCTGCTCCGGATCGAGGGAGGCGACAGCGGCGCGGGCGAGTCCGGCCAGAGCGGCGTTGTCGCCCGAGGCGCGCAGGACCAGGGCCACCGACCGGGCCGGAGACTGCGGCAGCGGCACGTACATCTGGGGCAGGGGGGCGCGGTCGAGTCCGGCTACGCGAACGTCGCCGGCTATGCCCGCGATGGTGAGCCAGACGGAGCCGGGCCGCGGGGCGCCGAGCACGATGCGTTTGCCGAGCGGCGGGTCTTTCGGGTCGGGCCAGAAGCCGCGGGCCATGGTTTCATTGATAATCACTACTGGCTCGGCGCCCGGCGCGTCGCGGTCGGTGAGCAGGCGTCCGGCCACGAGCCGAATACCCATAGCCCGGAAGTAGCCGGGGCTCACGACTTGCGAGTGGACTACCTGGCGGACGGGGCCGGAGGCGGAATAGGGGCGTCCTTCGATGCTGAACGGATCGGCGCCGGGGCCGCCGGTCAGCGGGAGCCTCGTGGACACTCCCGCGGCGGTCACGCCCGGCGTGCTCTCCAAGCGCTCCAGAAGCTGGCGGTAGAAGGCCGCCGTCTGGTGGTTCTCGGGATACTGCTGGCGCGGGAGGGTAATCCGCAGGGTGAGGAGCTGGTCGGGACGGAAGCCGGGGTTGACGTGCTGGAGGGTGAGGAGGCTCTTGGTGAGGAGTCCGGCGGCGATGAGGAGGGTGAGGGAAAGGGCGACTTCGGCGGTCACGAGCGACGGGGCGAGGGGGCGCAGGCGCAGGGCCGGCGCCAGGCTGAAGACGATGGTGGTCAACAGAGCCAGAAGCAGCGAGAATCCGAGGACGGCGGGGTTCAGGTGGACGGCCGGAAGGTTTTCGGGGGTGAGGGCGAGCAGGGCGTCCAGGCTCCAGTTGGCCAGCAAGAGGCCGGCGGCGGCGCCGCACAGCGAAAGCAGGGCGCTCTCGACGAGCATCTGGCGAACCAACTGCCAGCGGCTGGCGCCGAGGGCCTGGCGGATGGCGATCTCCTGGTGGCGGGCGGCGGCGCGGGCCAGGAGCAGGTTGGCGACGTTGGCGCAGGCCACCAGCAGCAGCAGCCCCACCGCGCCCAGGAGCACGTCCAGCGGCCGGCGGAGTCGTCCGTACAGCTCGTCGCGCAGGCCGGCGACGGTGACGTTGTAGCCGGCGTCCTGGCCCTGGGGACCTCGGTAGGGGTGATACTGGCGCTCCAGGTTGGCGGCCACGGCCTTCATGCCGGCCAAGGCCTGGGGGAGCGACACGCCCGGCTTCAAGCGGGCCAGCATCTGGACCGCGCCGGCGTTGCGGGTGGGATCGGGCCGCAGGACGAGCGGAACGAACAGATCGGCGTCCAGGGGGGCGGTGCGCAGCTCCGCCGGCAGGATACCGGCTACGGTATAGGGGCTGCCGTCGAGCTGGAGGGATCGGCCGGCGATCTGGGGGTCGGCGCCGAAGCGGCGCTGCCAGAAGGCGTGGCTGAGCAGCACGACGTTGTCGCCCTCGGGCAGGACCGCCGCGACTCCCAGCAGCGGGAACAGGTTGGCAGTGACGCGCAGGCCCGCGACGCGCTCGGGCGAGGCGCCCGCGCCGGTGAGGTTGAACTCCGCCGGGCTGAAGGCGGCGAGGTCCTCGAAGACACGGTTCTGGTCTCGGTAGTCGTAGTAGTGGGCGAAGGGGGCGGGGAAGCGTTCGAGGTTCAGCTTGGTGAGCTGATCCCATACCATAACCAGCCGCCCGGATTCGGGGTAGGGCAGCGGACGCAGCCAGACGGCATGGAAAACGCTGAAGATGGCGGTATTGGCGCCGAGGCCGAGGGCCAGGACGAGCACGGCGACAGCGGTGAATGCGGGGTTGCGGCGCAGGCCGCGAAGGGCATAGCGGAGGTCGAGGAGCATGGCAGCAGTGGCCACTATGATAACATCCGGACAGGATGAGGGTTCTGGTCCGCGTCGTGGCCGCTGTCGCGGCCGTTTATGCGCTGGCGGTGGCGGTGTTGTGGTTCGCTATGCAGCGGCCGCCCGATCAGTTCACCCGGTTCATGGCCGGGGTGCCGCCGCCGGCGATGATGGCGCTGCCGTTCCGGCCGCTGTGGCTGCAGGCGCGGAGCGGGACCTTGCGGGTGGGCGACAGGGCGCCCGACTTCGAGCTGGACACGCTGGACCGCGCGGCCCGCGTGCGGCTGGGGTCCTTGCGTGGCGAGAAGCCGGTGGTGCTGGTGTTCGGGAGCTACACTTGACCGCCCTTCCGCCGGGAAGTTCCCGCGCTCAATCGGATGTATCAAGAGTATAGAGACAAGGCGGCCTTCTTCGTCGTTTACATTTACGAGGCCCACGCGAGCGATGCCTGGCAGATGCAGGCCAACCGGCGGGATCAGGTCCTCGTCGAGACGCCGAAGAGCTTCGACGAACGGCTGGAAGTGGCCGGAAGCTGCGTCCGCAAGCTGGGGATCGAGCTGCCGGCGCTGGTGGACGACTTCCGCAACTCCACCGAAGCGGCCTATACCGGCTGGCCCGACCGGCTCTACCTGATCGACCGCGAGGGGCGGGTGGCCTACAAGAGCGCGGCGGGCCCGTGGGGGTTCCGGCCCGTGGAGCTGGAAGCGGCGCTCCGGAAGGTGGGTAGTGGGGTTTCGGAATAGGGTGACTCGCGGCATCTCGATTGACGCGGCGGACGATCGGTAAACGCTGGGCGACTTATGGCGACCGATCCACCGGGTGCCGTCGTTGGAACTGCCTGGCTACCACCCCACCTTTCGCTTTTCGCGCGCGGTGAGTGTTTCGTGCAATAGCGATTTGATGCAGGTCTGGGTAGTGGGTCACTTTGGTTTTCCACAGGCTTGACATGGGCTGGCAACCCATTCTGCAAGTCCGGTTTAGCATGTGGTACGCTGGTGGGATGGGTAACCTCGACAAGGCTTTGGATCGGGTCGCTAAGGTCGTGGCGATCGTTGTCGGATTGCTTGCGGCAACGCACTATTCAATGGCAGATCTGGGACTGCTGGGGGGTCAAACGTAGTGCGCACTACGTTCGCAGCAATTTACCAATGGGCTCCAGGGGTTGGGCTCATACTCATGGTTTCTTTCTACTTCAGAGGTCGTCATCTTTTAAATGAGGCAGTAAAGAAGATCACTCTTGTCCAAATTAGCTTTGAACCAGGAACGGCAGCGGGGAGGGTAGCAGGTTGAGCCTCTGGTAGCCTGGATTGG
>Ga0180069_1000225_pt1 | contig 11830 bp, 13 predicted proteins | sample EasRivERM_16_10D_2_FD_121793 | JGI IMG/M metagenome (GOLD analysis project Ga0180069, IMG submission 121793) | Soil microbial communities from meander-bound floodplain in the East River, Colorado, USA - East River metaG ERMLT231B'_16_10D | ecosystem: Environmental > Terrestrial > Soil >...
CACCGTCGACACCCGGTGCGAGATCAGCAGCGTCGTCCTCCCCCGCATCACCCCCGCCAGGTGTCCCAGTATCCTCTCCTCCGTGATCGTATCGACGCTGGACAGAGCATCGTCCAGGATCAGGATCTTCGGATCCCGGATGAGCGCCCGCGCAATGGCCGCCCGCTGCTTCTGGCCCCCCGACAGGGTGATGCCCCGCTCCCCCACCAGCGTCTCGTACTGCTGCGGAAACTCCTCAATGTCGCCGGCGATCCCGGCCAGCTCCGCCGCTCGCTGGATCTGGCGCTCCTCGGCCTCCCCCGCCCCGAAGGCGATATTCTCGGCCACCGTCTCGCTGAACAGGAAGGTCTCCTGCGGCACGAAGCCGATGGCCCGCCGCAGCTTGGCCAGAGGGAAGCGCCGGAGGTCCACGCCATCGAGCAGCACCACGCCCGCCTCCGGATCCCGCAACCGCGCCACCAGGCTCACCAGCGTGGTCTTGCCGCAGCCGGTCGGCCCTACGATCGCGACCGTCTCGCCCGACCGGATGAGCAGGTCCACCCCGTCCAGCGCCGGCTTCACCGTGACCCCGCGAAACTCGATCTCGCCGCGCACCCAATCCCGCGGCTGGTCCGCCTTCCGGTCGTCGATCTCCGGCTCCTCGTGCAGCAAATGGTTGATCCGTTCCAGCGACGCCGTACCCCGCTGCATCAGGTTGACCACCCATCCCAGCGCGATCATCGGCCAGATCAGCATCCCCATGAACGAGCTGAACATCACGAACGACCCCAGCGTGATCGCCCCTCGCAACACCTGCCGGCCTCCCAGCCACAGGACGATCACGAAGGTCAGGCCCACCAGCGCCTCCAGCAGCGGATAGAAGGACCCCCACAGCCGCGCCAGCTTCAGGTTCTCTTCAATGTAGTGCTCATTCAGTCCTCGGAACTGTTTCCGCTCGGCGTCCTCCTGGGCGTAGGCCCGCACGATCCGCACCCCCGCCAGGTTCTCCTGCACTCGCGAGCTGATGTCCGAAAACATGGCCTGGATCCGCTGGAACCGGTCATGGATCAGCCGCCCGAAATACCCCACCGTAAAGCTAACCGCCGGCACCGGCAGGAAGACGAAGAACGTCAGCCGCCAGTCGATAGACCCCATGATGATAATGGCCGCCAGAAATGTGAAGAACGTATCGGCCCAGTACATAATGCCCGGCCCCAGCATCATCCGGACGGCATTCAGGTCGTTGGTCGCCCGCGACATGATGTCGCCGGTGCGATGGGTCGAATAGAACCGCGAGGTCAGCCGGGTGAGGTGGGCAAACAGGTCGTTGCGCAGGTCGTACTCCATCTCCCGCGACACCCCGATCAGGATCCACCGCATCCAGTACTGGAAGAATCCCCGCAAGAGTGAAATGCCCAGCAGCAGCCCGGCGCACTCCCACACCAGGCGCATGGTGAGACCCGAGGTGAGGGCGTCGATGGTCCGGCGGATCACCAGCGGGGCCAGGGCCGCGGTCAGGTCCTTCAGCACCAGCGCCGCCAAGCCCAGCGCTAGACGCCACCGGTACCGCACCAGATAAGGCCAAAGTGTCGCCAGTTGCCTAATCATGCTTCATTCCAGCCACCAATTGATCAGTTTCGCGTACTCCATCAACACGGTCTTCTTGGCATCCCGCGACTGCCACCAGTCGGCGGGGTCGAAGTCCTCATCCCGGGCGGCGATCATAGTGTATTGGATGCTCTGGAGCCCGAATCGGTTGAACACCCTCCGCGCCCGCCGGGTATGAAAATTGGAGGTCACGACCAATGCCTTCCTGACCCCGCGCCGCTCCAGCTCCACATTCAGGGCCTGCACCTCCCTCACGGTCGACCGCGCCCGCATGGGCAGCGGCGCCAGAATCTCCCGGGGCACTCCCTGCTTTACCGCCCAGCCGACAGCCAGTTCGCCCTCGTTGTACCCGTAGGCCCCCCGAGGGCCATCCACGAGAACCAGCGGCGCGTAACCCTGGCGCACCAGCTCCACCCCTTTCATCAACCGATGGCCATACCCGTCGCCGGCCAGCACCACCACGATGTCCGCCCGCTGCGGCTCGTCGCTCTCCACCAAAAAGTCGCCGATACCCCGCAGCCACCAGCCCCGGCCGGCCCAAATCACGGCCACCAACGCCGCCGCCACCACCCATTTGCGCCATCCCAGCCGGCGTCTCTCTTTGACTTGGACCATTCGTCTTATGTTACCCTGACCGCGTCATGAGCCTGCTACGCCTCTTCGCTCTCGCCCTCGTCCTGACCCTGGCAGCCGGGGCGGCGGACATCTCCGGCGCTTGGGATCTCCAAGTCACTTCGCCCCAGGGTGAGCTGCACACCGCCAAGCTAACCCTGACCCAGGAAGGCGAAAAGGTCTCCGGCTCGCTTTCTGGAGAACGAGGCGAGTTCAAGATCGACGGTACCTGCAAGGACGACCAAGTCGAGTTCATCGTGAACTACACCGGCGACGACGCCCCCCATAGGATCCCTTTCCGCGGCAAAATGGAGGGCCCCGATAAGATGAGCGGCCGTTACACGGCGGGCGATGCCGACGGCGACTGGTCGGCAACCAGGGCCAAGTGAATCAGCCCAGCTCCCCCTCCATCCAGTTCAGGTAATTGGGGGCGCCATCCACAATCGGCAGGGCGATCAACTCCGGAATTTCATAGCTGTGGATCTTCTCCCATTCCGCCCGGAGCCGGTCGAGCAGCTCCCGGCTGGTCTTGATTACCAGCAGGTATTCCACGTCTTCCTGGATCTTACCCTGCCAGCGGTAGAACGAGTCCACCGCCCGGATGACGTTGACGCAGGCGGCCAGCCGCTGGTCGATCAGGTGCCGGGCGAGTTTTTTGGCCTCCTCGCCCGACGAACAGGTGCTGAGAACCACGATCTTGTCCGTCATGGCCAGTCTCGGTATAGAATAAGGGCATGCGCTGGAATCTGCGCCGGTCCACAACTCGGCGGACCTTGGTCCTGTGTCTGGGTTTTTTGTTTCTCGCCGTGGCCGCCTACCAAAGGTGGGGCGCCAACGGCTATTGGGCCCTGGAGCGCCGCCGCCAGGAGCAACGCGATTGGGAAACCCGCAACCAGGACCTGCGTGGTCACAACACCGATCTGGGAAAGCGCATCCACGACCTGAAGACCGATCCCAAAACCATCGAAAAGATCGCCCGGGAGGAACTGATGCTCGTCCGGCCCGAGGACAAAGTCATTCTCGCGCCGCAGCGCAAATAACGCCCGCACCGAGCCGCGACCGTAAGGGGGCGGTTGGTTCGGATACAGGAAGTAACCACTCCCTTACGGTCGCGGCTCGTTGCTTCACAACCTCTCACTACCTCACCACCCCCGCCAGCGGACTCGAGGCCGTGGCATAGAGCTTCTTCTCCATTCGCCCCGCCAGGTGCGCCAGCCGTCCCGCTTCCACGGCGTATTTCATGGCCAGGGCCATCTTCTCGGAATCTTCGGCGGCCGCGATCCCGGTATTCATCAGCACCGCGTCGGCGCCCAACTCCATGGCGATGGCGGCGTCCGAAGCGATCCCCACCCCAGCATCGATAATGACCGGCACGGACGTGATCCTCTCCCGCAGAATCCGGATGTTGGCCGGGTTCTGGATGCCCAGGCCCGACCCGATCGGCGCGCCCAGCGGCATCACCGCCGCCGCTCCCGCATCCACCAGCTTCTTCGCCGTTACCAGGTCGTCATTGGTGTAAGGCAGCACGACGAACCCTTCCTTCACCAGCACCCGCGTCGCCTCCAGCAGTCCCTCCACGTCCGGGAACAGGGTCTGCTCGTCCCCGATCACTTCCAGCTTGATCCAGTTGGACAGCCCCACCTCGCGCGCCAGCCGCGCCGTCCGGATCGCCTCGTCGGCCGTGTAGCAGGCGGCCGTGTTCGGCAGGATGAAAATCTTGCTGCGGTCGATGTAGTCGAGCAGCGATTCCTTGCTGCGGTCGGTGAGGTTGACGCGCCGCACCGCCACCGTCACCATTTCCGTCCCGCTCAGCTCGTGGCAGCGCTTCATCTCGTGGAAGCTGCGGTACTTGCCCGAGCCGACGATCAAACGCGAGCGGAACTCGCGGTCTGCGATCTTCAGCGTGTCCATACTGTCGATTGTACCAGGAGATCAAGGAGTCGAAACTGGGCCTAGCCAATATCCAGGGCGCGTCCGAACCTTCACACCGTCGATCGTCATGTCCACGCGGATCTCATGAAATCCGCCTTGCTGGAGATTGTTGGGACGATAAGTCAGCAGGTATTGGCTGCGCAGCTCTTCGCCGATGCGGCTGATCGCTTCCTCCATGCCCCCCTGGGTCAGGGAGAGGACGCGCCGGCCGCCGGTGCCTTCGGTCAGAAGCTGCAGCGGGTCGTTGAAGAGCAGGTTCTTGACCCCGCGCACCGCCTCGATGACCATGGGGATCACGTTCGGGGTGACCTGCACCCGCGACTGCGCCTGCGTGGTGGGAGTGGAAATGGTGCCGGGGGCGGTGGGGCGCGCCGAGACGCCAGGTGGAAACGGATCCCGCCGCGCCTCGGGCGTGCGCAGCACCCGCGCCTTCACCGTGGAAAGCTGGATCGAGTAGATCAGGATGTTGTTCAACTGGGCGTCCCGCAGGGACTCGCTGAGATCGGTTTCACTGCCATTTTCGCGCGATTCCGAGACCATCACGATCACCTTGCGGTTGCCGTCGGGCCGCGAGCGCAGCAGCCGGATGGCCCGCCATGCCGCGTCGGCCATGCGGGTCGCATCACTACCCACCCGGATCTTCTGCAACGCCGCCTTGAACTGATCGGAATCCTTGGTGAACTCCTGCAGCACTTCCACCCGGTGGTCGAACTGGATCACCGCCGCTTCGCCCTGCTCCCCCACCAGCAGCTCGGAATAGAGGATGGCCGTCTTTTTGATCTGCGGCAGCAAAGCCTCCACGCGCGCGCTCGATTCCACGCACAGCACCATCGAGATCGGCAGGAAGCTTACATCGAAGCCGACGATCTCCTGCTCCTTGTTGTTATCGAAGACGCGGAAGTGTTGCTTTTCGAGCCCGTCCACGTAACGGTCGTCGGGGCCGAGCACGGTGACCGGAGCATGCACTACGTTCACCGTCGTACCGAAGCGGTACTGATCTTTGGCGTCCTTGGTGTCTTTGGAGTCCTGCGCCCATAAGGACAACCCCAGCACCACGGCCAGCCAGAGCCTCATATTGTTGCGACGGCCCCGCCGGTAGACAAGTTTCATGGAGACTCCTGGTGCTCGGTACGGCCGTTGAGCAGATCCATGGTATGGGGCAACAGTTCGGCGAGGGCGTCGAGCGACTCGACCGCGCCCTTGGGCGACCCCGGCAGGTTCACGATCAGGACGCGGCCGCGCGTGCCGGCGATCGAGCGCGACAGCAGCGCCAGCGGCGTCGACCGCCGGCCCTCGGCCCGCATCAACTCGCCGAAGCCGGGAATCTCGCGATCGATCACCAGCCGCGTGGCTTCGACCGTAACGTCGCGGGGCGCGAGGCCCGTGCCTCCACTGGTAAAGATAGCGTGCACTTCGCAGCCATCGGCCAGGGTCGCCAGCCGCGCGGCAATCTTGTCCTGCTCGTCCGGCAGCACCTCGATGGCGCAAACGTTCCACCCCAGCCGCTCCAGCCGCTCCCGCACGGCCGGACCGCTCTTGTCCACCCGCAACCCCTTGTGGGCCGAATCGCTGATGGTGAGGACGGCCGCGTTCATGTCACCTCTTCCGGCGCCATTCGCCGCTCTTCCCGCCGGTCTTCTCGACGAGATAAACATCGGTAATTTCGATACCCTTGTCCAGCGCCTTGGTCATGTCGTACACGGTGAGCGCCGCCACCGCCGCGGCCGTGAGCGACTCCATCTCTACCCCCGTCGGTCCCGTGGTAGTAACCGAAGAGACAATCCGGACCCCGTCGCTCTCCACCGTGGCTTCCACGTCGATATGGCTCAGCAGCAGCGGGTGGCACAACGGGATCAGGTCGGCGGTACGCTTGGCGGCGGCGATGCCGGCGATGCGCGCGATCTCGAGCGGATTGCCCTTGGGGTTCTCGGTGAGCCGCCCCAATACCTCCGGCCGCATCCGGACGAGCGCGTGGGCCCGCGCCGTGCGCTGCGTGGCCGGTTTCTCGCTCACGTCCACCATGCGGGGCGAGCCGGCTTCATCGTAATGGCTGAGGCGGGCTTTCATCGGGGCAGCACCGCAATCCAATCGCCGGCTTTCCACTCCTCCCGATCGGCGGCGGCGACCAGAAAGCAGTTCGAGCGAGCAAGAGATACCACATCGCCCGACCCCTGCCATTTTACCGGATGAACCACTACCTCGGCGTACGACCCCTCCAGCGCGGCGGGCAAAAACCGCGTCAGCCCGGTCTTGTGCCGGAAATCGGCAGCCAGCCGCGCCTGCCCCAACCGCAGCGGCGCCGACTCCGCCCCGCCCAGCAACTCGACCGCTGTGCGCGCGAAAACCTCAAACGTCACCATCGTCGATAACGGATTCCCCGGCAATCCGAAAAAGAACCGCCCGCGCGCCCGCCCAAACACCAGCGGCTTCCCCGGCTGGATCAGGACGCCGTCAAAGTAGAACTCCGCGCCCAACTCCGCCAGCACCGCCTCCACCAGGTCGTACTGCCCCATCGAGACGCCTCCCGAGAGCAGCAATAGATCGCACTCCAGCCCCAGCTCGACCAGCTCCCGCGTCCGAGTCCTTTCATCGGGCGCAATCGGCAGCACCACCGGCTCACCCCCCGCCCGCCGCACCTGCACGGCCAGCGACCAGGCATTAGAATTGCGGATCTGGAAGCTCCGAGGCGTCTCGCCAATCTCAACGACTTCATCGCCGGTAGACAAAATGGCCACCCGCGGCCGCCGATACACCCGCACCGCCTCGCGTCCAAACGACGCCAGCAAGGCGATCTCCGGGTAGTCCAGCCGCCGCCCCGGCCCCATCGCCACCACGCCCCCGCCGGCCTCACTACCCTTGGGTACGACATTCTCCCCAGCCCTCACCCCTCGCTCCAGCACGACGGCCTCCCCCTCGCGCCGCGTGTACTCGACCATGATGACCGCGTCGGCCCCCGCCGGCATCGGCGCCCCGGTCATAATCTCGACGGCTTCCCCCAGGCCGACCGTCCCCCCAAACTCCTGACCGGCCCGCACCTGCCCGATCACCCGCAGCCGCCCCGGTGTCTCCGCGCCCCGTACCGCGTAGCCGTCCCGGGTAGCGCGGTCAAAAGGCGGGTAGTCGCGGTCGGCGGCGATCGGCTCGGCCAGAATACGTCCCGGCGCGTCGGCCAGCGGAACCTTCTCAGCCTCGGGGACGCAACGGGCGGAAGCGACCTGCTGCTCCACCATCCGGCGAGCCTCGGCGAAAGTCAGAATGCGCATATGAACTTCCACCATTATGCGTGACTACCCGTTGGCCTGCTGGCAAGTTATTGAAAATAGGCTTAAGATATGCTAAGAGATTGAGGCCCATGGCCGATGAGATCATTGAGGTCAGGCTGAGACCTGACGGAGCCGTCATCTTTGAGAGGAAGGTGGACAGGATCGTGGAAGAAGTTCGGCCACGTCGCGTTAAGGTTGAGGAGCATCGAGTGCAAGTGCTTACTGCGCGTGGAGAGCGTGCCGACGCCAACCCTCATTACCAGAAGGTCGAAATTTGGCAGCCGGAAAAGCGGACAGTCTGGGTTTACAAAGTCGGGTGCTACGCAGCCAACAAGAGGACGACCTTGCAGATAAGATCACGCGGTTCGTGGCGATTGGTGACCGGTGGGCGCACTACGACGGAGGTCATCCAATTCCCACAGAGGACATTGAAGAACGGGTGTTCGGCCCGTGGCAACCGGACGGAAACTCCTTTCCTAAGAAAGTCGGTGTGGCACGGACCCTCACCCAGGAGTGATATGCCCTTGGTTGGAAACATTCAGGTTGGCAAGCCACAATTCGTCGAGTACGAACATCTCGGCCAAGGAGAGGTCGTCCGCCGTCTTTACCGAGCCCGAGCTCACCGGCACGTCATAGTGCTCAATGTCGCCATGGCCGCCGCCGTGCTGGCTTGCCTATTCCTCGCTTACTACAGGGACCTCGAGACCGCCCTAAGTATCTTGTGTTTTTCATTTGCTGTGCTGGCTGCTCTGCAGCGAATCGTCCGGCAGACATTCAGTCGCGGACCGCTAATCACCGAAAGCCAGGACAGGTACCCATATAGCCGGTGTGAGGTCGCCGGCGCGGCATCCACCCGTAGCGCGAGCCAATCCGGGATGGGCGCCGGCGCAGGAGCGCAGGCTGACTAGCCTCACACGATAGCCTCTACCCCAACAGCTTAGCGAGCTTCGAGCCCGGCTGGAGGATCGTCTGATCCCGCTCAGGACCGGTAGAGATCGAGCCGATCTCCACACCAAGCCGGTCTTCCAGATACTGTAAGTAGGCTTGGGCGGCGGGGGGAAGCTGGTCGTAGTCCTGCACCCCCTCGGTCGAGCAATTCCACCCCGGCAGGGTCGTGTAGACCGGCTCGATCTGCTCCAGCACCCGCGCCAATGCCGGCATTTCGGTGAGGATCTCGCCCCGGTAGCGGTAGCCGGTGCAAACCGGAATTTCGGTCAAATGGTCGAGGACGTCGAGCTTGGTGACCACCAGCGAAGCAAAGTGATTGAGGGTGTGGGTGTAGCGCAGGAGCGGGATATCGAACCAGCCGCAGCGGCGCGGACGCCCGGTGACAGCCCCGAACTCGTTGCCGCGCTCACGCAACCGTTGGCCGGCCTCGGCGCGCTCTTCGGTGGGAAACGGTCCGCCGCCCACTCGCGTGATGTAGGCCTTCGACACGCCGACCACGGCGTCGATGCGCGTGGGTGAGACGCCGGCGCCGGTCGCAGCGCCCCCGGCCGTGGCATTCGAGGATGTGACAAATGGATAGGTGCCGTGGTCGATATCCAGCATCGTGCCCTGGGCGCCTTCAAACAGCACCCGCTGGCCCTGGTCCATGGCGCGGTTGAGCAACGCCGCCACGTCGCCCACCAGCGGCCGCAGTTGCTCGGCGTAAGCGACGTATTGCGCGCGGATTCCGGCGAAGTCGAGCGGCTCATCGATCCCCAGGGCCTGGGCGATAATCTTCTTCTCCTCGGCGATCTGGTCGAACTGGGCGCAGAACGTTTCCGCGTCCAGCAGGTCGGCCATGCGGATGCCGCGGCGGGCGATCTTATCCTCGTAAGCCGGACCGATGCCCCGCGAGGTGGTGCCGATCGATACCTTGCCCGCCTTGCCCTCGGACATCTTCTCCATCATGCGGTGGAACGGGAAGATGACGTGGGCGCGATGCGAGATCACCAGCCGCCCGCTGACCTCGATCCCGGCGGCGCGCAGCATGGCCATTTCCTTGAGCAGGGCCGCCGGATCGATGACTACGCCATTGCCGATCGCCGCCGTCTTGCCCGGGCGCAGGATTCCCGAGGGGATGAGCTGCAGGACGAACCGCCGGTCCCCGACCTTGACCGTGTGGCCGGCGTTGTGCCCGCCCTGGTAACGGGCGACGACGTCAAAACGCTCGCTGAACAGGTCGACGATCTTGCCCTTGCCCTCGTCGCCCCACTGCGCACCTAGGATGACTACATTCGACATGCCAAACTTTCATTGTAGCATCCGTACGGGTTCCAAACTGCCGCTCCGGAACTGGCAGTTCACCCTTCACGGCCAGAACGGCCCGCTATCGCCCCCTCGCGCTGGCCGCCCCAGTCTCCTTCGCCGGCCTCCCTATGCCCGCGCGTTCACCGCTGAAAATCTCTCCCCCCACCGGATCCGCCCCGTCATCTGCATCACCACAAACAGCGTGACGATCGCCCCAATCGTGATCGCCAGCCCCGTGAATCCCTGGAAGAAGAACGCATACGAAAACAGCACCAGATAGACCACCTGCGTGATCCCCGCCTCCACCGCCGCAAACCGCATCCCCACCACCAGCCGCAGGTAGCTGATCACCAGGAATACCGAAACCGCCGAGCAAATGACGAACGCCCAGTGAATCGAGATGTGGTCCACCAGGTACGCCAGCAGCAGATGGAACGCGAAGAACGCGGCCGCCAGGAAGAAGTAGTTCATCGGATGCAGGTCGATCCCGCGCAAGGTGGTCAGGATCAGCATCAGGAAAAAGAAGAAGAACAACGAAACCGGCGCAAAGAAACTGATCTCGCCCGCCAGCGCTCCCGGCTGCAGCTTCTCCGGCATGGTCACCCCGATCTGGACCCCCGACACCAGGTTGCGGTAACTCCACTGCAGCTCCCATCCCCCCGCCGCCTCGCGCTTCACCGTGGGAGACAGCGTATTCTCCGCAAAGTCAATGCCCCGAAAATTCGTCTTCACCCGCAGCGTGAAGTCCCGCACCTGGGCTACCTCGCCGCCCAACTTATAGCGCCAGCTTCCCAGGCCCTGCGACCGGTATCCCACCCCCAGCAGCACGGTCTGGCCCGCCGCCACCGGCGCCGACGCCGTGGCCCCCGCCTCCTGCGTCGTGAACGCCAGCGGCTGCCCGTCCAGCGTGAAACTCAAGTCGTCGTAAATCGACTTCGCCGCCGGGAAGGGAAGAGTGAACCGCACGACCTGCTCCTCGCTCGTCGTGTTCCGGAACCCATAGACCCCCGCCAGCGCCACCCGATAGGTGCTGTACCAAACCAGCCCCTTCTGGCGGTGCTCCAAATCCAGATCCACGTTCAGGCGGCTGCTTTCGAGCGGCACAGGCCGCGCCACCCGCTCCTGCGAAGTGCGCGTGGTCTTCTTTCCGTCCACCACTGTCTCCACGGTCCGGGAGACCCATTCGTCCCAGAAGGCGGTCGCCGGCCCCTGCTCATGCGCCGTCCCCCAGGTCGACGCCACCTGTCCGGTCAGTGAGTTCCGCGACGTCTGGGTCCGGGCAAAGATGGTCGCGCCCAGAATGCCCCACGCCACCGACGTGCAAATGAAGATGAACACAATCGCCACAATCCGTTTGGTCATGGCAGTAGTATAAAGTACTTTGTAATAAAAAGCAAGAGCTTTCGAGCGTGCGCCGCTGGAGTTATAATGAAGGGCAGAGATCGATGGAGACAATTACGATAGAGTCGATTCCGATCGTCGTAGGCCGAGAGGAAGACGGTCGTTGGTGGGCCGACATCGAATGCATGCCGGGAGTGATGGCGTATGGCCCAACTCGCGACTCGGCGATCGCCGCCGTGCGCGCACTAGCCCTGCGCGTAGCCGCCGACTGCCTGGATCACGGGGAGGAAGTTCCCGCACCGTTGGCGAAGGTCTTCTCGGTAGCATGAGCCGCTGGCCGGCAGTCAAGGCAAAGCAACTCCTGGCCCCACCCCGCCCGCATGCCGCTTTTGGCGTATGTTAACCTCCCGGCATGGCAGTCAAGCTACCATCCCGGAGGCCGACGCCTCCTGACGTGGAGAAGCGGGTCTTGACCCAAAGTCGCCGGAGGTGTGCGATTTGTTTTCATCTGAACCGCGACACAGGAGTGAAGAAGGGTCAGATCGCCCATCTTGATCGTAGAAGGTCTAATAGCATTGAGGACAATCTTGCGTTCCTCTGCCTGGAGCACCACAGTGACTACGATTCGACTACCAGTCAGCACAAGAACTACACGATCGAGGAAGTGAAGGCCCATAGAAGAGCGCTGTACAGGTGGGCAAAAAGAGGAATGTCACCAACGCTTTCTCGTTCCCCGAGGACCGCAACGAAAATCAAGAGCAAGGCGCGGTCCACCACGGAGGGAGATCTAAGAGGGCGGCCCGAGGCAGATGTGGTTGGCCCGGAGATCGTCATCGACTACGCCTACGCCGAGGGCAGCA
>Ga0180069_1000226_pt1 | contig 11798 bp, 7 predicted proteins | sample EasRivERM_16_10D_2_FD_121793 | JGI IMG/M metagenome (GOLD analysis project Ga0180069, IMG submission 121793) | Soil microbial communities from meander-bound floodplain in the East River, Colorado, USA - East River metaG ERMLT231B'_16_10D | ecosystem: Environmental > Terrestrial > Soil >...
AACGCCCCGACCATGATGTTCTCCGGCTTCAGATCCCGATGGATTACCCCGTGCGCGTGGGCGAATGCCACCGCCTCGCAAAGCTTCTGGAACGCCCGCAGCCGCTCCCCCAACGCCTGCTCCCGCCCCCACTCGTCCAGCCTCCGCCCCCGCACCAGCTTCATCACGTAGAACACGCGGCCGTCGGGCAGCGCTCCCACGTCGTGCACCGGCACGATTCCCGGATGCTCCAGCCGCGCCAGAATCCGAGCTTCCTGCGTGCCCGGTCCGCTCAACACCTTCACCGCCACCTCGCGATCCAACTCCTTGTCCCGCGCGATGTAGATCGTGCCCATACCCCCGCGCGCCAGCTCCGCCACTACCTCGTACTTCGTCCCCGTCAAGTCGGGCCACTCGGCCACCTGGCGCAGATGCTCCACGGTCCGGTCCGACAGCCACTTCACCGTCCGTCCACCCCCAATAACGCCCGCGCCTCCCTCCGGAACTCCTCCTCGCTGCCCGACACCTCCCGAATCCCGTCCAGCACGATCTGGCGGAACTCCCTCCGCGCCCAAGCCAGGTAGTTGGTTACCTGCGTCACCGGCAGTTCCAACTCCCGCGCCAGGTCCTCGTAGCCCGCTTCCTCCTCGTCCAGGTCATACCGCTCGAACAGCCGGAAGTGGGCCGTCTTCCCGCGCTCCTCGCACGTCGCGCGCAACTTCTCCACCGCCAGCCCGAACAGGTTTCTCACCCATTCCCGCCGGAAGTACTCCTCCATCGACACCCCCTCCGCCACCGGATGCTCCCGCAGCTCCCCTTCCGCGCCCACGAAGTCCAGCCCGACGATTTCCGTCTCCCCGCCCCGCTTGATCCGCCCCGCGGCCTTCTTCTCGTTGGCCACAAACCCATCTACGCAAGTCCGCAAGTAGGTCCGGAAGGTCCCTTTGGCCGTGTCGTACCCTCGAAAGAAATCCTTCTCGATCGCCCGCGTGAAGAATCCCTGGGTCAGGTCCTGCGCCGCTTCGTTCTCCTCCTGCCACTTCAGCCGTATGTACTTGTACACGGGCTTCCAGTACGCCTGCACCAGCGCCTCGAACCCGCGCCGGCGCTCACCGGCGTCCTCGCTCGCCGCCGCCTCAACCGCCGTCCGCCTGGTGGAAGGAAAGCGCACCCGACTTCACAGCCGCAACAGTTTCATCACATTCCCGCCCAGCACTCGAGCCTCCTCGGCCGCGCCGAACTTCAGCAGCCGGATCTTGTACAGCTCCACTCGGCTATCCACCTCCGGCCCGTCGCTCCCGAAGATCAGCTTTCCCGCGCCCAACTCCTTCGCCGCGATCTCCAGAAACTTCCAGAACACCACCGACGACGTCTCCAGATACACGTTGGGATACCGCTTCGCCGCGTCGATCGCGGCCAGGTGCTCGGTCCAATCCCGAGACGCGAAATTCCCCAGGTGCGCCACGACAAACGACACCTGCGGGTACTCGGCCGCAATCATGTTCACGTTGGCCACTCTCTCGGGATGATACAGCACCGGAATCTTCAACTCCGCCACCGCGTCGAGCACCTCCCGGGTCGGCAGCCGATGCAGCTTCAACCCCTTTAACCCGAGCCCCTCCACCTCCCGCTTCAGCAGACCCCGGATCTTCGCCGCCTCCGTCTGCGGGTCATGCTTGGCGAACCCGATGAACTTCTCCGGATGCCGCCCGCAAATCTCGGCGATCTCCTGGTTGGGCTTCTCGTACTCGGTATTATTGATTGGAAACAGGACAGTCCGGTCGATGCCTGCCTCGGCCATATGCCGCAGCGTGTCCTCCACGTCCGCCCGCGTGGACCACGGAGCCGACATCCCGGCGCCGCGTCCGGCGTGGCAGTGGGCATCCACCACCAGCGGCTTGCCCTGTCCTTGGGCCACCGCCGCCGCTCCAGCCAACAATCCCCGCCGCGATATCGTCATACTCGCTCTCGAGTCTATGGTATCCTCTCCGCCGATCCCGTGGGTGTTGTTGAATGCCTCGTGTGCCTACGTCTTGCTGGAGCGCCGCACGAGCCGCGACCGTAAGGGAGCGGTTCCCCGAGCCTGCCTCCAAAATCCGCAAGAAAAAACAGGCCGCGAATAGACGCGAATGAAGGCAAGATATTATCTGCGTTGATTCGCGTTCATTCGCGGCCCGAATTCCTTTTCAGCCCCGCCCTCCAGTTCAACACCGCTGTAATAGGCACCTCGGCCATCTCCGAGGTCCACAGGCTCTCCAGCAAAAAGCGCCGGACGCCGGACGCCACTCCGTAGTGGTTCCCAACAAAAGGGGCGCCCACGTAACGGTAGTCGCCCACCACGCGGGGGAGGCCGGCGGCAAATCCGCCGTCGGTCTTGACTTCCACAGCCATCAGCTTCCTCGCCGTCATCGATAGGTAGTACAACTCCTTGCCGTCGGGCCGCCAGCGGGGGTTGACGCCGCCGGCGGTCGAGATCTGCCACTTGCCGCCGGTGGGAGGGAACTCCTGCACGTACACCTGCCACCCGCCCGACTCGTCCGAGGTGTACGCGATCCAGCGGGGCTTCCCCCGGCCTGCCGGAGCGAAGACCGCCTGGGTTTCCCGAAACGGAGTCTGCAGAAACGGGATCGGTTTGCGGTCTCCTTCGAGCGGCAGCACCCAAAGGTCCTCCCGGGTCGAGGCGTGCCGGCTGACATAGAGGAGAAAACGACCGTCGGAGGACCAGTCGACGGGAGACTTGTCTTCCTCCGATTGCAAAACCAACTCCTCGCGGCCGGCGCCGGTACCGGCCTTTTGGTAGAGGTCGATCCGCCCGCCGCGAGAGGAGGCAAACACGAGGAGCCTTCCGTCCGGAGACCAGACCGGCCGGGTTTCCTGAGATGGCTCGAAGGTCAATCGCGAAGCGGCCCCCCGGGCCAGGTCTTGCACCCAGATATCGCCCTGACGCTCGAAGGCGACGTGTTTGTCGTCCGGCGAGAGAGCCGGCCCGGCGTAGTCGCCCGGTGCCGCGGCGTCGCCCAGATCCTTGCCCGCCCGGTCCATCCATCGCAAGCTGGTGTTGCCACCGCCGATGCCCCGGTACGCCAGCACGCCCCCGTCCGAGGCCGCGAACAGGCCAAACGAGGTTGGCGCGATCCGCCCCACCTGCTCGGCCACGGGGACCGCCACACCCTGCAACTCCAGGCGCCGGGCGTCGAAGGCTTGCGCCACCAGCGTACTCTCCCGCAGGAATAGCAGATACCCGAGGTGCCCGTCCCCGGGCGGGACGTAGGCGAACGAGGCGTCGGCCTTCACCACCAGCTTCCGCTCTTTCGAATCGAGCGATCCCGCATAGATCGCGCTCTGCTCCGGCCGGGCGCTCACCGCCAGGTACAGGAAGTGCCGGCCATCGGGCAGGAACCGCGGCCACAGATGACCGGCCTCTTGCCGCGAGGCGTCGAGCGCCGTCACCGGGACCGGTGCGCCTCCTTCGGCGGGAACGCGATAGAGCGGATCGCTATAGGTCCGGCCAAAGAGAATGACGCCCTCCGGGTTCCAGGCTCCGCCCGCTCCCGGCGCCGGCGCATCGCACACCGTTTCCGGAGGGCCGCCGGCCATATCCACCTTCTTCAGCTTCCCTCCTTGACCGAAGAAGGCCAGGTAACGGCTGTCGGGCGACCAGAACGGGTAGGTGGCCCCTTCCGTTCCGGGCAGGATTCTGGAGGCCATCCTGTCCATGGTGCGCTGGCCCAGACCGATGGGACCGTCCTCCGACGACACGCGGAAAACCAACCGGCGGCCGTCGGGCGATAGCGCGAGCGAGCCGGCGAAGGCCGACTTTTCCGGCGGCGCCACGGGGAAGCGGACCACCGTCGCGGCGGGTGCCTTCTCGCGGAAGTGCAGGACCGAGACCGTCACCGCCCCCAGGCTGGCCACCAAGGCAGCCGCGATCCACAGAACTGGAGGAGCCCGCCGGGGGACCGGCGGCGGCTCGGGAGAGTCGCCCCACGCCTCCAGCTCCAGGCGGACATCGCCAATGTGTTGCCACCGCCGCGCCGGATCCTTTTGCAGACAACGCTGCAGCAAGCGCCGGATATGCAGCGGCGTGGAGGCCGGCAGCACGCTCCAGTCCGGCTCGGCCCGCACGATCGCGGCCAGCGAGTCGGTGACCTCGGCGCCGCCAAACGCCTGCCGTCCGCTCAGCATCTCGTACAGCACGCACCCGAGCGCCCACACGTCAGTCCGCCGGTCGACCACTCGGCCCCGCGCCTGCTCCGGCGACATGTACGCCGCGGTACCCAGGATCATCCCCACCTGGGTCATGGCCAGACTCATGGTCGGCGATCGCGCCGGATCGGACGATGACGCCGCCTCTCCCACAAACGCCTTCGCCAGCCCGAAGTCGAGGAGCTTCACCTTGCCTTCCGGCGTGATCTTGATGTTGGCCGGCTTCAGGTCGCGGTGGGCCACGCCCTTCTCATGCGCCGCCTCCAGCGCCTCGCACATCTGACGGCCCAGCCCGACGGCGTCGTCCAGCGGGAGCGGACCGTGCAGGGTCTCCCCTTCCACCAGCTCCAGGACCAGGAAGGGCGCCCCGTCCGCCTGCTCAAACCCGTGGATCGCCGCAATACCCGGATGGTTCAGCGACGCCAGCACCCGCGCCTCTCGCTCGAACCGGGCCACGCGGTCGGGATCGCGCGCAAACCCCTCCGGCAGCACCTTCAACGCCACCTCGCGTCCCAACTTCGGGTCCCGGGCGCGATACACCTCCCCCATCCCGCCCGCCCCCAGCAGGCTTACGATCTCGTACGTACCCAGCCGCGTTCCGGCTCCCAATGACATGCGTACGGATTATAGCGGATTCTCGAAGGCGATCAGAGCCGCGGCGAACGGATCGCCTGCTCCCCGTACATCTTCCATCGGTACAGGCTGCTTGCAATCGCCGTCCCGACGTGCCACTATATGGTATAGGGCATGTATGAAGACCATAACTATAAATGTATCCGAACCGATCTACCAGGAGTTCCAGGAGCGGGCTCGCAAGGTCGATCGAACCGCTTCAGAGCTCATTCGCGAGGCCATGGAATACTACGTTCGAGACCGGCTGCGCGAGTCCCGGAGCGTACTGGCGTTTCCGGCTCTCGACCTGGGCAAAGTGAAGAAGCCGCTTAACCCCAAGGATGATCTACTGGCGGAGATGACCCGTGACGTTCGGCGTTGATACGACTTTTCTGGTTCAACTGGAAGTCCGGGGCGCGCCGGGTCATGAGCCGGCGCGGGCCTGGCTGCGCCAGGTGATCGAGAGAGGATCTCAACTTGCCCTGGCCCCTCAGGTTCTCACCGAGTTCATTCATGTCGCCACTGACCCGGCGCGGTTCGAACGGCCCCTGACCATGCCGGCCGCCGCCGAAAGGGCGCAGGCCTGGTTCGCCGCCCGGGAGGTGAAGCAGGTGTACCCCGACGACCATGCCGTGAGCGTATTCTTCGACTGGATCGGGAAGCACCGGCTGGGACGGAAGAGGCTTCTGGACACGATGCTGGCGGCAACCTACTTCGCGCACGGGCTGACCGACGTGGTGACCTCCAACGCGCGGGATTACTCGATCTTCTGCGTGTTCCAGGTTCACTCGCCGGGCGTGCAGAAGCCCGCTCGATGAGTTCCACCACGGCGTTACTGCTTCACCCCCGCCTGCCACTCTCTCGGCATCCCTGGCGAACGCCTCCGGCAGGACCTTGATGGCGACGTCGCGCCCCAGCTTCGGGTCGCGGGCGCGATACACTTCCCCCTCCCGCCCGCGCCGAGCAGGCCCACAATCTCGTACTGACTCAGCCGCGTCCCGGCCCCGAGAGACATAGGAATTGCTATGATAGCGCCAGGAAAGCCATGAGCGCAGAATCTCTCAGCCAGCCTGCCGCGAAGCTCTATGAGGAAGACTTCGTCGCCTGGGCGCTCGAAACCGCCCGGCTGCTGCGCGAGGGCCGCTTCAACGAGATCGACATCGAAAACCTGGCCGAGGAGGTCGAAGCCATGGCGGGCAGGGACAAGCGGGAGTTGCTGAGCCGGTTGACGGTCCTGATTCACCACCTGCTGAAGTGGCAATGGCAGCCCGAGAAACGGTCCGGTAGTTGGAAGCTCACGATCGGCTCGCAGAGGGCAGAAATCGAGACTCTGCTCGAACAATCTCCGAGCCTAAAGCGGACCGTGTCTCCCTCCGTCGTCCGCGCCTACCGCACTGCGGTACGGAACGCTGCCGACGAAACCGGCCTGCCCCAGGGCACCTTTCCCCGCGAGTGCCCCTTTTCCGTAGCGCAAGTCCTGGACGAGGATTTCCTGCCCGAGCTCTGACCGGCGCCGGCCCTGGCAAGAGGGTCATCACTTTGCCCCGGCGCCACCACCCCCGCTGCGTCTGGCCTTCTACCAACTCCTTCGCCCAGCTTGTCGACGATCTCGTAAGGGCCAAGTTTCGTTCCCGTCATTTCTTGTTCCGGAATTCCGCGAACCAGTTCTCGACCACCATGATCGCCGTCGCGTCGGGATCGGTTCCGGCAGGCTGCAGCACGACAAACCGCTTGCCGTCAGCGGACACGTCAAAGGAATCCGAGCCTTGCACGACGGCCACCGGCTTTCTTTCGCCGGCGAGGGGCAGAAACCACAGGTCCCAATCGTCCGGATACTTCCATTCCGCATAGACGAGGAGTTTGCCGTCCGGAGAAAACTCGGGAGTGGATCCCTCCACCAGCTTCTGCGCTTCACCGGTTCCATTGGCATTCTGGAGCCATATGGAGAAGTTGGCGGCGCTGCCGCCGGCTACAAACGCAATCTGATCCCCGGAGGGCGACCAGGTCAGCACGTGTTTAGAAACGGCGTCCAGGGTCAGACGGGTCCGGGCGGCCCGGGCCAGGTCGTGAACCCAAATGTCGTTGTTGTTGGGATCCCCGGCGGCCACGGCCAGCTTGCGTCCATCTGGAGACAGCGCCGGTAGTAAAGGAGGTGCCCGGTCGGCGAATAGACTGGGTTCGTGAGTCTCTGACCCGGCAGTTGTAGAAGTTGTTTGTGCTTGCCTCCGGAGAACACGGCCAGTGTATCGACGCCGACCTTCCTATGCAGGATGAAGACCAGCCCGCGTCCCTCGGGCAGGGAGCTGGGGTGGTGGAAATTGAGCTCACTCTCGGGATTGGGTTCGAGCAGCGGCCTGGGGTCGCCGCCCTGAGCGGAGACTTCCAGGAACCCGGAGCTGCCGGTGGTGAAGAGGATCTTCCCGTCGGGTTGCCAGGCCCCGCCGCCGGCCTCGCTGGTGGTACGCGGGACGGCACAGACTATCACGCTCTGACCGCCCCCGGCAGGGGCCTTCCAGATCTTGTCACCTGCCATCCAGGCGACGAGGGCGCTGTCGGGAGACCAGAAGGGCCGGCTGGCGCCTTCGCTGCCGGCAACCTGGCGCGGTTCGAACTGATCGAACTCGCGAATCCAGAGACGGTTGCCGCTCACGTAGGCGATCTTCCTTCCATCCGGGGCCATGCCGATGGGAGAACCGTAGGCGGGTTGTACCTTCCCCGACGCCAGCTCGAGCTTGCGCAGGGGGGCCTCCAGCGTGGAGGGCTTCAGCATCCAGGCGGCGAGCGCGGCAAGAGCGGCGACCAGAACCAGCACGGCCCCGAGGACGAGCACGTGGCGCCGGGCGGGCGTGAACGCCAGCCGTTCCGGCGGCGCCTCCAACTCCAACCCGGCATCGCCGATGTCCCGCAACCGCTTCGCCGGATCCTTCTGCAAGCACCGCTCGAGGAGCCGCCGCAGGTGAGGCGGTGTGGCCTGCGGCAAGGCCCCCCAGTTCGGCTCGCCCCGCACCACGGCCGCAAGCGCCTCGGTCACGTCATCCCCTCCGAATGCCTGCTTCCCCGCCAGCAGCTCATACAGCACGCACCCGAACGCCCACACGTCCGTCCGCCGGTCTACCGCCCGCCCCCGCGCCTGCTCGGGCGACATGTACGCCGCGGTGCCCAGGATCATCCCCGCGTGGGTCATGGCAAGACTCAGTGTCGGCGAGTGGGCCGGATCCCCGCCCGGCCCCTCCCCCATACATGCCTTGGCCAGACCGAAGTCCAGCAGCTTGACCTTCCCCGCCGGCGTAATCTTGATATTCGCCGGCTTCAGGTCCCGGTGCACGATCCCCTTCTCGTGCGCCGCTTCCAGAGCCTCGCACATCTGGCGCGCGATCCCCACCGCGTCCTCGATCTCCACCGGGCCCCGGAGGTTCCGGCCCTCCAGCTCCATCACCAGGAACCGCGTGCCTTCGGCTTGCCCGAACCCGTAGATCGCGGCGATACCCGGATGGTTCAGCGACGCCAGCACCCGCGCTTCCCGCTCAAACCTGGCCAGTCTCTCGGCATCTTTGGCGAAGGCCTCCGGCAGGACCTTGATGGCGACGTCGCGCCCCAGCCTCGGGTCGCGGGCGCGATACACTTCCCCCATCCCGCCCGCGCCGAGCAGGCCCACAATCTCGTACTGGCCCAGCCTCGTTCCGGCCCCGAGGGACATGTGGATATTATAGGCGAGTGACCGCGAATCAACGCGAATGGACGCGAATGTAGGTAAGATCCTATTTGCCTTGATTCGCGTCCATTCGCGGCCCATCCGCGGCGATCGCTCCCTCCCGCAGCAGCACCCGATTGGACGGCCGCCGCCGCACTACCTCGGGCCCATATGGATTGGCCGGGTCGCACGCGTTCAGAGATACCTGCCTCGTCGCCCCCACCGACCGCAGCTTCTCCACCGCCTCCGGCAAACAGAACTGCATCCCCGCCAGTCCTGCCACAAAATGTCCCCGGCGCAGCTCGCCGCGCCACTCCATCTTCTCCAGCACCGGATAGATCTGGGTCCAGGTCAACACCGGATCTTCCAACCGCCACCACTCTCGCGCCAGTACCCCGTAGCGCGCCAGAGCCACCCGCGCCAACTCCTCGCGCCTGGCGTCTTCCGCCACCGCCTTCCGCCGTAGTACGCTCCAACGACCTTCCCACCCCGGCACCCGCCGGAACGCTTGCCGAAATCGCGCCACCGCCTCGCGCCGGCTGGGGCGCTCCAGCGGATCGACCAACACCAGTTTGGACGGTTCGGCTTCCTTGTCCGCCCGTCGCGGCCGCCCCAGCTTCTCGATCTCCCGCAGCGAGTCGCACGTGATCCGGCCTCCCCAGAACAGCTCCGCCAGCGCCGTGTTGATCGCGGCCAGCCCCAAATCCGTTTCCCGCCGGCTCTCCATCAGGGACGCCCCGCCCTGCTCGGTCACATACTCCAGCAGCGTCTTCGCACCCTTCCCCAGCTCGCCCGTCTCCGGCAAGAACAGCCCCGCCCTGCCGCGACCCACCAGCGCGAACCAACCCGGCCGCAACCCCGCAGCCACCACATCGCCGGCCCGGACGGCTTCGTCCAGTTCTCTCCAATCGCTCAGCCGCGGTCCCACTATGTCTCTCCACGCTGCTCCCTTCATCGCCTCTATCGGCAGCGGATACCCCTCCAGCTTCTCCAGCACGTCCACCAACTGCCCGCGCCGCGTTACGTATTGCCACTCGAGAGCAAACCGGGCGTACACCTCCACCGGACGCGGCTCAATCTCGCGCCGCAGAATCCCCAGCGAAGCCCGATGAATCCGCTGCAACACCGCGCGCGAACACCAACGGTCTTCCACCGGGACGCCCTCCGGCAGCTCGCCCGTCCACCCAAACCTGGCCTCCAGATCCTCCCGGCGAAACGGCCCATGAGTGTCGATCCAGCGTTGCACTACATACGCATCCGCGCCACCCTCGTAGTGGGGCCGATCTTCGGCTGCAATCCAGCGCCCCGGCTCTATCTCCAGCACTCGGCCATCGGCTGCCAGGGCCTCCAGGAACCCGTCTCCCTCGCAGACCATCGCTGCCTCTGCCGCTGTCAGATCCCCCACCCGCACCAGGATCTCCAGCAGAGCCTCGGGCGACAGCGCCCGCCGCAGCGCCGTCCGGTACTGCAGCTCCTCCTCGACCGCCCGCACCGCTTCCGGCCGGAGCAACCTCCCTAACTCGGCCGCCGACAGCGCCTGCGCCAGCACCTCGCGGTTGACCGCCAGCAACTGCGCCGCCCGTTCGGCCGACGGAGCGTCATGCTCGTACATAAACGCCGCGACAAACCCGAACTGCATCGCCACGGCGAAAGGCGACGGCTGCGTCCGCTCCACCTCCGCCAACTCGATCTCGCCCGACTCGATCCCCCCCGCCACCCGCAGGAAGTTCTCGTAATCCAGTACCTCCTCCAGACACTCCCGCGCCGCCTCCCCGATCAACGGAAACTCCGGGAACTTCGTCGCCTGCGCCAGCAGATTGTTGGCCCGGATGCGGTTCAGGTAGAGTGGCGCCCGCCGATGCGGCAGCGGACGCGTCAGCACCAGCGCCCGCTCGGCGCAGTGCCGGAACTGCGTGGCAAACATCGCCGACCCCAGCACTTCCTCCTTGGCCTGCTCGGCCGCCTCCCCGGCGCTCCAGCCCCGCAGCGGATTCACCCCCGGCCGGTCGCCTTCTGGAAACACCAGCAGGATGCCGTCATCGGTCGACATCGACTCGCACGGCCCGGCCCGCCGCGCCGCCACCATCTCCAGTAGCGCGTTGACCCGCCTGCCAAACACCGCGTGAATCGCCATCCGCCAATTGCCCAGCTCATCGGGAAAGGTCTCGACCAGGATTCGCCGGTCGTGCGGCAGGGGCCCGACTTCCTCCTGCTGGCGGCGGAAATATTCGCGCAGGTTCCAGGCGCTCCGGCGATCGAGGCGCGGCCGCTCCGAGGCGTCGTCGAATTCGCGGCGGAACCGCCCCAGCTCCAGGCTTAGCTCATAACTGCGTCCAATACCTTCCCCCTTCCAGAACGGCAGCTTCGGCAGCAGCGCCCCCGGGGCCGGGTCCACCACCACGTGATGCGGCGTGACCTCCTTCAGCCGGTACACGCTCGATCCCAGCACGAACGCCGTCCCCACCGGCGTCTCATACACGAACTCCTCGTCCAGCTCTCCGAGCTTGGTCCTCTTCCCCTCCAGGTACACCGGATACAATCCCCGGTCCGGGATTGTCCCCCCGCCGAGTACGGCCAGCCTTCGGGTCCGCGACACCGGCATCACTCGCCCGTGCACCGCGTCCCACGAGATCGCCGGCCGGATGTCGACGCCTCTGCCGGCCGCCATCTCCACCACCCGGTCGAACAGCGGTCGTGGTAAGTCCTGGTAGCAGTACGATCGCCGGACCATCTCCCACAGCTTCTCGACCCCCACCGGACCCGCCGCCGCGCACGCCACCACCTGCTGGGCCAGCACGTCGGTCGCGTTCCGCACCACCCGGGTCGGCTCCAGGAACCCCGTCTCCATCAGGTCCGCGATGACCGTACACTCGGCCAGGTCGTCCCGAAAGGTTGGAAAAAACCTGCCCTTGCTGGTGGCCCCCACCAGGTGCCCCGCGCGTCCCACCCGCTGCAGGGCCCGCGTGACGCTCTTGGGAGACTGCAACTGCACCACCAGCTCGATCGAGCCGATGTCGATCCCCAACTCCAGCGCCGCGGTTGCGACCAGACACCGGATCTCCCCGCTCTTCAGCCGCGCCTCCACGTCGAGCCGCGCCGCCCGCGCCATACTGCCGTGATACGCCTCGGCCAGCTTCTCATCCGCCGCGTCATTGATCCACGCCGCCACCCGCTCCGACTGCCCCCGATTCTGCACAAACACCAGGGTCGTGCGATGTCCCCGCACCAGCTTCACCAGCTCCGGCACGATCGAATCCCACATCCCCTCCCCGGGCAGCGACCCGTAATCCTCCACCGTTGACAACACCTG
>Ga0180069_1000227_pt1 | contig 11752 bp, 9 predicted proteins | sample EasRivERM_16_10D_2_FD_121793 | JGI IMG/M metagenome (GOLD analysis project Ga0180069, IMG submission 121793) | Soil microbial communities from meander-bound floodplain in the East River, Colorado, USA - East River metaG ERMLT231B'_16_10D | ecosystem: Environmental > Terrestrial > Soil >...
TATAAGAGAAGGCAGTGATAAATCGCTACGCACAAAAGCTCAACATCATTTTAATCATATACACCGCTACGAATATGTAACGTTGCTTTCGTCATAATTTATATAGTCATTCAGCCCAATTTCTCGCACCCGCCAAAAATGCCTTTCCATTCATGGATTTTTTTCCAGCGGGTTGCACCTCATCCAGGATGAGAAGCCCGCCTCGCGCGCCGACCGCGGGTTGGTCTTGCACGATCAGCCTCTGCTCCACTTCAGCCGCTCCCGCTTCGACATGCCCACGATGGACTTTTAGAATTGTTCCATTGAAATCCATGAACGCACCGGGCCAGGGATTGAACGCCCGCACACGTCTTTCTAACGCGTTGACATCATGTGTGAAATCGAGTTTGCCTTCTTCTTTCTTCATCATCGGCGCATAGGTTGCGAGTGCATCATCCTGTACCTGAGGCTGGATCTCACCGGCGATCCAACGTGGCAAAGTCTCGATCAACAAGTCTGCTCCCAGCGTGGCAACGGCTTGGAAAACAGAACCAGCTGTATCGGTCGGGTTGAGGCGGATGGAGCGTTTGGACAACATCGCACCGGTATCGAGTCCCACATCCATTTGCATGATGGTGACACCCGTCTCTTCATCTCCAGCAAGGATAGCAGCATTGATCGGTGCAGCGCCACGCCAACGCGGCAACAACGATGCATGCACATTGATACAACCATAACGTGGCAATTCTAAAACATCTTTTTTGAGGATTTGTCCAAATGCCGCAACGACAATTAGCTCGGGAGCCCACGCACGTAATTGTTCCATCGCTTCTGGTTGTTTAAGTTTTTCAGGCTGCATGACGGGAATACCCAGTTCAAGCGCCAGCATTTTCACCGGTGGAGATTTCAGTTCACGTCCACGACCTGAGGCACGATCAGGTTGCGTCACAACCCCAACAACTTCATAATTTTTTGCCAGCGCACGCAGGCTGGACAACGAAAAATTAGGTGAACCCATGAAAACAATTTTTATCATGCGGTCATTTTACCAGCAGAGATGAGGATTATCCTGACCTATGGTTGATTAATTTGGTTGCACTTTGTCTTAATTGGTTGTAAAATAATTGAAATCCAAACCCAACTTATCCGGAGGAACTTATGTCTCAAGAACCAATGTCCGATCTCACCAGCGATGACAAACTGTGGGCCGCACTCGGCTACGCAATTCCAATCATCGCAATTGTTGTGCTCTTTATGGAAGATAAGAAGTCCCGCCCGTATATCAAATTCAACGCTGTACAATCCCTGGTAGCAACGGTCGTCCTTTCGATCATCGCAACTGTTACCTTTGGTTGTGGCTCGATCCTCTTCCTGGTCATGTTCTGGTGGGCATACCAGGCTTATCAAGGTCAGGATGTAAAGATCCCGATGATCAGTGATTTCATCCGCAATCAGGGTTGGGGATAACAAATAAATATCCGCAAGCAAAAGGCTCACGAAAATTCGTGAGCCTTTTTATTTTTATCAGTCGGGGAAATTATTCCACAAACGGACTTGCCGAAGCGGCGGGCTTCCCGCTTTTTTCAATGGGCAACAAAAACGTAAAAGTACTGCCTTTGCCTTCCTGGCTTTCCGCCCAAATTCTGCCATTATGTAATTCGATCATTGATTTCGCAACTGCCAACCCCAACCCCATGCCACCATAGCGCCGGGTAAGGTGTGCTTCCACCTGGAAGAAACGTTCGAACACCCGCACCAGGTCTTTCGCTGGGATACCGATCCCATCATCGCTTACAGCGACTTTAATGTAGCCTGAGTCTTCTTCTACTTTGATAGTGACATGTCCGCCCGCATCCGTGAACTGTAGGGCATTCTTGATCAGGTTACTCACTACGATGCCGATTTTCACGCCATCCGCTTCTACATAAAAAGGAAGTCCGTCGAACTCAGCTTTTAACGTAATGTTCTGTGTCTTCGCATCATCTTGGAACGTTAGGATGGCATCCTCAACGATCTTCGCCATGGAAACTTTACTGCCCCGCACACGCGCCGCGCCAGTCTGATAATTATCCACATCGGAGAGGTTTTCAACGATATCCTTGAGCCGGGTGGCATTGCGGACGATCGTATCCAATTGGTCGGCATATTCATTGCCCGCCAGTTCGCGCAAGAATGTCGCATGACCCAGTATCAAGCCGAGGGGTGTGCGAAGTTCATGGGATGTGATCGCAATAAAATCTGTTTTGAGACGCTCCAGTTCAGCCAGTTCGATCCGCGCCACGCGGACCTTTCTAGCCAAGGCAATATTCTGCATGGCTTGTGCAGCGAGCGCGCCAAGTGTTTCGAGTATCGTCAGGTCTTCTTCGGTATAATGAGCGTTATCTTTCTTATTAAGCGTCTCAAGCACACCGATCAATTCACCACCTACGATCAAAGGAACAGCCGCAAGAGAATGAGTGGTGTGCTTGGTCACACGGTCAACCGTTTTGAAATGGCGCTGGTCGGCTTTGGTATCTTGTATGATCAGGTTTTGCCCCTTACGATAGACCCAGCCTGCGGCACTGCCCTCCAGGGGCACACCCATGGGTCTGAGCAGGTCACGGTCAAACCACTGCATGGCGAGGAAACGTAGTTCTTTAGCTGCATCATCATATTCCAGAATGGATGCAAGCTCGCTATCCGTCATCTCGCTGGCTTCAGATATAACAGTTTGCAAAAAGGATTCCAGGTCGGGCGCTGTGGTAAGCCCCCGCACCACTTCAAGCAAACGCTCAAGGTGATCAATGCGCTTGGTAGGTATCATTTGCATGATTATACAACACCGACCCAATAACACAATAGACAATTCATAACAATCATATCAACAAGGCTTTGAAAGGCCAAAACAAGGAGATTTCAATACATGACAGGCAAAAAGGTACGTGTCGCAATCATTGGCGTAGGCAACTGCGCCTCATCACTGGTGCAAGGTATCCAGTTCTACAAGAACGCTGCAGAAGATACGGTCATCCCCGGCATTATGCACTCCACCGTCGGCGGTTATCACATCCGCGATATTGAGTTCACCATCGGCATCGATGTGAATGTCAACAAGGTTGGCAAAGACTTAAGCGAAGCCATCTTCGCTGAACCCAACAACACCTACAAATTCGCCGAAGTCCCGCATCTCAATGTTCCCGTGGTCCGCGGCATGACCCACGATGGGCTCGGCAAATACTTGAGTGGCATGATCACCAAAGCGCCCGGACCCACCGCCGACATCGTCAAACTGCTCAGGGATACCAAGACCGATGTGGTCATCAACTTCCTGCCCGTCGGTTCTGAGATGGCGACCAAATGGTATGTGGAACAATGTATCGAAGCCGGTTGTGCCTTCGTCAACGGTATTCCCGTTTTCATTGCATCCTCTGAATATTGGGGCAAACGTTTTGCTGATGCTGGCTTGCCCATCCTCGGCGATGATGTCAAATCACAGGTCGGCGCAACCATTCTGCATCGCGCCCTCGCTACCCTCTTCGTGGATCGCGGTGTCAAGATCGACCGCACCTATCAACTCAACTTCGGCGGCAATACCGACTTCCTCAACATGCTCGAACGCGAACGTCTGGAAAGCAAGAAGATCTCCAAGACCGGCGCGGTCACCAGCATGGTCCCGTACGATATCGGCAAAGACAATGTCCACGTAGGACCCAGCGATTACGTTCCCTGGCTCACCGACCGCAAGTGGGCATACATCCGCATGGAAGGCACCACGTTCGGCAACGTTCCGCTTAACATGGAAGTCAAGCTCGAAGTGTGGGATAGCCCCAACTCTGCTGGTGTCATGATCGATGCCCTGCGTTGTGCCAAGATCGCGCTCGACCGCGAACTCGCCGGTCCCATCACCGGACCATCTTCTTACTTCTTCAAAACCCCGCCCATCCAATATCGCGATGACATCTGCCGCGATAAAGTCGAAGATTTCATTTCGGGCAAATCAGACGAATAAAAAGACTACTGGGTAATCCGCATGATGTATACGGATTACCCAGTTTTCATAATAGGAGTAATTTGTGCGCATTTCAAACAGCAAGCTGTTTGACTCCAGAAAAATTCAGGGCGGATGTATACTTAACTCAAGATGGATCACCACTCCTATATTCCAGGGATGAGCCCAGCGGACCCAGGTCCGCTTTCGCGATTTATTCCGCCACTCGAAGAGGGCGTTATTTCCGCGTGGCTGCCGCCTCATGCTTCAGCCGGTAGCTGGTTGCTGGACCCATTCGGATTCTCCCCGCGGCTGGTTCTCGAAGCCGCACGCGCAGGCTATCGGGTGCTGGTCACGGTCAATAATCCGGTCACACGCTTCCTGCTGGAGATGTCTGCCAATCCCCCCTCTGAATCAGATTTCAAAGCTGCATTCGCAGAATTGGAAACATCCAAAAAAGGCGATGAACGGCTTGGCATCCATTTACAATCCCTATATCTCACACCCTGCGAAAAATGCGGAAAAGAAATTCAGGCACATTCTTTCCTTTGGCGCAAAAGTGAGGATGCACCATACGCCCGTGTATATGAATGCAAGGAATGTGGCGACACGGGCGAACGTATTGCCACACAACAAGATATTGACCGTGCTAAAAAGATCGCCGCAACCGATAGCTTGCATCGTTCCCGTTCCTTTGAAAAAGTTGTTTCGCTCAAAGATGATGACCGCAGCTATGCCGAAGAAGCCATCGAACATTATTTACCGCGTCCGTTATATTTTTTGCATACGGTCATCAATCGGCTTGAAAGTTTAAATCTCACTCCCGCACGCCGACGTGCCTTGAACGCCATGATCCTGCTCGCCTGTGATGCAGGCAACACACTTTGGGGATATCCATCCGAAAGGTTGCGACCCAAACAACTGATGATCCCGAATCAATTCCGTGAACACAACTTGTGGCTTCAGCTTGAGCGTGGATTAAGTCTATGGACAGAAACAGCTTCAGGCGTCGTGTGCGAGGCGTGGCCCAATAAGATTCCAGAGAGCGGCGGAGTGTGCATTTACGAAGGTCGTCTTAAAGATCTGGCACACGAAGTCAAAAAGGAAATCCCGATCGTCGCAGTGGTCGGCGCAGTGCCACGTCCGAATCAGGCGTTCTGGACTTTATCCGCTTTGTGGGCGGGCTGGCTGTGGGGACGCGAAGCCGTGGAACCATACAAACTTGCGCTGCGCAGGCGACGCTACGATTGGGCGTGGAACGCCACCGCATTGAACGCCGCCTTCGCACATCTGTTTGAGTTGTTGCCATTGGGTACGCCGTTCTTCGGGTTATTGCCTGAACCTGAACCGTCATTTTTAACATCAGCATTGACCGCCGCAAGCGCCGCAGGTTTTGATCTGCAATCGCTGGCGATGCGCACCGAACATGACCCCATTCAAATTTTATGGAAACGCGGCGAGCACTTGAAGCGTGAAGTGAATAAAGCCAACGTAGACGATGTGAGCAATGCCATTCATGCACACTTGATCGAGCGCGGCGAACCCGCCAGCTATTTACATATCCATGCAACGGGGTTGATCGCTCTGACCGAAGCGCATGCGTTGAAAACGAAAGAGCAGGAGTTCGACGAAGCCCTGCGTGAGACACAATCATTGATCCAAAACGCTGTGACGAGTGACGAACGCTTTGTCCATTATTCAACCGGCGAAAGTGTGGATACGGGTGTGTGGGCGATTCCTCCTTCGTCTACGCCGCCAACGGACGGCGGCTCCGCTCAGGACGAATCGCTTTCTGACCGCGTGGAAGTTGCAATTGTCACGTTCCTGCAAAAGCACCCAAATAGTATTTATCTTGAGATCGAAGATGATTTGTATCCGCGTTTTCCGGGGTTGTTGACGCCCTCCAAGATGATGATCTATTCGGTGTTGAATTCCTATGCTGAAAAAGACGGCGCCGCGTGGAAGTTGCGCCCGGAGGATGTCGCTTCTGCGCGTCGTAATGAACTCATCACCATCAACGCCATGATCGAAGCTGTGGGGAAACGTTTGAGTTATGCCACAGGCAAGCAGGATAAAAATCTCTTGTGGGTGGAGAATGATCAGGTCAAATATGTATTCTATGTGCTGGCTTCGGCGCTGATGGGACGTGCCATTTTGGAAACACCCCACCCGCCCGAGCAGACGCTCATCGTCATCCCCGGCGGACGTGCGGCGCTGGCTGCATATAAAGCGCAACGCGATCCGGCTCTGGCGGCACGGTTGAAAAATTATCGGGTGGTGAAATATCGTTTATTGCGCACGCTGGTTGAAGTTCCGGTATTGACGCGAGAAACCTTTGAGGAACAGCTTGCCACCGATCCGCTCGAAAAAGCCAAAGCGCAGATGATCATGTTTTGACCTAGTAGTCATGTTACACGCAACCAGCCCGAATTATCTCTTGAGATACCGGGCTGGTTGCTTTTTAAGCGAGTCAATTAATCTGTCAATTAAGGAGTCAATTAATCGCAACTTTGTCAACGCGCCTTTTGATAAAGTAGGCACACATCAATCAGTTCATGCGGGTCGTTCCCCCGCCAAACCAAGGAGAAAAAATGGATACAAAACAAATCGAACTCGTGCAAGCTTCCTTCGAAAAGGTACGCCCCATCGCCGATCAGGCGGCTGAACTCTTTTACAATCGTCTGTTCGAGATCGCCCCGCACTACCGCCATATGTTCAAGAATAACATGCAGAAGCAGGGTGCCATGCTGATGAGCACGCTCGGACTCGCTGTTGGCAGTTTGAATGATCTGGAAAAGATCCTGCCAGCCGTGCGCGCCCTTGGTCAACGCCACGCCGGTTACGGTGTGACCGCCGAAGATTACCAGCCTGTAGCTGAAGCCTTCTTATGGACTCTTGAACAAGCTTTCGGCAAAGACTTCACTCCGGAGTTGAAAGAAGCCTGGGTGGCGGCATACACCATCTTAGCGGGTGTGATGATCGAAGCATCGGAAGCTGTTCCCGCATAGTATGTTCAAAGTTGAAAGTGCACCAAAAAATTACAGGTAGTCAACACTCAAAATTGGACAGCATTAAATAACTCACCTTACGCAAAACAGATAGTGTGGCTTCTGTAATGCGACATTTATGTCGCTCTTGCCTGAGAAGAGGTTGAAAGGCGAGACTGCGTAGTGTCTCGCGTTACGACCATCACTGCGTACGGTGAGTTAAATAAAATATTTCCTCGATGGCTCATGCTTGTCGAGGAAATATTTTTGATTTAAAGCTCAGTAGAATTTTGCAGGCAAAGATCCGGGAAAAAAAACGTCTATCGAACAGGAGCAGGTATCAGCTTGATATGAAGCGGGCTTCAGTTTTACGAGTCATACGTCCCACGCATGGTATCTGTCAACGCTTGAAATGCTGAGGCCCAGGCATCTTTGAGAGCGGGGGTGAATTGAGCACCCAGATGCTGTTCAAGCGCCCAGATAAAAGAATCGAGCGCAGGTTGATAATGTTCAAGTTTTACGCCATAACTGAAATGCCGCTCGCCCAGCGCCTGCACGGAGGGGCGCACATCGTCCATATTGCTCAAGCCACTCACTGCCAGGCTGAGGCTGGTCATCAACATGGAACCCTGCCGATCCATATCGCCAGTAAATAATTTTTTGGTATCGGGTGCGATCTCAAACAGATGCATATAAAAACTTTTGGCGATCTTATCTGCCATGGGTTGCACCAGGGTTAAAGAGTCCAGCACAAGTTTAAGTTGTTCTGCTTTCATAGTTCTACCTTTTTGGCATCGAGCCCCATACAAATTTATTTTTAAACATTGCCGTAGGATACCATAAAAAAGATATGGTTTGCATTGCACAAGTTATAATCATGAGATGAATTCAATTGCCGCGATCACTCCGCAGAGCTTTACCAGTTTCGGCGCATTGCTTCGCTACCTGCGTGAGCGCGTTGAATTATCGCAAAAAGAATTGGCGGCACAGGTGGGTTATCACTATAGTTACATGAGCCGCATTGAAAAGAATCAACGCACCCCCGATCCCAAAACATTAATGGCGCGTTTCATCCCCGCCCTGGCATTGGATGACGAGCCGCAATGGACGGCGCGCCTTTTAGAATTAGCTGGCTCCACTGAAGCAACTGCTTCCACTGTGGATGTGAAGTCCGCTTCCTTCGCCCCCACAACTGCTCTGCCCATCTTCGATCTTTCTGCCAGCAATTTGCCGGTCTTCCTCACGCCCCTGCTGGGACGTGACAACGAAGTCAGCGCGCTGATCAACTTGCTCAATCGCAATGATGTCCGTTTGGTCACGGTGATGGGTCCACCCGGTGTGGGCAAAACCCGGCTTGCCACGCATGTTGCCGCACAAATGGCGGGCATGTTCGCCAATGGTCCTTTGTTCGTGGATATGACGACCATCACACAAGCTGATCATTTTCTGCCGGAACTTGCCCAGGCGTTGGGCGTATTCGAAACTTCCAATGCGCCCCTCATAAAAGAGATCAGCGCTGCCTTACGTCAACGTAATATGCTGCTGGTGATTGATAATCTTGAACAGGTGATCAACGCCGCTTCATTACTTCCCGGCTTGCTGATGGGTGCGCCCAATGTAAAGATGCTGGTCACCAGCCGTGAGGCATTGCACATCACAGGTGAGCATGAATTTTCGCTGGTACCTCTGCCATTGCCACAACCGGTCACCGAACAATTTAAGTCAGTACTTGCAGGCAACGGACAAATCGAGTCACTTGCGCAATTTGCGGCAGTGCAATTGTTCATTCAACGTGCCCAGGCTGTGCAGCCAACTTTTAGACTAACCGATGAAAACGCTGCAGCGGTGGTTGAGATCTGCCAGCAATTGGATGGTTTGCCCCTGGCGATCGAGCTGGCTGCCGCGCGCATTAAATCCCTTACTCCGCAAGCCATGCTCCAACAATTGAATCGCCGTCTCGAATGGTTAACTCGCGGATCGCGCGACTCAATGAAACAAACTCTGCGCGGCACGATCGAATGGAGCTACAACCTGCTCTCCGAATCGGAGCGCAGCATGTTACGCCGCCTGGCCGTGTTCACAGATGGTTGTACCTTGCGTGCTGCCGAATCCATTTGTGCGGATACGCACAGTGAAGCCAGTGAATCAACATTGCGCCGCGAAGAAGTTTTGGAACTGCTCATCAAACTGATCGACAAGTCACTGGTGATCTCTGAGTCCAATGCACAGCAGGTGCGCTATCATTTACTTGAAACCGTGCGCGAATTCGGGCGCGAAAAACTTTCGCAAGTGGGCGAATTGGATGAACTTCTCACTCGTCATCTGATCCACTTCACTGAATATGCTGAAGAATCAGAAAGCCATCTGGATGGCACCGATCAAGCCAAATGGATCCGCATTACTGAGAAGGAACATCGCAACTTCCACATAGCCATGGAGTACGCGCTTGCCAACCCAGAGGTCCTCACATACGGTTTGCGTATCGGCGCAGCGATCAGTTTATTCTGGTTGGAGCGTAATCATGTTCGTGAAGGTAGTGAGCGCTTGAGCATCCTGATCGAAAAGGCGACAGAGCCAGGACATACAAAATCACGGGCAAAACTGTTATACCGGCTCGGGGCAATTCAAGCGCGCGTATTTAATTTCAATGCTGCCTATAAATTATGTGAACAAAGCATTGAGATCTCCCGCACACTGGATGATAAACAAAGCCTCGCGAGCGCATTATTTTATTTCGGGGAAATCTGCACTGCCATCCAGGACCATCAGAAAGCGCGGATGCTGTTGGACGAATGTATAGCGTTATGCCGGGAGATCCACTTCACAACCCAACTGGGCATGGCACTCACAGCTCTGGGTAAGGTTTCCTTTGAACAGGGCGAGATCGAGCAGGCATTGCAAACGGCTCACGCTGCCTTGGTGACCACGGAGCGTATCAATGATACCTGGGGGTTAAGTCATGCCTTACAATTTTTGGGCGACATCCATCACAAAAGTGGTGAACAGGATGCTGCCATTGATTACTTCGAACGCAGTCTGTCGTATATCCGTGAGATCGGCGACCGTTTTGCTGAAGGCGTGGCGCTGGCAAATCTTTCCATTCTGTATAACTTGAACGAAGATCATCACGCCTCGGGGCACGCCGCTGAACAATCCTTTATTGCGTTCCAATCCATTGGCGATGAACTGCAACAACCATTCCCCTTACGCATGATGGGCTATTCAGCGATCAACTCTGGTAACTTTGTCCGCGCGCGGGCATTGATCGTGGAAAGTTTAAAAGGCAACCGCGGACAGGACCATTTCCCCGGTCAACTGGCATGTCTGGTCGCAGTGGCAACTTGCGAACTTGCTCAAGACAACATGGAAAAAGCAGCTATATATGCTGCGCTGATTGAAAGCCGTATCAAACATGAATCCATTTCACTATTGGAGCCAGATGCAATTGCCCTCGATAAATTACTAACTACGACAAAAAGCAAACTGGGGAATAAACCTTTTAAACAGCTCATTGAAAAAAGCAAAAGCCTGCGTGTCGAAGAGTTGATTGCCAGCGAATTGCCTTCTGCGGTATAACAGGTCCATGCTCAAGCCACGCAAATTAAATCCAGGGGACAAAGTCGCAACCGTGTCTCCTTCCTGGGGTGGACCAGCGGTATTTCCCCAACGGTATCAAATTGGTGTTCAACAACTACAGCAAGAATTTGATCTAGAAGTTGTTGAAATGCCCAACACATTAAAACCAGCAGATTGGCTGGCACGCAATCCCAAAGCCCGTGCAGATGATCTCATACAAGCCTTTGCTGACCCATCCATCAAAGGCATCCTTGCAACCATCGGCGGCAGCGACTCGCTGCGGCTTTTACCTCATATTGATTTCGATGTGATTCGGAGCAATCCCAAAATCTTCATGGGGTATTCCGATACAACTATCAGCCATTTGATGTGCTACAAAGCGGAGCTGGTTTCGTTTTACGGTCCGAGCATCCTGGTAGAGTTTGCTGAAAATGGCGGGATATTTCCATATATAACTCAATCGTTACGTCAAACCATATTTTCCAGCAACATAATTGGTGAAATAAAACCATCCACAGACTGGACCGTTGAACATCTCGACTGGGGTAATTCTGAAAATCAAAACATCAAACGCAAATTGACTCCATCCGCTGGCTGGAAGTTTTTACAAGGCTCAGGCGTTCATCACGGACATTTGATCGGCGGCTGTCTCGAAGTCTTTGATTGGACACGCGGCACAGAACTTTTCCCCACTCAATGGAAAGATGCGATTCTGTTTTTGGAAACATCCGAAGACATGCCCCCACCTGAATTTGTCACATACACCTTGAGAGTTTATGCGGCGGCAGGGATCTTGCATCAACTTTCTGGAATATTATTTGGGCGATCTTACAACACTGGCGAAAAATTCGATGCGTACGATCACGCCATTCTACAAGTTGTTCGTGATGAAGAAAAATTAACCGACCTTCCCATCATCACCCGCATGGACTTTGGTCATACGAGTCCCATGTTCGTCATCCCTTACGGCTTGCAGGCGGAAATTGATTGTGACCAGCAACGCTTCTCCATTATGGAGAATGCGGTTACCGAATAATCGTACTGCGATATTTTGTACTTTTCCAAATTAATCTAGCAATAAAATGTTTCGCGCTGAGCGGAGCATCCTTCGACTGCGTTCGTCGCAATCACCGCTCCTCCCTCCGCTCAGGACGGAAATCACTCTTGGAAAGAGCGCAGTCGAAGCGTGGGATTGCTAGGTTTAATTGTTAATTTGCAATATATCGCCTAACATGAAGAGCGA
>Ga0180069_1000228_pt1 | contig 11721 bp, 9 predicted proteins | sample EasRivERM_16_10D_2_FD_121793 | JGI IMG/M metagenome (GOLD analysis project Ga0180069, IMG submission 121793) | Soil microbial communities from meander-bound floodplain in the East River, Colorado, USA - East River metaG ERMLT231B'_16_10D | ecosystem: Environmental > Terrestrial > Soil >...
GGGACTCCAAAGCGAGGGTTCTATTCCTGTTGAAAAGATGGGTCAAATCGACGCCATTACCCCATGAAAGCTTTCGCCGGCTTCACCGCTTTTCTCATCGGAATGTTATGTGTCGGCGCTCTCTGTTTTATTGGTGCTTATGTGGTCGTCGTAGATCAAACCATTCCTCAGCTGCCTGGCTGGGCTCAAGAGCCAGTTGAGGAATGGATGCTTGATATTCCGCAAGACTCAGAAGCACTCGATCTGGATAATGATGGCGTGCCCGATTCGCGCGATCATAGTGGCGGCGATAACGGGAATGATGGGGGCGGTAGCGGTGGAGGTGGCTCTGTTCCGGCGTTGCCCGGCCCAACAGAATGGGGCGACTACGTTGGTCCGAATGGTATTCCCAGTGGATTGCCGTTTATCGGACCGGTTCAAAAATGGGGTGTGTTGTACGACGCTCCCTTGCATGGTTGCGGGTTCAAAGATCCACACTATAAAAACCATACAGGATTTGATTTCCCTGTAAACACGGGCACGCCCTTATATGCAACAATGGGCGGGCAGGTGATATGGACGGAATATACAAAAGGTGGGTGGGGTCGTTTGCTTATTATCCAGAATGGTGATTATCAGATCTGGTACGCCCACATGACAGAATTTGATGTGCAAGAAGGTGATATCGTCGAGCCTGGTCAGTTTGTCGGCACGAGCGGCGGAGATCGCGAAAATGACGACCAGGCGGGAAATAGCTCAGGTGCCCATTTGCATTACGGCATAAAGAAGAGGACGGGACCTGATGCCTATGTTTGGATCGATCCAGCCGATTACTTTGACATCACCAGTTTGACTCCCTGGGGATGTTCCGAATAGGTGCAGTTATGGCTACTCGTGTTGGTTCCGCTGTCTTTGAAGATCATATTTCCATGGAAGTGTGGCCGGGTTCGTGGACGGACACTTTTGTTTTCCCAGTCAGGCATGACGCAGCTCTACCTCCCTGGGATTATGCCGAAGTGGTGAAAACAACGATACCGGTTCTCAAAAAGCTCCGCAAAGGTGTGGCGTCTCTTTGGGTTCCTGTAATGGCTCCGGGGACATGGTACTTTGAAGAAGTGAAATACGCTTTGCGGAATCCTACGATCCCTGTGGCTGTTACCAATGGTAAAGAACGACTGCCTCGTACGATTGATTTTTCTGTGATACCTGGCATCAGAGAAGTAGTATCTCCCCCTGGTCTGCCTGCCGACGAATTACCTACTTCCAACTTGAACGAACGAACCGTACGTTGTTTGCTTGCTTTGGCGCGACTAAGCGTTGCTTACACAAACGAAATAGCGCGCTACTGTTTGATAAATGAAGCATATTGTCTAGAGTCTCTTCGAGAGTTGGAAAGCCTCAGATATATAGAACATTGCGATGATCCCTTTATTGATTTTCATCTTATGACTGCCAGGCAAAAAGCAAGTATGGGGAATGTAAAAGATAAGGATAGTAGACCCTATTGGAGAATTAGGCGCCCCGGAGTGTCTGCGGCACTGAGGCAGTGGGGTGTTCCCGCTGGAGTGCCTTTTGACTTTCGTTTAGAGAGAAATAAACTATTGGATAGTCCGCACAGGCGCAGATCGCGACAGTGGCCCACATGGGTAAAAAAAGCTTTGCCTCATGCCAACATATATGCAGGCTGGAGTGAGGTCAGTATTCCTGGAGCAAGAGCGAATCCCGACTCTTTAGCCTGGGGAGATATAAACGGTGTGGAAACATTGTTTTGGATGGAAGTAGAAAGCGGTAAATCTTCCAGGCAACTTATCTTGGATAAGACTATAACTCGCTGGCGAAAAGCTATTATCTATGCTAACTACGTGGGTGTTCACTTGGTCTTTGTTTTTCTGGGTATGCCTTGGGTGAGAAATGCCGCGCGTTTGGCTTTTATGGATGTTCCAAAGTCGTGTGCTGTTGTTGTTGCTGACTGGTCCAAAGAAAAATTTGGGCAATTACCGTACCCAAAATGGGGCGAAGTAGTATTTGAATAAGGAAAAACCATTTTAGGAAAGGATATGACGCCTATGTTGCGATCAAAGTTTGCAAACTCTTTCATTCTTACACTAATAACTTTTGTGTTCGGCACTGCTTGTCTGGCTGTCGGATTTCCTGTGCCGTCTACTATATCTACGCCGGTTCCTACAGTAGCACCCGATCACGGTCCGTTGATCCTTCAATGGTCGGACAAGATAACCATGCTGGTAGAGGAGTTTGAGACGCTGCTCGGTCTGGCTCTTGCCAGTAAAGAACAGGCGTTGGATTTGAGAAAAGCTCAAGACCCCATCATAGGCATGGACGGCGGTTTTAGTACTCTTCCATACCGTGGTAGTTTCTGCTTCTTTTCTGCCATAGGGACAGTATAGAGAAGCTCGTGCGAATTGTCAGTAGGGGAGTTAGACGTAGGTTAGCAATGAAATTCGGACTGTAACGGGATTAATCTTCTGAAGAGAGGATTTCACTATATACTGGAAGTCTCGAGGCAATACATTATGAAAACCTTCCGAATTGTGCTTGGCATACTCGCCATTATCCCTGTAGCTCTACTGGCAGATAAACTTTTCTTTCACCCCACTGAATATGACGAAGATTCAATTAGAACGATGGCTTTTCTGGTATTTGGCGTTCCTATTATGACATTTAACTTTTGGGTGTGGGTATATCCTGAAATCATTGAGTTTTACTTTTCAGGGAAGGATAAACAGCCACAGTAATGGTCTTGCGCACTAGAGATTTTGGCTTTATGCTTGTGGCCTCGGCTTTAGAATAGTGAGATTCGACATATTGGGACTAGGAATCATTCAGCCTGCAAAGAAGAATAGCAGAACAGACACAAGTGAAATAGCAGCTACCACGCATGGGTCTTGATGAAATCTGTCAGGTCTGGTGATTTTGGATTTGCTGTTGAGCATGATCAATGTCAGTGTGCAGACGGTGGATTTGGTCAACGGACTGCCGAAACTGAAGTTTGAGTAGTAAAAGAGAGGAGACATCTATGGCTACTCTGAAAAGCATGATATATGAAAGCATTGAGAAAGTTAAGTCCCATCCAAGCTTTACCGAGTGGTGTAAATCTCAGAAACTCGGGGAGGAAGATTTTGTTGCGATTAACAATTCTTTCGTTTTTCGAAACGTAGATACAACGAAGGCAGAGTCTTATATAGTAATCAAGCAAGGAAAAGAAAAGCTCCAAAAGGAACCATCTATTGCTTATAACTTAAATCTAAAAAACGATTTTTCCTTTTTCTCTTCAAAACATAAAAGCCTACCTGCTTTAAAGCCGATTGAAGAGGCAATCGAAGAGCAAATAAGTCGCCTTGGACAAGTAGTTTTTCTTCTTGTTGGAAATATTGAAGACAATATTGTTTTGGAAGATAATTTCGCAAAAGTAGGATTCAAAACCATTACATGGAATCCCGCAAGTAAGGGCTTACTTGAAATCTCAGGAACAAATATTGAAATCAAGCATCCTTATGATGAACCTGCACTATGGAAAAAGTTCGTTTCTAAGTGCAAAAATAATAATATAGAGATTGATGAGGACTCTATCAAAATAGACTTTGGCATTGTTTTGGATAAACTTCAAGATAGGGCGGAAGCCAATTTAGTTTTGCCAACTGCTACATCAAAAGGAGGACAAGGAATTACCGACTCAATAATTGAAGCACTAAGAGAAAGAAGAGATGATTATGTCAAAGCAGTGACAAAATGCGAGGGCAAACCTGAAAAAGACAGAGATGCATTTAATGAGGTATTAAGAATTTCCTACAATTTTTCGAACGATGTAATACCACTATTGAAATTAATTATTAGTATCTGCGACTTAAAACCGATTATTCTTTGGGCGGCAATTGGAGAGCATTTCGCCCTTTCAGAAGCATTTAGGGCGTTGCCCTGGACTCGCTCGAAAAACAAAGCGTCCCTAAAAAATTACATTGCCACAGTTGGAGATGCTAGAAACAGTGTTTTTCATAATTTGTTTCCAATCCAGAAGACGCTGAGGTTTTCACTGCCAAGTGAAGCGTTTCAGGATGTCGAAATGCTCATCTTTTCGGAATACACATCAAAAGGTAATAAACTTACATATCAGGACAAAGATTTGATTAACTTGTTTCTGGAGTTTACAAGAGCACGCCAGAGACAAGTCCCTTCAGAGTTCTGGAAAAAGAATGTTGATGTGATGGATAAAGTGATAGACTTGTTTGATGCTACCAACAAGGTTTTGAAAGAGTTGTATAAAGTTACCAGAGCAAAATAGTAATATTGGGAAAGTATATTGTGTCCGAATATCTTGGTTTGTTGTTGAGTGTTATCAATGTCAGTGTGCAGACGATGGATTTGGTCAGTCAACTGCCGAGGTTGAAGTTTGAGTAGGTGAAGGCGGTGTTCTTTGAAGACTACTAGCGAAGAATTGCTTATCCAAATACGTAACCAAATTGCTGCTTATCAGCTGAACGTCAAAAGTGACAATAAAGCACATCGATATAATATTAATGACCGCGCTGAATCTTTTACCATTCCATTATTCAAGCTTCTTTTTAAGTGGAATGGGTTGGAGGATTTAAACAAGAAAGACGCTAACTTTCCTGGCATAGACCTTGGTGACTTCGACAATCGTATTGCAATTCAGGTAACTTCTGACACATCCCTAGAAAAGGTGAAAAGCACCGCTCATCAATACATAGAAAGAGAATACTACAATCAGTTTAATAGATTGATAATTTTCATGATTCAAGAAAAGCAATCAAGCTATAGCCAGCAATCAATCGATGCTATATGCAATAATAAATTCAACTTCAATGCGAAGGATGATATTTATGACCTAAGCCATCTGCTGCAATTTGCCAAGTCGCTATCTCTTGATGAACTAGAAAAGATTCTAAAACTATTTCAAGATGAGACTGGGTTCGTTGAAAATCAGCCTGTCAATCAAAAGCCAATATCTAAAAATTCACTTTTTTCAGCCCCAACAGACCCTCCATTTGAAATTGGTATATTAAACTTATTAGAAATTGGTTTTCCCGAAACACTTTTTATAGCCGAATGGAATTTTACGAAAAAACAGTTAGGTACACGCCTTAGAAATGACAGAAAATTAATACAAGAAGCATTAGAGCAAAAGAATCTTAAATTTGCAGCAGATTGGGTAACTAATGAAAAACAAATCATTACCTTTCACGATTTAGGCGATGAATTAATTCCATTGGCTAAGATTGTTGATCAAGGAACAGTTACAGAATTAGGAACACAAGAGTTTTATGAAAATCCAGTATATAGAAATAAATTCGTAGAGTTGTTGCAGAGGTGTCTTCAACGGAAGCTTTATAAGCTGGGAATACAGTGGCAGAATGAGGAGAAGGAGTACATTTTTGTTCCCGTTAATGAGCAAGATGCTATAAGGGAAATTCGCTGGAAAGGTGAAAAAGCTGACACAAGGACTGTATATAAAAAAATTCCTGATTTAAAGGACAAAACAAAAACTTATTGCCACGAACATTTTTCATTTCAATCAAGATTTTATGAATTTGATCTATCTTGGTATTTAGCAATTACACCCGATTGGTTTTATAGCTCTGACGGATACAAGCGTGCTTGGTATGCAATTGAAGAGAAGCGCAAATACAAAAAACTTGTCGAAGCAAATCAGAATGTTTCAACACATGTGAGATTTATACATTCTTTCATCTCGACTAATAACCCACAAGACAATCATCAGATCGATATGTTTGCTGCCTCAAACTCTACCCCCCATACTTATGATTTTCTGTGGATTAAAAGTCTACAAGAAATTGGTCATTTGCCTAGATTGCATGACGCAGACTGGAGACCTGTTTCTAACAATTATGAATCTAGCGACCTTGGAATGACAGTTTCACAAGATTCAGAGGATGTTTAGTAATGGAATTTGTCTATATCCCAGAGCCTCTATTAGATTTTGCAAATGGTGACCACATTTGCCCGCGTGCGGGAATTGCAGAACACTCTACCTACGATGCAAACAATCAACCCAGGAGAGATAATATTTATTTAGGAGCAATTGGAACTAACAAAAATATAGAATCTTTGAAGCTTTGGCTCAATAAAATTATTAGTCCAGTAAGCCCGAAGCTTAGCAATCAGCCGAACTTATTTCCAGGGTTTGTTGGTTTTAATAAAGAATCTGGATTCAAATCTGAGTTCGTACTTGGTGACAATAATTTAAAGCCCTTATTATCAAAGGAAGAGAACCAGATACTTCAAATTACAGAACCAATAAAGAGAATAGAAGAAGCTGTTAAGTTATATGGGGAGAAAATAAAGTTTCTAGCTCAGAACAGGACTCTGGAGGTAATCATTTGTATCATTCCAGATAAACTTTTCAGCAAACTTAGCACACAGAGAAGCGACGAGGAAGATCAGGCAGAAGACCATCTTGATGATATCGAAACAAATTTTCGCCGAATGTTAAAAGCAGAAGTTATGAAGTATAGCAATATCCCTGTCCAAATAGTCAGAGAAAACACCCTAAAAGGAAATCCTGATGGCACTGGATCAACTCAAGATGACGCAACAACTGCTTGGAATTTATGCACCGCGCTTTATTACAAATCTTCAAACAATACAATTCCCTGGAAATTAAAATCAGACCATAACAAGCCATTGACCTGCTATGTTGGAATTTCATTTTATAGAAGCAGGGATAGAACTATTGTTTACAGCAGTCTTGCCCAAATATTTGATGAAATGGGGCGAAATGTTATTCTTAGAGGCACTCCTGTTAAAACAGATAAGGATGATCGCAAACCTTATTTAGACACAACACAGGCATATGAGCTTCTGAATTCTGCCGTAAATGAATACAGAATTGCAATGAACACAAACCCAGCCAGACTTGTTATCCATAAAACTTCTCATTTTTCTAAGGAAGAAGCTGAAGGTTTTAATGGTGTCTCTGAAGATTTAAGAATTCAGTTAGTAGATCTAGTTTCAATAAACGATTCGAATATACGCCTTTTTCGAAGAAGCTCCTATCCTCCTTATCGAGGGTCAATGATTAATTTGGACAGCCAAAAGAGCCTTTTATACACTAGAGGTTCAGTACCATTTTTTCAAACATACCCTGGAAAATATATTCCTCAACCGCTGGAAATTCAAGCATTTCAGTCAGAGTCTTCCTCTAATCAAATTTGCGAGGAAATTCTTGCCCTAACAAAAATGAATTGGAACAATACTCAATTTGATAGAAAATACCCTGTCACTATTGAATGTGCGAGAAATGTTGGAAAAATCATTAAGTATTTAAATCCGAATGATACGCCTCAAGCAAGCTATAGATTTTATATGTAATGCAGACGGTGGAGTTGGCGAGTCAACTGCCGAAGTTAGTATTTGAGCAATAAAACTATATGTATTAGGAGAAAAGCATGCCAAGTGTCATTAGTCAAATTGCTGAGTGGGGCGCTACTTTACCCAGTTGGGAGCAAGTTGCGCTAGAAAGAATTATTACTGTTCAAAGCTTCACTGATGATGTCTACGAGGATCTACTGCAGATCCTTTTAGAAGAAAAAGGCATGGTAGAACAAAAGTCAGAACGACCACAATCCAATTTGGATGCTTATGTCAATAAAGCTGATGGCCCGGTCGCAGGTAAATCAATCCTTCGACAAATCTCAAATTTAGAAAATATAAATGCTTTGGTGCCCAACCAAAAGCTGGAGTTTGGGGAGAAAGTCACCGTCATATTTGGTGAAAACGGCTCAGGAAAATCTGGCTATGCTCGCGTGATTGCCAGCGCGGCATTTACCCGGGGCGACAAGGAAATTTTGCGTAATATCCAAAAACCGCTCAATGAAGCCGAAGCGTTGTCTGCTGATTTTTATTTACAAGATGGAGAATCATCTTCACCTCCTATCCATCACATTGTTGGACAACCCTGCCCCGAAATGCGTTCGTTTTATGTTTTTGATAGCACAAGTGTAAGAGCGCATTTGACGAAATCCAACGCAATGAGTTTCGCTCCGGCAAATCTGGACATTCTTACAAAGCTTGCGGAAGTTTCTGACGAAGTAAGAAAAAGGCTTGATCAAAGAATTGAACGAATTCGTAAGCCTTCCATTTCTCCTTTGCTTTTTGATGGCGAAACAGAAGTTAGTAAAGAAATAAGTGCTTTATCCTCACGAACAGACGAATCCAAGGTTTTTGCGCTCGGGACAATGACTCCGGCAGAATTATCAAATATTACAGAACTTGACCGAAAAATTGCCGAATTGAAAAGCACAGATTTCCAAAATCTGATCGCATCAATTAATCAGAAAATTGGCGATATAAAAACGTTAATAGGAACTTTAGAAGATATAAGTAACAGTCTCAGCGATTCGGTTATTGCAAACGTTCAACAAACAGTTAGTACATGGCATCAACAAAGTGCAATAGCGAATCAGTTTAGTTTTGATAGCTTCAAAGTGGATGGATTATCGTTTATTGGATCACCGGTTTGGTATGAGTTTGCGAAAGCTGCTTTGAGTTTGGCTTTAACTGAATCGACAGATGAACCTTATCCAAAAACGGATAGTGTTTGCCTGCTTTGTCATCAGCCTTTGTTGGCTGATTCGCGAGACCATTTGAACCACCTTTGGGAAATGCTAAAAAGCGATACACAAAAGAACATTTTGGAGTTGGAAGAAAGATTACAGTCTTCTGAGCAATACCTAACTTCGATTGATTTTGACTTTTTTGGTGATCAGACAGTTTCTTATCGCATCCTTAAAACAGAAAACCAACCAGCTTTTCAAGTAATTGAAATATTCCTTGATTCCTGCAAGGCGCGTCGTAATCAATTGCTTACAGCAATCACGAACAAAACTGTGCCCGACATTTCGGAATTACCTAAAAATGGTGTGGCTGAACTTTGGATTTTAGTTGGAGCCTTAGAATTTCAGCAAAAATCCTTGGAAGAAAAGAGAGATGGCGCCGACACAGAAATTCAGCAACTCGGATCTGAACTAAAGCTGCTTCAACATCGCAAAATTTTAAGCGCCATTTTGGAAGATGTATTGGCGCTAATTAACAGCGAGAAATGGATTCAGCAGGCATCCACCAATAAGATCAGAGGAACTACTGCCCATATCACAAAAAAATATAATGCTCTGTTCTCAGAATTGGTTACAGACAAATACTTGGACCTTTTTACTTTGACCTTGCAAAACTTGAAATGTCCGCTTGGTGTTGAAATTAGATATAAAGCAGAAAAGGGCAAAACATTCAAGCAGCTCGCTCTAAAAACAAATGAAAAATTTCCTCGCGACCAGAGTAATCCAGATAAAGTGCTGAGTGAAGGTGAGCAAAGAGCAGTTGCTTTGGCAGATTTCTTTACAGAAATTGCTTCGGACGAACAAAGTGCTGGTTTTATTTTGGATGACCCGGTAACATCTTTGGATTTTCGCTGGAAGGAAGTAATTGCTGAAAACATTGTCAGGGAAGCAATTAATAAACAAGCCATTGTCTTTACTCATGATCTACATTTTTTACATTGCTTGAAGACAAAATCTGATGAGAAGTCAATAGATATTCGGGCACATTGGATTCAAAAACGGGATGAAATACCTGGGTATGTATTCAATGACAACAGCCCTATGTCTGAAAAAGACTACAAAAACGCTAAACAAGCCAAAGAATTTTGCAAAAAATCTGCGGTGTTGGGTATTACCGCCGAAGAACAGCAATACTGTTTAGAAGCCGGATTTGCTGCATTACGAACTTCATACGAGGCTTTTATCATGTTCGAATTATTCAGCGGAGTAGTTTTAAGATTTGAAGAGAGAATAAGCGGTGATCGACTTAAGAAGATCTATATTGACGATGAAATTCGTGATGACGTTGCAGAAAGTATAGGACGTATTTCTCGCTATATTGGTGCTCACCTCCACAGCGATACTCACGCAGCCCAAAAACCTACGCCACAAATGTTGACCGATGAGTTGAATCGTTTTGACGAACTACGCAATTTGCACAAGAAAAAGAAGAAAGATCACGGAATAATGGACTGAGAGTCGGGAGTTGATCCGCTTGTACGAGCAGAAGGTGCTCCGGAGGGGAAGGGTGATGGTTTGTCATCTTGGCTGGTCAGTGATGCATGGTTGTTTCTATTCTGCGGAGCATCATGGAAGGCACTGACAGAATTATTCAGCAGAAAAATAGACTTCATTGATCTTGGTTCCAATTATGATGAAAAGGAAATTTCCATGTCAATTGTCGAAATTGATGAGCGAGCCAAAGAGAAAGCTATAAAAGATTATGGTTTTCCTCCCTGTATACACATCCCAATTGCAGCAATGGACGAAGATGCTATTAAGAGGTTTATCGGTGAAATAGTTGAAGTTTTGGTGCCAGGTATGCCAAATAAAGCTCTTGTTGTTCAACCATATAAAATGCCAGAGCTAGACATGAGAATGCCGATCTGGCAACTAAAAGAAGCGGCAGTTCTACATCACTCCAGACAGGTCTGGGTCCACGTAAATCATCCTGGTTACAGAAAGGCATATATAAAAGCATTTCCAAATGAAAACTTATTGGGTTTAGTATTAGATCATGTCTTGAATCGCCGAGTAGCGCGACTTAAAGGGTTCAACTATCTTAGGATTGTCCCCATATCAAGAGGGGCAAATTCAAGCAGTGGAGGTCTATCTGAAAAGTGGGGTGTCGAATATCACGGCACACCATCGATGGTGAAGAAGAACAAAGAAAACCCTGCATTCATACAATATGCAGATTTAGCGGATATTACAAAAATGCTTAATCTTAAAACGGGCGGGTCTATACAGGATGGCGTAAATGACGTCATAAATCTTGTTTTTATTTAATAACGCATATTTCTTGCGCCCGCAGAGAGCAACTTTGTGACTTTAGAAACAAGAGAACGCATACTGAGCCAAATAAATATGTTTGCCCTTAATACAGTCTTGCTATGCACCAAAGCACTTGGCTTCCAGAGAGAACTATCCCCTGGAATGTTTATAGCGAGTAGGTCTGGGACAATTTTTGATCATTGTCTCGTCCAGAATTACAAGGGACCGGACATAAACGTAAAGCGCGTCTATAGACACACTGTTACTGCGTATAGCCAATATGACACACCCTTATTCTTATTATTCTATCTTCAAGGCATCTATTCAAATTGAGACTTGTTTTTTATTTCCTTTTCATTTTCACCTAGTAAATTATCACCTACCAAAAACAAGTCTCAATTTTCCCTATCTTTGATTATCGACGGCGCGCTGTCCTTCAACTGCCGGCCCGCCATATAAACTGCGATCTGGGAAAGGTCTGTCAGGAGGAATGTTTTCGGGCTCCAATGTTCCCAGACGTTCTTTCCATTGTTCGAAGATGTGAGCGAGCATCGCTCTGGCCACCACTAACTTTGCCCTTTCAGGAAATGTATTTGCGGCTTCTGCTGTATAAATAGAAGAATATGCAAATCCTTCTCTTGCTTGAAAGAAGCTCGGCGAGTTCCAAGCATAGATCGTGAGCCTTTGAGTTGTACTTGACTTGAGTGGGGGAGACATCCACGCCGCAATACTTTTAGCGTTTTCAATCTGGAGCAGTAGTAAAAGGTTTATCGCCGGAATGATATTTATTCCAGGCAGAGAAGAAAAATCCTTGATAATGGGATATTGCTCGGCGAGGAGCAATATTTCTTTTTTGATGATTTCTACGACGCGCTGAACA
>Ga0180069_1000229_pt1 | contig 11703 bp, 11 predicted proteins | sample EasRivERM_16_10D_2_FD_121793 | JGI IMG/M metagenome (GOLD analysis project Ga0180069, IMG submission 121793) | Soil microbial communities from meander-bound floodplain in the East River, Colorado, USA - East River metaG ERMLT231B'_16_10D | ecosystem: Environmental > Terrestrial > Soil >...
AGTTGGATCAACTTGCCGAACTGCTGGATATCATCGCATCGCAAAAGAACACCGCGCTCGAGCGCATCGACTGGAAATATCCCGAGGAAGCCGCGCGTGAACGCGGCATGGAAACCGCGTTGGCAAAGGCAAAATCAAAAGCCGACAAGGTTGCGAAGTCTTTGGGTGTGAAGTTGTTGGGAGTATATGACTTTATTGAAAATATTTATGATGAAGAAATGCCCTATCCACAATTTGCCGCGCAGGCGATGCCAATGCGATTATCCGGCAAGGCGGCACCCGAACCAAGCCTGGGCATGGACATCCAACACAGCAAAACGATTAACATCGGTGTGGATATTTGGTATCGAGTTTCTGAATTTCGAAATGATTAAGCGCGACGGCTTTTACGGGGATTGAATCCCAACCAGGTTTGTTGTATGGTATTTATATACCCAAGGAGGATCTCCATGACATTCCGGTCCAACCGACTCCTGCTCATTTTTTTGATTGCATCTTTTATGGCGGGATGCACTTCATCCGCTCTCACAATAACCCCCTCACCTATGCCGGTCAACGGCGCGCCCGGAATTGGAGACACGTATTATCCAAGCATGGGGAATGGAGGGTACGATGTGCAACGTTATGTCATTACTTTGGATGTTGACCCAACCACCAACGATATCAATGGTTCTGTCACCATTCAGGCAACTGCAACGGAATTTCTGGCTTCCTTCAATCTTGATTTCCATGCGCTTACCGTTGACTCGGTCACTGTGAACGATGAGACGGCAAAATCATCCCGCAATGAAGACGAACTGACGATCACGCCATCGGAGCCGCTGGAGATAAATAAACCATTCACAGTGGTGATCGAGTATCACGGCTCGCCCGAGCTGTTTATTTCGCAGGCCGCGCCTTTCCCGATGGGCTGGTCACATGCAAAGGATGGAGCGATCAATATGTGGGGCGAACCGGAAGCGGCGGCAAGTTGGTTCCCAAATAATAATCATCCGCGCGATAAGGCAACCTATCGTTTTGAGATTACCGTTCCAGACCCATGGATGGTCGCAGCGACCGGCACTTTGAAAGAGACAAAAAAGAACAACGATCAAACCACCTTCATCTGGGAAATGGAACAGCCGATGGCGACCTATCTGGCATCCATTAACATCGACCGGTACGATCTCGTAACGCAAACCGGACCGAATGGCTTAATCATCAGGAACTATTTTCCGGTTGATCTCCGCAAACCCTACCGTATCGATTTCGACATCATACCCGAGGCGATTGATTTCTTCGATGATCTGTTTGGTCCCTATCCGTTTGAGGAGTACGGGGTGGTGGTTGCGGCGGAAGGTGGCTTATGCGAGAAAGTTGAACTGGCACTGGAAGCGCAATCCATGTCCATTCACTGCCCGAGCGCAATCATGACTTCCGAACGGGTCATCGCCCACGAGCTGGCGCATCAGTGGTTCGGTGACAGTGTCAGCCTCGAGAACTGGCAGGATGTCTGGCTCAAGGAGGGATTCGCCGCGTATGCAGAATGGCTTTGGCAATCGAAAAACGATCCGGCCGCGATGCAGCGAATAGCAAAGAGTGAGGAGCAGATGTTCTTCGATTCAGACTACCCGGTGGCTGATCCTGCACCCAAAGATTTGTACACCCAAGAATCCTACACCGGCGGCGCGCTTGTTTTACAGGCATTACGGCTGGAGGTGGGTGACGAGACCTTCTTCAAAATTCTACGAGCCTACGCTGAACAATATCGCTTTGGGTACGCTGGCACTGATGAATTCATTGTGGTTGCGGAAGAAGTGAGCGGTCAGGATCTAAAATCATTTTTCGATGCGTGGCTGTTCAGCAAGAAAATCCCGGAACTACCGGAGTGATGGCTTTACTTTAAACCAAAACGCCAAAGGCATATGGCCTCTGGCGTTTGATGTTTGATACGCTATTATTTTTTCTCAAGCACGATCACAGAATTGCCATCCGCGGAAGTGATTGTCAAGGTATCGCCATCGAGTACAAAAGTCGCGGACTCTTGAAGCACAGCAATCGTCCCCAATTCCTGCTCGCCTACCGGACCTTCGCAGAACATCATCGTGGACATGACCGAACCAAAAGTGATCGTATCGCCATCCACTTTAAAATCACCACCGAAACCGTTACAACCCACATCGCCATCCATTTGTCCATTTGAGCCAAAATCAATCGAAGTGTCCACATCCGGCGCAGCGGGAACCTGATTCGATGTCGAACCGTGCGAAACTAGTTTCCACTCTCCAGTGATGGAAGCAGAGGTTCCACCAGCACACGCAGCCATTACCAACAAAACCAACAAACCAATTACAAACTTTTTCATCTTTTCTCCAAACAGTAGTTTTAATATCTTGACGCTGGTTAACACAAAATGTTCCCGCACTGACCAAACACACAACCGCACACTAGCACCTTTGTTCTAAAAATGATAAAATTCCCTCTCCCTCAGGAGAGAATTTCATGTCCCTTACAATTTCGGTAGAAAAATTAAGTAAGACCTATCAAGTGCCCGAACGCGAAGGCGGTTTCGGTGCGGCAGTCCGCAGTTTCTTCAAACGCAAATACAAAGATGTAAAGGCTGTACAGGAGGTCAGTTTCAAGATCGCGCAGGGCGAGGTAGTCGGCTTTCTGGGGCCGAACGGCGCGGGTAAAACCACCACACTTAAAATGCTTGCAGGCTTGCTGCATCCCACGGGTGGTACTGCAAACGTGCTTGGCTTCACACCCTGGGAACTCAAGCAGGATTATTTGCGCTCCATGACCCTTGTGATGGGACAACGCAATCGCCTTTCATGGGATATCCCCGCCGCAGATTCATTTCTACTCAATCAAGCCATATATCGCCTCCCTGATGATGAATACAAGCAGACTTATAAAGAACTCGATGAACTGCTCGAACTCGAGCCGTTGATGAAAAAACCAGTGCGCAATCTTTCATTGGGCGAACGCATGAAGTGTGAGATCGCTGTCGGCTTGCTGCACCGTCCCAGGGTTTTGTTTTTGGATGAACCCACCATCGGTCTTGATATCACCGGTCAGGCGCGCATCCGGGAATTCCTGCGCGAATATAACAAGCGCACCGGTGCGACCATCCTGCTCACCAGTCATTACATGGCGGATGTCACCGCACTTTGTGAGCGCATCATTATTATCCATCACGGAAAACTCAAATACGATGGCGGCATCAATGACCTCTCGCGCCGCATCGCGCCGTTCAAGTTGATCGGCGTTTTGCTGGAAAAGTCCAATTCACATGATCTCTCCCAGTATGGCGAACCCGTTCAAAATGAGGAAGATGCGGAGAAGTATTACATCCAGGTCAAAGCGGAGGACGTCACCCGCATCACATCCAACCTGTTGGCTGACCTGCCCATCCGCGACATTACCATCGCCGATCCGCCCATCGAAGATGTCATCGAGCGCGCGTTTAATGAGTAGCTCTCGCCCTGAGCGGAGTGACAAGCGTAACGAGGAACGCAGACGACACTTGCACCTGGCGCAAGTGCAGGTGAGGGCAGGTTGCATGAGCACAAACGCTTCGACTGCGTTCGGACGATAAAACTGTCCTCTCTCCGCTCAGCGCGAATAAATGAGGAGAAATCATGCTAAAAATATTTCAACGACTCTGGCAAGTGAACTGGGCGGAACAGTGGCAGTACCGCGCCAACTTGATCATGTATCTGCTGTACTGGCTGGTCTCCCCCATTATCTATCTCGCCGTGTGGACGAGCATCGCCAATGCCAAAGGTGATGTGAACGGATTCACCGCCAATGATTTTACAACCTATTACATGACCCTGTTGATCGTGGACCAGATCACCAGCAACGTTGTTATCCACACTTTCGGATACAAGATTCAAGACGGCTCACTTTCAGGCGAATTGATCCGGCCGATCCATCCCATGCTTACGAATGCACTCGTCAACAACATTGCCTTCAAAACCCTCACGATCATGGGCCTGATCCCGGCCTGGATCGTTTTATTCTTTTTGTTCAAACCGGATTTTAGTCATGTGGCGCTCACTGGTATTTTACTCGCCATCCCCGCCATGATCATGGGATTCTTCGTCGGCTATTTGCTTTCCGCAACGATCACTTCGCTCGCCTTTTGGACAACACGCGTATATTCGATTCACGAATTCTATTTCGCTTTGGCAGTTTTATTCTCCGGCCAATTCGTGCCACTGACCCTTATGCCCAGGATCGTTCAGGAGATCGCCCAGTATCTCCCATTCCAATTGCTGATGTATTATCCAATTCAATTGATCCTCGGTAAGTTTTCCACCGATCAGATCATTCAGGGATATGTCATGGCAGGCATTTGGCTGGTCATTGCAGTTGTGCTTTTCAATCGGGTCTGGCGCAATGGCGTCAAACGCTATTCGGCGGTGGGAGCATAATATGCACACATTCAAACTTCTCTCCGCCTTCTTCAAAGTCAATGTGCAAATGGCGCTGGCATATCGCGCCGACACCATCGTGAATATTCTGCTCAACCTGATGTGGCTCGGCTGGGAACTGCTCAGCCTGAACATCATCTTTAGCAACACCACCACCCTCGGCGGCTGGGGCCTGGGTGAATTGATCGCATTGCTCGGCGTCTTCCGGCTCGTCAACACCATGATGATCGCGCTCATCTGGCCCAACACCGAAAAATTCAACCAGAGCATCCGTGATGGCTCCATGGATTACACCATCCTGCAACCTGTCAACACCATGTTCCTCGTCACCTTCTCGCGCATCACCGTCTGGCGGATTTGGGACCTCGTGCTCGCCATCGTTTTGATCGTCATCGGAATCAACATGTCTGGGGATATAGTAACCCCGCTTCAAATCCTGACCTTTATCCTGCTCGCCACCTCAGGCATGATCGTCATCTACAGCCTTTGGATCGTCTTGATCGCCCTCACCTTCTGGTTCACCAAATTCGACAACAATGTCACCATCCTGCACGCCCTGCTCGACGCGGGACGTTATCCTGCAACAGTCTATCCTGCGTGGCTACAGGTTATCGTAACCTTCATTATTCCCATTGCAGTGGCAACAACGATTCCGCTTCAAGCCTTGCGCGGAGCCTTAAGCCTGAATCAGGTTGTCTTGTATTTTTTCATCGGGATAATTAGTTTTTTAGTTGCCTCCCGTGTATGGAAGGTAGGACTAAAACAATACAGCAGCGCAAGCAGTTAAATCAGCGACAGCAATTTACCACCTTTGCCTCCTGCGTTTTTTCCGCAACATCTTGGATTTGAGAGTGTTACAATTGGAAAATCAAAGTCCAGCCACCACACAGGAAAGGAAAATACCATGGCTATAAAACTTAACTTACCAGTAAATGGTCCCATCACACAGTACTTTGGAGAAAACCCGCAGATCTATTCAAAGTGGGGCTATGCAGGTCACAATGGCATTGACTATGGCATCCCAAACGGGACTCCGATTGTAGCTTCAGCAGATGGCACTGTTGATAAAGCAGAGTTCGAAAAAGATGGATACGGCTTTTTTGTGAAGATGTCGCACATGGATGACAAAACAAAATATTACACATACTATGCCCACCTCCAGAGTTTTTCGGTGAAGGTCGGACAGAAAATAACAGCTGGCACCGTCGTCGGGCTCAGTAATAATACGGGAGCCAGCACGGGCCCGCACCTGCATTTTGGAATCAAAATTGATGGTCAGAACCCTGCCTTTAAAGGGTATTTGGATCCCATGCCGTATTTAACCGGTACTGCACCGACACCCACAACGACACCCGGTGGCGGCGGAGTCCCGGCGACCCCGCAAGCGCCAGCAGTTCCCGGAGCGATCGTTGGTGCCGTTGATCTTCCCAATTTGAATTTTGAAGTGATCTATGATGGTGTCAATGTCCGTACGGGTCCCGGCGTGGAATTTGGGATTCTCGAACAACTTAAAGTGGGCACAAAAGTCAAAGGGACGCGTATGCACTCATGGAGCGCATGGGTTGAATTTGAACCCGGCAAATGGTGTGCAATGGCTTTTAACCTGGAAGCCTTTATGAAGATCACCGGAAGCGGCGCTTTGAATAAGTTGCCTGTGAGCACAACCCCCGGAGCCATCCAACTCCCCAGCCTGAACTTGGAAATCACGAATGCGTTTTTGAGAGTCCGTGCCAAGCCAGACACAAGCGGGGCAGAAGTGGCCCAATTAAAACAAGGCGAGAAGATCGTTGGCAGACAATTCTTCGCTTCCAGAGCCTGGATCGAAATCGGCAAGGATAAATGGGTCGCGCTGACTTTTGAAGGCACTCAATATCTAAAGTTTGTTTAACTCCCCGCTGAGAGAATTGAATTTCCATAAACAACAGACCTTCAAATGAATAATTTGGAGGTCTGTTTCATAAAAGGTAAAATTGCGCAATGGAATACTGGCTGGCAACTAGCCCCTGGCCCGGCGTGATCTTGTGGATGATCCTCTACACAAGCGATTATTATCTGACGATCTATTCTGCGCGGGGCTTCCGCGAGATCGGGCATTTTCAATTTGAAGGGAGTTTTGAATTAACCCCACAGTATCAAAAAGATGTTGACGCGCTGAGACTCGTCTCGAAACGTCATATCATTCTGCTGTTTGTTTACAGCCTCTTGATCTTCATCCTATGGTGGGTGTTTGATTATCTCTTTGTCTTTCCTCGGCTATACAATTTATATCTTGGTATGTTCCTCTTAATTGAAGTTGTTGTACACCTCCGGCATCTTCGCAATGTTTTTCTTTTTCGCGAAATCAAAAGAAATGGCGGTGTGGATGGGGAGATCAGCTATCGAAATTGGTTTTCGTACAGAGTATCCGCTTTTGAGACAAATCTTTTTGGCGTTCTATTTTTGATCATCGCGGTATTAACCTTTAGTACATTCTTCTTTGGTGGGACGATCATGTGCTTTGGCACAGGCTTGAAGCATAATCTAATGGCAAAGAAGGCGAAATCCATTTCATCACAAACGGTTGAAGCCAAATGAATATCATTCACATGGACGATTTTATTATCGTTATCAACAAACCCGCTGGACTGCCCGTCCTGCCGGATGGCTGGGAAAAGGATTCGCAATATCTTGTGAAGATGCTTGAAGAGGAATATGGCAAAATATTCATTGTCCATCGTTTGGATAAGATCACCAGCGGCGTGATGGTCTTTGCCCGCGATGCCGAGACTCATCGCGCGCTCAACATGCAATTCGAGAAGCATGAAGCGGAAAAGGTTTATCACGCCATTCTGGAGGGGAATCCCAAATGGGAGGAGAAGATCACGAAATTTCCATTGCATGCGAATGTGGGCCATAAACATCGCACGATCGTGGACGATAGAAACGGAAAGCCATCTGAGACAAGATTCAGGATATTGGAACGGTATCAATCATCGGCTTTGGTGGAGGCGCAGCCCATGACGGGGAGAACACACCAGATACGCGTCCATGCTTCAGCGTTGGGATATCCATTGTTGGGAGACATCCTATATGGCGCATCAGAAACGAATCTAACTGCACGCCCCGCGTTGCATGCGAATTCCCTGACCATCGAGTTAAATGGGCAGCGCGAAACTTTTCGGGCGCCGTACCCCGATGACTTTCGGGCGACACTTGGACGTTTGAAACGCTAAACGTTGTATGGTATCCTTCGCCCGATGATTCAGAACCTGCCCGATCTTAGAATTCTCCCGCTTGATAGTTTGATCCTGCACGAAGACCATGATAACCAACGCACCCTGCCGCTGGTGGAGAGGTTGCGCGTCCAGGGAGTTATTCGCAACCCACCCATCGTGATGCCATTGATGGATGGTTCGGATCGTTACATGGTGCTCGATGGCGCGAACCGGGTTACGTCTTTGCGGGAGATGGAGTTTCCGCATATCGTTGCACAAGTGGTGGAACCCAATAACCCGAATGTGAATCTGCAAACCTGGAACCATGTGATCTGGGGTATGACCAAGAAATCTTTGATGAGTGCGATCCGCAAGCTCATGGGACTCGAATTGATAAAGATCAACACGCGCAAATCACTCGACCCGCCGAAGTATGTGCCTGTGCAGATCAGGTTTCCCGATGGAAAATTTTATCTATTGACTGAAACCCCCACAGATCTTGCCCATCATATTGAGACACTGCACAAGATCGTGAGCACATATAAAGTACGCGCCTCGCTGGACCGCACCCGCCAAACATTGATCGATTCATTCAAACCGATTTACCCGGACCTGACCGCGCTGGTTATTTTCCCCAGTTTTAAAATTAAAACTGTTCTCAAACTTGCTGCGCAGAAAATTGTATTGCCCACCGGCATCACGCGCTTCACTGTTTCACCGCGCGCCTTGCATTTGAATTATCCTTTGCATGAGTTATCGAGTGGCAAACCAATTGAATACAAAGAGGAAAATCTAAAGGAATGGATCGAGGAACGCGTAAAGAAAAAAGGCGTGCGCTTGTATTCGGAAGCAACGTTTTTGTTTGATGAATGATCACCCTCACCCTGCCCTCTCCCAAAATGGGAGAGGGGAAAGTAGAACATGGATTTCTTTTTCCCTGAAGACAACCTCAACCGCATGACACCCGAAGAGACGCATATCACAGCGCTCTCGGCTGAGCCGTATCCTGATGGCTATCGTTTGCGCGTCAATATTCAGATCACGCCGTTTCAAAAGCGACCTTATATTGAAGTGGTGCTCAAGGACTCAGATGGCGCTGAAGTTGCATCCTCGAGCATCGTCGAGCCGATGAGTTGGAAGCTCGAATTCACGATGCACATCCGTGATGAGTTGAAAAACCCATACACCGTGGAGGCGCAACTGTATTACCCCGATGGAGGACCGAGCGCCGAGCTGCAAAAATTTACATTTGATGTGAAGCCGCCTCTCTCTTCACCGACGTCTGATTCTGCTTAATTGACCTTATTCATGCGAAAACATTTTTCCCGCCTCCCCACGCTGATAGCGATCTTTGTTTTGGTCGGTCTTTCCATCCTCGGCTGTTCGCGCGCGGTTGCAACCGGGATTCCCAATACAACCGCAACGCTCAGCGCACCAACCGCAACAGAAGAGTTCATTCCGGTTGTGCCAAGAAATGCGGATGAAATTGTCATCTTCTCACTGGAAGAAGATGGCTACGCCCACTTGTTTGCCTACATCCCCGACAAACTGCCGCTCACGCGCTTAACCTCCAACGACTGGGACGATACCACACCCGCCGCCAGCCCGGATGGTGAGAAGCTGGCGTTCTCATCCAACCGCAACGGTTACTGGGATCTATATCTTCTGGATTTAACCAGCGGTGATGTCACGCAATTAACGGATACGCCCACTTATGAAGGGGCGCCTTCGTGGTCGCCAGATGGTTCCTTCATTGCATACGAATCCTATATCAATGAAAATCTTGAGATCGTGATCGGACCCGCAGAAGACCCGCTTGGTAGTCCGGCGCGCCTGACCTTCTCATCCGCCGCGGATTATTCACCAGCCTGGGCGCCGGGTGGACGTCAGATCGCGTTCATATCCAATGGTGAAGTCATGTTGGCGGATCTGGACAAAACAGATGACGCACGCTTCATAAACTTGAGCAACACGGAGTTGGCATCTGAATCGCATCCGGTTTGGTCACCCGATGGAAAGCGGCTGGCATGGGCATCAACCTCACAGAGTGTTGGCCGTAGCGGCATTTATATTTGGGATGCGACTCGCAACGTCCCTGCGCAATGGATCGGTGACGGTGATTATCCGGCATGGAACACGCGCGGCGATCAGATCATCACAACCATTCCAACACCCAATGAAACCTATCTCAGCATCTATTCATTAGACGGGAATTTTCTACAACCCTTAACTCCCTTCCCTGCAAAACTGCGCGGATTAACCTGGGCAAATCTGCTCATGGCTGAACCCATGCCGCGCGAATTCCAGCAATCGGCGGAACGCACTCCGGCTCCATTTTGGGCGGCAGACGGCAGACCGATTTCCAGCGGCGCCTTTGCAAGATGGTCGCTTGTTGATTTGAGGAATGTGCAGGCGCCGTATCCGCAACTCCATGATCTTGCCAATGAAGCCTTTATCGCCTTGCGTGAACGCCTGATCAACGAAGCCGGTTGGGACGCGCTCGCCAGTCTGGAGAATGCGTTTGTGCCACTCACTACGTCCCTCGACCCGGGCTATGAAGAGGACTGGCTCTACACAGGCCGCGCCTTCGCCATCAATTCACTGATGACCAACGCCGGTTGGATGGTGGCAGTACGCGAAGATTTTGGCGCACAGACCTACTGGCGTTTATATATCCGCGCCCAATTGCAGGATGGTTCGCTCGGTGAACCCATGCACAACACACCCTGGGATCTCGGCGCACGCTATAACCTTGACCCAAAAGCTTATGAACAAGGCGGAACATATGGCGAGGTACCGCCCGGCTATTGGGTGGATGTCACGTTACTTGCAAGGGAATACGATTGGGAGCGCGTCCCTGCATTACCAAACTGGCGCACATTCTTTCGCGGGGCGCGCTTCACAGAATTTGTCCTCACCGGCGGGCTGGATTTCTATTCAGCCATGCTTGAGCTTTACCCACCCGATGTGTTGCTCACACCGACGCGCTTACTGCCGCCCACACCCACGGCATCCAGAACAGCAACACCTACTCGAACAGCCACATCCACACGCACACCGCGCAACACGCTCACGCCATCGCCAACTCGAACACCGAGCATCACACCAACACCATCGAATACACCGTTGCCATCGCCCACGCCACCGACTGTTATTCCATGAAATTAACCATTCGCGCCGAGCGTAGCGTAGCGCAGACGACGCGCACTTCGCCACCCAACAGCCGCTTCGTCTACGGGGCTATCGCCCCTCCGCTCAGCGCGAGTATGATTCTTATATTAATCCTCCTCGCCGCCTGCACACCCGCATCGTCAGGTGGAGCGGACCAAACTCCAACTGCGGTGATTGCCGGGGATCCAGCGACTCAGGTACCGGCTGAGTCTGAAGCGACGCCGCGTCCGACGATCCAACCGTTTCGATTCGTCCTCCCGACGCCCGGGGCTGAACCAGTTTCGGGATGGCGTCCGCCTCTTTACCCGATACCGTGGGCTGTTTCGGCTTACGATCACTTTTACTTCGCCCGACCCATCGCCGCAGATAACGTCAACTGGCCCCTTGCAGAATATCGCTATGGCGGTGTGTTCTTCGCAAACATCGTGCATACTGGCGTGGACATTGACGCCGAGGAAGGCACGCCGATCCTTGCGGCTGGACCCGGCACTGTGATCACAGCGGATTGGGGTTTATATACTGAGGCGCCCGGCAATATCAATGACCCGTATGGGCAGGCCGTGGTGGTGCGACACGATTTTGGATATAAAGGTCAAAACTTATTTACGATCTATGCCCATATGAGTGCGATCATCGCAGTAGTTGGTCAACATGTGGAGACAGGGGATGTGCTTGGTTTCGTGGGCGAGACCGGCGCAACTACGGGACCTCATTTACACTTTGAAATCCGAACGGGCACGAATACCTTTTTTAGGACTTATAACCCTGAACTGTGGACGGCTCCGCCGCAAGGTTGGGGCGTGTTGGTTGGCAGGCTCACCGATGAAGATAATGAATTGTTGAATCAATATTCCGTTGAAGTGCGCCCATTACCATCGGGAGTGCCATTACGTACAGTCATCACCTATGCCCAAGGC
>Ga0180069_1000231_pt1 | contig 11685 bp, 12 predicted proteins | sample EasRivERM_16_10D_2_FD_121793 | JGI IMG/M metagenome (GOLD analysis project Ga0180069, IMG submission 121793) | Soil microbial communities from meander-bound floodplain in the East River, Colorado, USA - East River metaG ERMLT231B'_16_10D | ecosystem: Environmental > Terrestrial > Soil >...
ACCACTGCCGCCTCCTCAGCTCCCTTTCCCCAACTCAAAATGTAGTGGAGACCTTCGAGGTGTCTTTGCTGAAAACAAAGGGCATTCCGGCTTCAAATGCGCTGAACTGCGAAGGTTGGGCTAAGATGACGCGCTGCTGTAAGCTGCGATCCAGACCTTCCAGATGTCGCCACCCGTGTGGAAGGAATTCCACACGCCGGTTCATATGCCGAGGCGGTGACGCGCCTCTTCGAACGAAATCGTCGCGCCCCTCTCAGCCCGTGCGGCGTCCAGCTCAGCAGCGGTCTGCGTATCGATCGGTTCCTCCTCGGACGCTTCGTAGGTGAGGAAGCGCAGATAGCGGAGCGCAGCCGCAAGCTCGGATGGCGGCAACTCGTCCACGGCGCCGTGAAGCTGTTCGCGGTTCACATCGTTCACCATGGCACCTTCGAGTATAGCCCAGGCGTGGATGCCGATGGGCGACGGGAGTTGCTCGGACCTTTGCTACAATCCCTCCATGCCCGCCCCCCCCGTCGAACGCCGCTCCTTCCTCAAATCGGTGAGCGCCGGCGCCGCCCTGACCACCTCGCTCTTCACCCGCCCCCTGGCCGGGGCCAACGACCGTATTCGCGTCGGCTTCATCGGGCTGGGCCGCATGGGACGCGGCAGCTTAGGCATTGCCCTCAAGGTGCCGGAGATTGAGGTCGCCGCGCTGTGTGACATCTACCAGCCCAACCTGGAGCTGGCCCGGAAGCTGGTGCCGGATGCCAGGGTCTATAAGGACTTTCGGGACTTGCTGGCTGCCAAGGATATTGATGCCGTCAACATCTCCACGCCCGACCACTGGCACGCCTACATGGCCGTCGAGGCCTGCAAGGCGGGCAAGGATGTCTACGTCGAGAAGCCCATCTCGGTCGCGGTCGAGGAGGGGCGCAGGATGGTCCAGGCGGCGCGCAAGTACAACCGGGTGGTGCAGGTGGGTACCCAGCAGCGGTCCGGGGTACACTTCGCCCGGGCCTGTGAGATCGTCCAGAGCGGCCGTCTGGGCAAGATCAGCTTCGTTCGCACCTGGAACTATGGCAATGCCTACCCGGCGGGCATCGGCGCCCCCCCGGATACGGACCCTCCCTCCGACCTCGACTGGGACATGTGGCTCGGCCCCGCTCCTAAGGTCCCCTTCAACAAGAACCGCTTCGGCGTCGACCCCAAGGAATTCTCCCACTTCCGCTGGTTCTGGGACTACGCCGGGGGCATGGTCACGGACTGGTCCGTCCACCTGATCGACATCGTCCTCTGGGCCATGGACTCCATCGGCCCCAACGTCATTCAGGCTGCCGGCGGCAAGTACTGTATCCAGGACAACCGCGACACCCCGGACACCATCCTGGTCACCTGGGAATTCCCCAACTGGATCTGTGTCTATGAGAACCGGATCCTGAACGCCCAGTCCATGTTCAACCAGGGTTACGGCATCCTTTTCCACGGTACCGACGGGACCCTGTTCGTCGACCGCAGCCGCTACCAGCTCCTCCCCGAGCGCCGCCGGGTGGAGGACCAGACCGTCGACCGAACCGAGCCCGAAGAGGGCAAAAACTCGAACAACCAGAGCCTGTCCCACTGGCAGAACTTCGCGGCCTGCATCCGGTCCCGGGAGCGTCCGGTGAGTGATATCGAGCACGGTCACCATTCCACTGCCATGGCCCTGCTGGGCAACGTGGCCCTCCGCAGCCGCCAGCGGGTGGAATGGGACCCGAAGACGGAAACAACCAGCAACCAGGAGGCCCAGCCGTTCCTGCGACGCCAATACCGGGCCCCTTGGAAGCTGGAGATCTAATGGGCCCAATGGAACCGCAGATAAAGGCGAACCTGGTTGCAAATTTGCTACCAGGTTCATCTTCATCTGTATCTGTGGTTTCAAGGGCCAAAATACTGAAACCCCGGTAGAAGGGGCTGCGTCGGAAGGGGTGTATGGCAGCCGCGTCCAGCACGCTTCCCTTACCGGTTGGGCTCTCCTTAGGGGGAGCTAGGGTACGGGTGGATAGCCAAACCAATCCGGAAGCCGCGTTGGTTCGACGGTGCCAGGCTGGTGACCAGCAGGCATTCCAGGAGATCGTCGAGCGCCATCAGTCCAAGGTTTTTTCGATCATCTACGGTATCGTTCGCAGCCGCAACGACGCGGAAGACATCGCCCAGCAGGTGTTTACCAAGGTTTATTTCTCGATCAAGAACTTCGACCTGCGATCCTCGCTCCTGACCTGGATCTACAAGATCACCGTCAACGAGTGCTACGACTACCTGCGCAAGCAGAAGGTCCGGCGCCTGGTGTACGAGTCGGATATGAGCGAGGAAGAGGCCCAGCGGCTGCAGAATACGGAGTCCCCGGCCAGCCGCCGGGTGCCGATCGACCTGGACCTGGAGCGCCGCGACTTCGTTTTCAAGCTACTCATGAAGGTCCCGGAAGAGGACCGGATGCTGCTGATCGAGAAGGAAGTGGAAGGCCGCACCGTTGAGGAGCTGGCCGCCTCCACCGGCTTGAATGAGAACACGATTAAGGTTAAGCTGTTCCGGGCCCGCCAGAAGCTGGTGAAGGCGGCCGGACGCTTGGGGAAAACTTGGGCCGTCTGAAAATAGTTGTGATATCGTATGATACCCGGAAGCGGACGGTAGATCCGCCCGACACAGGCCCTACAACTTGGGCCGGCCATTGGCCGGCCGCTGCGGTTTGAGGGGGAAAGTTATGCACCGTCCACTGCATGAGCATTTGGAAGGGTACCTGTCCGGCGCCCTGCGCCCCGCCGAGCAGAGGGAGTTGGATACCCATCTGGCAAGCTGCTCCGGCTGCCGGAACGAGTTGGCCGCGCTGCAAGGCTCGGCTCAGGATCTGCGCCTGCTTCGTCCTTCGGAGGATCTGGAGGACGGCATGACCCCCAGCTTCTTCCTGCGGGTGCTGCAGCGGATCGAAGAGCAGCGAGAGGTCCCGCTGTGGGCCATGCTGGTCGACCCGGGCTTCGGACGCCGTCTGGTCTTCGCCTGCCTGATGCTGCTGGCGCTGTTAGGCGGTTACGTAGCCGCTGTGGACCCCTCGGAAATCCAGCACTTCCCGGAAGCCATCCTGGCTGGACGTCCCGCCTCGGGCAGCCTGCTCGCCCCGGCCCACCGGCTGGGCCCCAACCTGAACCGCAACCGGACCGACATGCTGGTCACTCTGGCCGCCGATACGGACTGACCGGAGGCTACCATGCTCAACCCAAGAGACAGCGCCTGCAAGGTTAAACTCTTTGGCGTGGTGGCCTTCATTTTCGTTTGCGGCATGGCCACCGGCGCCTTTAGCTGGCACGTCGCGCAACGCCGCTGGTTTCCCCCCAAGGCCCCGGTCCTCAGCGCCGAAGACAAGACCGTGGCCATGGACCACTTCAACCGCGAATTGGAACTGTCCGAACAGCAGGCCCGGGCCGTCGAGAGCATCCTAGACGAGTTTATAATGGAGCAGGCCGACTTGGTGGCCCGCTACCGCACCTCCCGCACCTCCGGCCATGAGCGCCTGAACCAGGTCCTCAACGAAGAGCAACGGAAGCGCCTGAAAAAGGTGCTGGACGAGCTGAATACCCAGCAACAGCACTGAAGGCAGTGGCCAGTGCTCAGTGGCCAGTAACCCCCGACCCCTGCCACACTGGCACTTGATCCACAATGCGTATCCCAAACCCTTCCAGCGCCACCACCTTCCGTGGATGGTTGGTCAGCAGCCGGATCCCTTTCAACTTCAGGTCCGACAGAATCTGCGCCCCGATGCCCGACTCGTATTGCAGGCGGCGCTTGCCTGATTCCGTCGTATATTCGTAGTATTCCCGGCTGTGGGATACCATCCTCTGGGGCCCGGCTTCGTTGGCCTCCAGTGCGTACCCCGGTCCCGTCTGGTGCAGGTAGACCAGCACCCCGGCGCCTTCCTCGGCGATCCGTGCCAGCGACCGCTCCAGCACCTCGTGGCACTCGCACCGGGTCGATAGGAAGACGTCTCCCAGCAGGCACAGCGAGTGCATCCGAACCAGCACCGACTCTCCGTTTTCGACCTCGCCCTTGACCACCGCCACGTGCACCTCCGGGTCCAGGTCGCTCTGGTAGGCGATGGTCCGGAAGTCTCCGTAGGGGGTCTCCAGGGTCCCCTCGGCGATGCGGTGCAGGTAGCGCTCGTACTGCAGCCGGTAACGGATCAGTTCGGCGACGGTGAGCATCCGGAGGTTGTGCAGGCGGCAAAACTCCACCAACTCCGGTACCCGGGCCATAGTTCCGTCGTCGTTCATGATCTCGCAGATAACCCCGGCGGGAACCAGGCCGGCCATCCGCGCCAGGTCGACCGACGCCTCGGTCTGGCCGGCCCGCACCAGCACCCCGCCCCGCCGCGCCCGCAGTGGCAGCACGTGCCCCGGCCGCGCCAGGTCCGCCGCCGTCGATGCCGGATCGATCGCCACCCGGATGGTCCGCGCCCGGTCGCCCGCCGAGATCCCCGTCGTCACCCCCTCCCGCGCGTCGATCGACTCGCAGAAGGCTGTCCCGTAGAGCGACGTGTTCTGCTGGGTCATCAGCGGGAGGCGGAGATAGTCCAGACGGTCCTCGGTCAGGGCCAGGCAGATTAACCCCCGCCCGTGCTTGGCCATGAAGTTGATGATTTCGGGGGTGATCTTCTCGGCGGCCAGGGTCAGGTCGCCTTCGTTCTCTCGGTCTTCGTCGTCGACGACCACCAGCATCCGTCCGGCGCGGATCTCCTCGATTGCTTCGGGCACTGTGGCGAAGGACATACCTGGTTTGACTTTAGCATGGGAGGCCGGAGGCTTGGCCCAGCACCGAAGCCGCGACCGTCAGGGAGCGGTTGTTCAGCTAACCACGCCAACCGCTCCCTCACGGTCTCGGTTAGCATAGAGAACGTGAGCTTCGAGGTCCAGATCGAGAAGCTGGTCTACGGTGGCCGCGGCCTAGCCCGCTGGAACGGACGCGTTGTCCTAACCCCCTTCGTCATACCCGGCGAAGGAGTCCTGGTCGATCCCGAGCGCGAGACGCCCGGCCTGATCTCCGCCCGCCTCCTCCAACTCGAAACCCCCGATCCAGCCCGCCTCCCCGCCGCCTGTCCGTATTTCCAGCGCTGCGGTGGCTGTCATTACCAGCATCTATCCTACAAAAGGCAGCTCGAAGCCAAGCGCGACATCCTGCTTGAGACCCTGGCCCGCCTGGGACGCCTCGAGTGGACCGGACCCGTCGACCTCGTCTTCGCCGACCCCTGGGCCTACCGCAACCGTACCCAGCTCCATCTCGCCAAGCGCGGTCCACGGTTTGACATCGGGTACTTCGAGCACGGGTCCCACCGCCTCTGTCCCATCGAGTCCTGCCCGGTCAGCTCTCCAGCCCTCAACCGGGCCATCGCCGCCCTGGCCCGCCTCGGACCCGACCGGCGGTTCCCCGACTTCCTCCACTCCCTCGAGCTCTTTACCAATGAACACGACCTGCTCCTGACCGTCCTCGAGAGCGACCGCCCCATCGGCCGCCGCTTCTTCGAGTGGTGCGCCGCCGAGATGGACGGCCTCTCCGCCGCTCCCTTCCTCGACTACTCCGCCGGACCCGACACCTTCCGCGTCAGCAGCCGGTCGTTCTTCCAGATCAACCGCCACCTGGTCTCCCGTCTCCCCGAGGCCGCACTGGGCGATATCACCGGCAGCGTAGCTCTCGACCTTTACGCCGGTGTCGGCCTGTTCAGCCTGCCCCTGGCCCGCCGCTTCGAGCGTGTGGTTGCTCTCGACGCCGGCCGCAGCGCCATCGCCGACCTTATTTTCAACGCCCAGCGCGCCGCCCTCCACGTGGACGCCCACCACGGCCCCGCCGACCGTTTCCTCGCCGCGTACGAAGGCCCCGCCGACTTCGTCCTGGCCGACCCCCCGCGCGCCGGCCTCGGCCGCGCCGTCACCGACTCCCTGATCCGCGTGCGCCCGCGCGCTCTCACCATCGTCTCCTGCGACCCCTCCACCCTGGCCCGCGACCTCCGCCCCCTCACCGCCGCCGGTTTCGCCATCCGGTCCTTGAGAATCGTCGATTTATTCCCCCAAACCTTCCATATTGAGAGCATAATAGAACTGCAATCCGGATGAAGTATCCGCTGATTGCGCCGCTGGCCGCGTTTTCGGCTGGAATTATGGCGGCGCAACACACCCAGTTTTCCTTCCCGGAACTGTCAACTTCCCTCGTCCTGCTGGCGGCGCTGGCGACCCTGGCCCTGGTCCTGCACGATACCCGTGCGGCCATGCTCGCCTGCCTGGCCGGCTTCGCCCTGGCCGGCGCCCTGCGCGCCTCCTGGCCCGCCGCTATTGCCCCGGACCGCATCGACCGGCTCGATACGCCCCGCGCGGCCCCCCTGCGAGGCTGGGTACGAGTACCGCCCACCGTCCGGCTCGACCGCGACCAGTTTGTCCTGAACCTCGAGTCCCTCGGTGGCCGGCCCGCCTCGGGCGGTGTGCGGATCACCGCCACCCGTGACGCCGGCCAGCCTCCCCTTGACCTCCACTACGGCGACCGGATCGAATTTCCAGCCCGCCTCCACCCGCTGCGCAACTTCCTCAACCCCGGCAGCTTCGACCGCGTCAACTATCTACATCGCCAGGACATCTATATGGCCGCCACGGTCCCGGCCGCCGCCGTACGCCGCCTGGCGGGCCGCCGCGGCAGCCGCTTTCTGGCCGCGGTGTGGAGGGCCCGCGAGTGGTCCGAGCAGCGCGCCGACCGCCTCATGGGACCGCAGTCCTCCAATGCCGCCCTGGTCAAGGCCATGGTGCTCGGCGACGGCGCCTACCTCGACCGCACCCTCGGCGCCGCCTTCCAGCGTACCGGCACCTACCACGCCCTGGTCGTCTCCGGTTCTCACGTCGCATTGCTGGCCTGGTTCGCTCTGCTGCTTTTCCGCCAGATTCGCGTCCCTCGCGGTCCGGCCGCCCTGGCCACCCTGGCCCTGCTGATCGGCATGGTCCTCTTGGTAGGCGCACAACTCCCGGTCCTGCGGGCCGCCCTCATGGTGAGCCTCTACCTGTTGGGACGACACTTCTACCGCGAGCGCCGCACCCTCAACCTCATCGCCGCCGCCGCGCTGGCCATGCTCCTGTGGAATCCACAGGACCTGTTCGACGCCAGCTTCCAGTTGTCTTTCCTGTGCGTCGCCCTCATCGCCGGCATCGCGCTGCCCATTCTGGAGCAGACCCTGGAGCCCTACCGCCTGGCGCTCCTCGATCTCCCCAACGTGGACCGCGACATGCACCTCGATCCTCGCATCGCCCAAACCCGCATCGAGTGGCGCCTCGCCGCCGAACGCCTGCCGCTGGCTGCCGTCGCTGGAGCCATGCGGGGACTGATTGCCGCCGGGGAGTTTCTCGTCGTGTCGCTCACCATCCAGATCGGCCTGACCCTCCCCATGGCCGTCTATTTTCACCGCGTCTCCTGGAGCGGCCTCTCGGCCAACGTCTTTGTCGCGCCCCTGCTGAGCTCCATCGTGCCAGTGGGCTTCCTGGCGATCCTCACCGGATGGAGCTTCCTCGGTCGCCTCCTCTCCGTCCTGGTAGGTCTGATGGTTGCGGTAGTGGAGTGGCACGCCCGCCTGCGCTGGCTGGAATCCCGCGTCCCCACGCCCCCCGCCTGGCTGATCTGGTCGTTCGCAGTGGCCCTGGTGGCTTTCGCCGGCACACTACGGCGCGGCCGCGTAGTCCGGCTGGCGACCGCGTCCGCCCTGCTGGCGATGGTAGCCCTGCTGGCCATCCATCCGTTTGCGCCTCGCCTCGATCCGGGCCGTCTCGAGCTCACCACCCTCGACGTCGGCCAGGGCGAAGCCCTGTTCCTCGCCCTCCCCAACGGCCAGACCATGCTGATCGACGCCGGCAACGCCCGCGGCATCAACCTCGGGGAAGAGGTCGTCTCCCCCTACCTGTGGTCGCGCTCCATCCGCCGCCTGGACGTGGTGGCCCTCTCTCACGCCCACGCCGACCACATCGGCGGACTGCCGGCCCTCCTCGAAAATTTCCAGGTGGGCGAGCTCTGGGTGGGACACAATCCCCCCTCCCCGGAGTACGACCGCCTCCTGGAAACCGGTCTCCGCAAGCAGGTACCCGTACGACAACTCACCGCCGGCGACACCAAAGTTTTCGGCGGCGTCACGTTCCAGGTCCTCTGGCCCCCCGCCGACTACGTCCCACTACCCACCCCGAGCAACGACGACTCCCTGGTCCTGCTGGCGCAGTACGGCGAGCACAGCTTCCTGCTGGCCGGCGACATCGAGCGGCGCCCCGAGCAGCGCCTGGCGCGTGGAGGTCTTCTCGGCCCCCTCGACCTGCTGAAGGTCCCCCACCACGGCAGCCGCACCTCAACCTCCGACCACCTCCTGGACAGTACCCATCCCTGGCTAGCCGTAATTTCCGCCGGCTTCGACAACCCCTACCGTCATCCCCACCCGGATGTCGTGACCCGCCTGGCCGAGCGCCACGTCAGCGTCTGGCGAACCGACCGCGACGGCCTGATCACAGTGTCCACCGACGGCCACCGCCTCCAAGTCACCACCCACCGCCTGGAAGCTAAGACAATTCTCAAATCCTCAAATTCTCAAATCCTCAAATCTCCGTTTCCGCCTCCGCCGCCTCGGCCGCCTGGGGTCCACCCCGCTCGCCTGCCCGAATGATCTCCCTCGCCCGGTCCGCCACCGAGTCCAGCACCTTGATTTCCACCAAGCCGACCGGAATCTCCACTACGTTCTCCCGCACCAGCAGCGACTCGATCCCGCTGGATTCGAGCAGCCCATGAATCGACTGCGCCTCGCTCTCAGCCGAGAGCCCGCTGCCTCGAAATACGGTGACCAACAACTCCTCGGATTCTTCCATACCCCGATTATAATAGGGTTCAGGCATGGCCACTCCGACCCCGGAAGAAATCGCCGAGGAGGCGCGCAAGGTCCGCCGGCTGCAAATGATGATGGACCTGGTCCTGAACGTCATCCGCCAGAACGATGCCATGCCCATCGAGGAGGCCAGCGAATTGGTGGCTTCGGCGCGCCGGGCGGCCCTCAACTTATTCCCCGGCAAGGAACTGGCCTACGACCTTATCTACGGCCCGCGCTTTCAGCGCCTGATGCGCGAGAAGTACCGGATCCAGTAGCCCGCCGCATCGGCATTCGCAGGAACTGGGGCAAAAAGTGTACCGGGGGCCAGGGTCCGGATACTTCGAGACCCTCCCCCCCCAGCCGTCGCCGGTATTCCGCCTCCTCCGGTCGTGCCATCAAGTGCGCCAACTCCACCACCCGCTGGCCGGCCCGGTCCGTCCGCACTTCCGACCAGGTCTCCTGCGCCTCCACTCGTTCCCGGATCTGGGCCAAGCGCGCCGCCGCGCTCTCTCCCGCCTCCAGCCGGACCCGAACCGTCATCTCCACCCGGCCGTCCAGCCGCTCCAGCGCCGCCCCCAGCTCCCCGGCCCGCGCCGCCAGCAACTGTACCACCGCCGCCTCGTTTGGGAAACTCGTCCCGAAGCGCAGCGGCAGAATGGTGGCGCGTTTCGAGGCGGCCGCCAGCACGGCGTTGAATTCGAGCATCTGCGCGGGGGTCGTGCGCGCCGCGCCCGCCGGCCGTCCTACCGCCGCCACCAAGTCGCCATGACGCACGAATTGCAGCGGCAGCTTTTCAACAGCCACCCCGGCCCGGGCAATGAAGTAAGAGAACAGCACCTATGCCTCCAGCTCACGCCGCCAGAAAATCCACGATCGCCTCAGCGAACTCCCCCAACCGCACGCCCTCCACCGTGGCCGCCAATCCCAACACCTGCCGCCGTCGCTCAGGCGACGCCGGCGCTCGCAACTGGAACCGGATACGTCCCTCCGTGCGCGGCGCGATCATAGCTGTGGCCGCCGGCGGCGAGGTCCATCCCGCCGGCGCCCGCATCTCCAGGCGCGCCTGCTTTGGCCGCGATGCGTGATTATACACCCGCGCCTCCACCGCGACCATCCCGCCCGGCAAGGCCTTCTGCCGGTACGGGTAACACCGTATCCACGCCGGGTCCAACCCGAAGTTTGGATTCTCCCAAGGAAACAGTCTGGCGAAGAGCTTCTCCCGCTCGGCGAACAGACCCAGCGCCCGCCTCAAGTACTCCTCCGAGATCGGCACGGGACCCCAATGCGCCGCCACCAGCAGATCCGGCTTCAGCTCCAGCAACAGCTTAAAGCACTGCTGATACCCCACGCCCGGCCCCAGAAAACATCGGTTCTGACTGCAATAGTCGTCGATGCCGAAATTGGCGAAGCTGTCCCCGGTGAAGAACGCCTTCACCCCGTCGCGTTCGACCAGCAATCCGTCATGGTAAAGCGTCTGACCGGGGAAGTGGTACGCCGTCAGCCGAAACCCCTTCCACTCGATGGTCTCTCCGTGCTCCATCGGCCGATCCACCCGGATCGACTCCGGAAACAGGCACGGCATCTGATAGGCCAGGGGATTCTCGATGATGTCCACCATGTGCCGCTCGACGTGTACCTTGGCCCCATACTTCCGCTTGGCCGCATTGACCATCTGGGTATGATCGTCGTGGTAGTGGGTGATCCAGATGCCGTCCACGGAGCGGATCTCCCCCGACGCTATCAGCAAGTCGATCTCGTTGATCGCTACCTGGAACCCGCAGTCGGACAGAAACGCCGACCCGTCATCGGCCACAATGGCCTTGGTGGTCGAAGCGATGTTCCGAATCCACCGCGGAGGCCTCACCGCGAGCAGCGGCGGCAACATCGGCGCCCGCCCCTCCGGAAAAATCCCTTTGAAGTAGATCCGCCAGGCTGCGGTGGTCAGGTAGTTGTCCATGGCCGCCCGAAGGTTGGCCTTCAACTCACTGATCGCAACCGCCGGATTCTCGATCACCGCACCGTGCGACGGGACAATCGTTTCCGGCTCCTTCTCCAGCACCCGATCGAGGCTGGCGATCAGCTCCTCCACGGCTCCCCCGAATCCCCAATAATCCCCGCGCATCCCCGGAAAGCGTTTTTGCAGGCTGTAGAACTCCCACAGCTTCCCCGCCCCATAAATCAAGTCGCCGGTAAACGCCACCCGCCCCACCAGATAGCTCAAGCCACCATCGGTATGCCCCGGCGTAGCGATCGCTTCAATCTTCAGGCCCTCCCACTCGAAGACCTCCCCGCCCCGCAGCCCCCGCGCCACCGGAACGGACTCCCGCCCGGTAAACACGTGCGGCCGGAAGTCATAACGATGGTCGAGTATCCCGTCCGCCCGATCCCAAAACTCCTCGGCCCGCTCGAAAAACCGCCGCTCTGCCTCCGGCACGGCCACGCGCGCCCCGAGCTTCCGCGCCCCGGTCCACTGGTCGCGATGATGGTGGGTCACCAAAATCCAATCCACCGGGCCGCCGACGTCGCCGTCTCCGCAGTCGATGAGCAGCTTCTTGCCGTTCCGCTCGAGCACGCCGACGTTGACCACGTCCGGGAAGACGCGCACCCCGGCAGGCAGCCCCGCCGCCAGGGCCAGCCCACCCACGAACTCCCGCCGCGTCAGCATGGAATCGGAGGGGATGATAGCATGACCGGCGCCCTGACCGGCTTGTGACGGCGGTAATCGGTAAACCGTGGGCGACTGATGGGATTGATCCCCGATAGCAATCTACTGGAGGGCCAGCTCAATCCGGCGTTGAACGACCGTCCACCGT
>Ga0180069_1000232_pt1 | contig 11674 bp, 13 predicted proteins | sample EasRivERM_16_10D_2_FD_121793 | JGI IMG/M metagenome (GOLD analysis project Ga0180069, IMG submission 121793) | Soil microbial communities from meander-bound floodplain in the East River, Colorado, USA - East River metaG ERMLT231B'_16_10D | ecosystem: Environmental > Terrestrial > Soil >...
CCCCACTGGGAAATCTGCTGCAGCACTTTGGTTCTGTCGTGGACCAGGGACGGCAAGTTTTCCAACATGGAGGCCTCCTGTCTTACAGTATAAAACACTTTAAGAAAACCGGCGCCAAAAAAAAGGCAACCAAGGCAACCTCGATAACCTCCACTTCTGTGTCGCGCACCCAGCAGTCGAAGCCCCATTGACAGCTTTGGGTGTGCCCCTTTACAATGAAGAAAAGAAGGTACCAGAGGCCAGGTAGCTCAGTTGGTAGAGCGCAGCCCTGAAAAGGCTGGCGTCGGCGGTTCAATTCCGTCCCTGGCCACCATGTTTTCAAGCACTTGCAAACCCGCTGAACCCGGTTTTGGTCCCAATTGGTCCCAATTCAGGCTCGCGTGGCGTGTGTCTCAACATCCAAGCAAGCCTCTTTCTCAGAGTGTACCTGCGACAAAAGCGACATTAGCGACCAAAGCCTATTATCAATAGCTTAGCGGCCAGAGGGCCTGCGACCAATTGCGACCAAAGGTCCCAAAGGGGGGGCGTCAAGTAATTCTTTGACCGTCCATCGGTCGCGGGTAGGACAGTTGCGCCGTGTACCTAGCTGCAAGGGGCAAAAACCGGGCATCTGGCCCGGATCGAGTAAAACAGAATGAACCAGAAATGTTTGATAACAAAGAATATAGCCGCGCCGTGCGACTGTTGCGGCGAGTACCCGGAGCGGCTGCACGTCCCGCCGGGATACTCGGGCTGGTACTGCGGCGAGCATTGCCCGCTGTGCGCGCCAGAGGCGCGTGGCGCGACTGACGGCGCGGCGAGGACCTTGACTCTATGGCGACGGCGAAACAAAGCGAGCGTGAGGCCCGTAGGCGCAAGGAATGGGCGCTGGCGCGGCTCCACGAACTGAAGGTGGAGCAGCAGGAGGGCAAGCTGGTGGACGCAGCCGAGGTCCGGGACGCCTGGGTGAAGGTCGCCGGCAAGATTCGGGGCGCGGTGCTGCGGATACCCGACAAGCTTGCGCCGGCGGTTCACGCGGCGGGCAGCCTCCAGGAGGCGCGGGCCGTGCTGGACCAGGAGTGCGAGGGGATTCTGAGGACGCTGGCCGATGAGCTACGCAACGGTAACTGAGGCGGTCGAGGCCGTCGCGCGCGCGGTCCTTCCGCCGGAGCGGGTTCCGCTGTCGGAATGGGCGGATCGCCATCGGCGGCTGTCGAGCGAGGGCAGCGTACAACCGGGCGCGTGGCAGTCCTTCCCTTTCCAGCGTGAGGTCCTGGACGCCATTAGCCCGCAGAGCGGCTACGAGCAGGTGGTGCTCGTGTGGGCCAGTCAGATGGGCAAAAGCGAAGCGCTGCTTTGCCTGATCGGGTTCGTCATTGCGGAGCAGCCGGGGCCGGTGCTTGTGGTGCAGCCGACGCTGAGTATGGCGGAGGCGTTCTCGAAAGACCGCGTATCTTCGATGTTTCGGGATATGCCGGTGCTGAAGGGGAAAGTAGCGGACCCGAAGTCACGGGACGCGGGGAGCACGATCTATCATCGGCGTTTCCTGGGCGGCCACGTCACCATCGTAGGGGCCAACAGCGCGGCGGGGCTGGCATCGCGGCCGATCCGGCGGCGCTGGCGATCGCGCGGACCCGGACGTTCTGGAATCGCAAGATCGTGATGGTGTCGAGCCCGACGGTCAAGGGCGCGTCTCGAATTGAGGCGGCCTGGCTCGAAAGCGACCAGCGGTTTTACGAGGTTCCGTGTCCCGAGTGCGGGGAATTCCAGCGGCTTGTCTGGACGCGGGTGGAGTGGCCGGAGGACAAGCCGGAAGAGGCGGAATACAGGTGTGCGCGCTGCGAGCAACTGATACCGCACCACCGGAAAGCGGGGATGGTGGCGCGCGGCCGATGGGTGGCCACGAACCCGGGCGCGGGGATCGCGGGGTTTCACCTGTCGGAGTTGTACTCGCCCTGGCGGTCCTGGGGCGAGTTGGCGGACGAATGGCTGAAGGCGCAAGGCAACGTTGAAAGGTTGCGGGCCTTCATAAACACGTCGTTGGCGGAATTGTGGGATGACAGCGCAGCGGCAAACGTCACTGAGGCGGATCTGCTGGCGCGGCGGGAGGCCTACGGGCCGGCGTTGCCGGCGGGCGCGGCGCTGCTAACGGCCGGGGTCGATATCCAGGATGACCGTGCGGAAGTGAGCGTGTACGGCTGGGGGCGCGGCGAGGAAAGTTGGCTGATGGTGCATCGGGTCATACCGGGCGATCCATCGGCGCCGGGCCTGTGGGCGGCGCTGGATGACTTCCTGCTGGCGCCCTGGCAGCATCCGGTGCTCGGGCCGACACCGATTCACGCTGTGGCCATCGACTCGGGCTATTACGCGGGCGCGGTCTGCCGGTTTGCAGACGAACGGCGCGGCCGGCGTGTGTGGGCGGTCAAAGGCATGGCGGGCCGGCGTCCGGTGTGGCCGCGCAAGCAGAGCAAGGCGGCGAAGGGGCGCGTCTACGTGGTGGGCGTGGACTCGCTTAAGACCACGTTGCAAGCGCGGCTGCGGATCACCGAGGGCGCGGGGAGGATCCACTTTCCGACCACGGCGGACCTGGCGTTTTTCGAGCAGTTGAACAGCGAGTACCTGAGGACCGAATACAGACGGGGAGTTCCGGTTCGCGTCTGGGAGCGGCGGAAGGGCAGACGGGCGGAGATCTGGGACGCTGCGGTGTACGCGCTGGCGGCGGTGTACGGGCTGCAATCGCATGGGGTACACGTGGACGTAGAGGCGGCGCGCATGGACGCGCTGAGGCAGGCGGGGGCGGTGCAGGGGCAGGGGTACCAGGTGTACCGATCAAAGTTCGTAGGGCGGTAGGGTTTCCTGCCCAAAAGGTTTAGTCTCGCCTGAAGCTGGCGACCGAGCTTCGAGGGGTGGTCGGAGCATCGAGGTCGATCCGAAACAGTTTTTCGCTTTGCTTTTTGATTCCCTGGAACTGAAGGTTTCCCTTGCCGAACGTAAGCTCTGCGTCGGCTGGTAGTTTCTTGAGGTGCTCCAAGAAATCCGCGAGCTTCATTGTGTGCTGGTCCATGATGGGTCCTCCGTTTCGCCCGATAGTAGCACTTGAGCAGAAATCTTGGCTCCATGAAGCTCAAAAACATTTCACTTGACACGCTTTTCAGGAAGCGCTACACTGGAAGCGATATGGAAACTTACGCACCAGCGGTGGCCGTGGCGGTCACAGGGCTCAAGCCGGTGACGCTGCGGCAATGGCATTTGCGGGGGCTGCTCGATTTCGAGCAGGACCCTGGAACCTGGCGGCGCTACAGCTTCGACGATTTACTCGCCATCGTGATGATGGCGGCGATCACTGAAGCCGGGTTATCTGCGAGTCACGCGGCAGAGATCATTCGTACCCATCGAGACTATTTCAGGCGAGACGACTTCTATCTGATCGTGTCTCCCGATGGGCGGGGAGGCTGTGATTATCAAAGCACAGCCGGTGCGACTCCACTTGCCAAAATCGACTTGGACTTGTACACAGTAATACCAGTTCATCGCATCAGAGAAAAACTGCGGCGCAAGCTCGCGCAGATCGAGGGCAGCAAATGAAAATCGATAACCCCACGGGTATTTTTCTGAACGCGAATCTGCGCCTTGAAATTTTGGTCGAGGGCAAAGGTTTGGGCTTCAATCTGTCGCCTGCTCACGCGCGAGACCTGGCGCGCGTGCTGCTGGATCGTGCGCACGCGCTGGAGTCACAGAGCAACCGGGCCGAGCAAACGCGGGCGGCGGAGGCGGACGGTCGTAAGCTGCTCGTTTCGCCGAACTGAGGGGGTAGTTTTTCCAAACGGGAACCCGCCGAATCGGGCTTTTGGAGGATAGGTGCGTCAATGCACATTGTAGGCGACGATCTGAAAAGCATCCTGGCCAGGCAGGCCGAAAGTGTCGAGGTCCGCAAAGTGGTGGACGGACAGTCTTTTTCTATTGCGACCGTCTCAGCGAAAGAGGCGCTCCGTATAGTCAAGATGGGGCAGTTCGCTGGAGTGGGGAACCTGCGACGTATTCGCTCGATCAAGTCTGACATCCATCGGCGAGACTGGCCTGGCGGGAGTCACACCACTGAACGCATCCGCGATGCAGCCGGAGTCATTATCAGTCCTCCACTGATCGTCAAGCACAAGGCAGAGCGAGCCTAACGCAAATGCTCACCTGGATCAAAAACCGCCTACTCGGGCGGACGGTAGAGGTGTCTCCGTACCGCCGGAGCCTGTCCTGGGACGCGGCGAGCGGCGGCAACCGGGTGGCCAACTGGAACCCGCAAGCGGCGGATTTTGCGGCGATCACGAATCCGACCATTCTGAGGGCGCGTGGACGGGACGCCTACCGCAACAATCCCTGGGCGCGGCGGGCCGTTGAGACCGTCGTAGTCGGGGCGGTGGGAGCCGGGATCAAGCCGCAGTTCCGGGCGGACGCCGAGCGGAAAGCTGCGGTGCAGCGTGAGTTCCTGCGATGGACGGACGCGGCCGATTTCACCGACCGGTATGACTACTACGGGCTCCAACAGGCCGCGTTGCGGTCCACCTTGACGGACGGTGAGTCCATCATCCGTCTGATGATCGAGCCGAGCGCTCGTGTCCCGTTGCAACTGCAACTGCTGGGCGCGGAATATCTGGACAACAGCCGGGTGGACGGCCGGACGCTAAACGGTATTGAGTATGACGCGGCGGGCCGGCGCGTCGCATATTGGCTGTACACGAAGCATCCCGCGCTCGCGCCCGACATGCGGTCGGTCCGCGTCCCTGCTGAGCGGGTGATTCACTTGTACGCGCCGATCCAACCGGGGCAGGAACGCGGTGTTTCCTGGCTCGCGCCGGCGCTGCTCCCATTACGGGAATTACAAGAGTTTGTCGAGGCCCAGTTGGTGAAAGCGAAAGTGGGCGCGCTGTACGGCGGGTTCGTCAGGGCGCCGGACGGATCTAACCCTCTTACTACGACAAATCAAGTTCCCACGTTAGAGCCTGGGTCCATGGTTCGCTTGGCTCCGGGAGAGGAAGTAGAGTTCTCCGAGCCGCCGGAAACCGGAGACTTCGAGCCATTCGTCCGCTCGCAACTACGCGCCATCGCGTCCGCGCTGAACGTCCCGTATGAACTGCTCTCGGGTGACGTTTCGCAAGTGACGTTCGCGTCGGGCCGTCATTCCCTGTTGGAGTTCCGGCGGCAACTGGAAAGCATTCAGCATCACATCCTTGTATTCCAGCTATGTAGACCCATCTGGAACGCCTGGACCCGTCTGGCGGTTGCGGCCGGCGTGCTGCCGGAGGGCAATTACAGCAACGTCCGGTGGATCGGACCGCTTCCTGAAATGTTGGACCCGGCCGCCGAAGTTCGGGCGCAAGTGCAGAAGGTGCGGGCCGGGTTTATGTCTCGGTCTGAGGCGGTATCACTGACCGGGCTGGACGCGGAGGAGCTGGACGCGGAAATCGCGGCCGACAACGCGCGGGCGGACCGGCTGGGGCTGGTGTTCGATTCTGACGCGCGCAAGGTCACGCAACAAGGGCAGGAGCAACAAAGTCCTGGAGGTGACAAGCAATGATCGAAATACTGACGCGGGCGGCCGTGTTTGAGCCGAGCACGTTCAATGAAGAGAAACGCACCATCGAGGTTGTTTTCACGACCGGCGCAGCGGTACTCAGGAACGATTGGGAGGGTTCCTTCCAAGAGCAGTTGAGCACGGACCCGGAGGCCGTCAACCTTTCGGAGCTGCGGGGCGCATCGGTCCTAAACACACATAACCGCTTTGACGTTCGTGAGGTCCTGGCCGTTGTCGAGGACGCGAGCATGGACGGAACCCGAGGCGTCGCGCGGCTTCGGTTCGGCGAGCGGCTGGAGATAGCCGGCATCGTCCAGGACATCCGGGGGGGTGTGATCCGCAGCGTCAGCGTCGGATACACGGTCCAGGAGTGGAAGGTCGAGAAACGCGCGGACGGGACGCGCATCAAGACAGCTACCAAGTGGACACCAAAGGAAATCAGCTTTACGCCGCTGGCGGCCGACGCCGGCGCAAAAACGAGGAGTGAACCTATGAACCATGCAGAACAGATCCGCAGTATCGCTACCGCAATAGGCGTGTCGGCCGCTTTTGCCGACGATCTTGTCACCCGCAACCTATCCCTGGAGGACGCGCGCAAAGCCATCATCGGCGAAGCCGCGCGGTCCACGGTCGTTATCGACAACCGCGCGCCCCTGGTGACCCGTGATGGAACGGACGGGCTTGTCGCGCGGATGGCCGATGCGGTGTACGTCCGCATCAACCCGGCGCACAAGCCGGCCAATGACGCGCGGCCATATGTCGGGCGACGTCTGCCCGATCTGGCCCGCGAGCTGCTCCGCGAGCGCGGGCTGAGCACGTTCGGCAGTGACGCCGAGATCGTAACCCGTTCGCTGCACAGCACGTCCGACTTTCCGCTATTGCTCCAGGACGTGACCGGGAAGGTCCTGGCGGCGGCCTACCAGGTAGCGCCGAGCGGTATGAAGGTGGTCTGCCGGCGCGGACCGTCACATCCCGACTTCAAGGGCCGTAAAATTCTCCGGCGCGGTGAACTTCCGACGTTGGAAAAAGTCAACGAGTCGGGAGAGTTCAAGCGCGGGAGCCTCCTCGAGGGCAAGGAGAGCTATTCCGTTGCCACGTACGGCAAGGTCTTCGGAATGACCCGGCAGACCATCATCAACGACGATCTTTCCGCCTTGGCCGACATCGCTGCTGGCTGGGGACTGGCGGCGATGGAGTTTGAGAACAGCTTCCTGGTGGATAAGCTCACCGAGAACAGCGGCGGCGGGCCGACGCTGGCCGATGCCAAGAACCTGTTTCATGCCGATCACGGGAACCTCGCGGGGAGCGGCGGCGCTATCAGCGATACGACCCTGGGCGCGGCGCGCCTCGCCATGCGCACGCAAAAGGGCCTGGACGGGAGCACGCCCATTAATGCTACACCGCGTTCCCTGCTTGTGCCGGCGGCAATCGAGACCACGGCGGAGAACTATCTCGCCACGATCTACCCGGCACAGGCGGCGAATGTCAACCCATTCGGCGGAACCAACGTTCTGACTCTCGTGGTGGACCCGCGTCTTGACGCCAAGTCGGCAACCCGGTGGTATGTATTCGCCGATCCGGCCGTGCTGCCGATTTTGGAGTACGCCTACCTGGAGGGTTTCGAGGGCGTGCAGGTGGAGACGCGGGCCGGCTTTGACATGGACGGGGTGGAGATCAAGGCGCGCCTGGACTTCGGAGCCGGCGGCATCGACTTTCGCGGCGCGTACGCGAATGCCGGAGCGTAGGTATGACTCTGACAGAACTACAAGCCGAGCGTGAAAAGCTGCTCGGGGCGCTGAGTGCGCCGGAGTCCGTCTCAAGCTCACATGGCGCTTCTAGCCGCTCGCTCCGCAACCGGAGCCCTGAGCAGATCCGAGCGGCCGTCGCGCAGATCGACGGCGAGATAGCGAAGCTCCAGACCGAGCAGCCGCGCCAATTCGTGATACAGACCAAGCGCGGTCTCGAATAGGGTTCGTGCGGTTCGCTCCTTATCCGCGCGCGACGGGCGGGTGGTTTTCTATTCTCCTTGGGCGACCATCCGCCCGTTTTTTGTGTTTTGGAAAAACCGAAGGCCCGTCAGCGGTTGGACGCCGGCGGGCCTGATCTTTGCCAGAGAGGTACTTAGACGTGTCCATTATATCACTTCCACAAACAACCGCAACGGAAATTGTTTCCGCGCGGCCGATCACCGAAGTCTGGTCCGCCCTGGGCGGCGGTCCGCTTCGCCACGGCCGGGGCCGTGCCTTCTGGCGCGAAGGGGACGGGTTCAACGTCTCGCTTTCCGACTCGAAGAACGCCTGGCGTGACTTCGCCACTAGCGAGGGCGGCGGGGTCCTGGACCTGATCCAGCTTGCCCGCAGTTGCAGCCGGCAGGACGCGCTGCGCTGGCTTGCCGACTACGCCGGCATTCCCCTGGTAGACCGTCCGCTATCACCCGAGGAGAAGCGCGCCTATGCCGAGGCCCGCGGCGCTGAGGAGCGCGACCTACGCGAGGCCGCCTACTTCGCTCAGGCGGTACAAGCGCTAGCGGAGCACGCCTTGGAGGCGCTGGACGTGACCCGCTGGGAGCGGGTTTCTTTCTCTGCATGGCAGCGAACGGGAGAAGTGGCGGGCCTGACGGGACTGCTGCGGGCGGCCGCGATCGAGAGAAAGGTAGAGCAGTACCCTTGTCCCACCTGTGGCAAGTCCAATTGCAGCGATCATCCTCAGCGGCCGTCAACGTTTTATCGGCAACCAAGGAACAAGCTCGGGCTGCTTGCCCTGTACCGCGACTGGCGGGAGAGGCAACCGGAGCTGACGGCCGCAATGGTCGCAGCCGGCCGGGTGAGCGAGGGGCGGGCGCAGCAAGGCTTCGCGGCGACGCTCGTGGAGGTGGAAAGTGCTGCCGCTTGAAATCACGCCCGAGGCGCGGGCGACCCTGGGCGTCAAGGTCAACGGCAAGGCCGGGGAGCCGACGCCGATACCCGAGGGTCCGCCGTGGCCGAAACCGTTGTCCGGGGCGGCGCTGATCGGCGTGGCCGGGGAGTTCGTCCGGATTGCTGGACCCCAGACCGAGGCGGACCCGGCCGGTTTGTTGATTCAGTTTCTAATCGCGTTCGGAAACACCATCGGGCGCAATCCGTATTTCGACTTGGCCGGCGGCGAGTGCCAACACATGAACCTGTACGCCTGCCTGGTCGGGCAGTCGAGCCGGAGCCGGAAGGGCACGGCGTGGGCCGTGGTCCGGCGCAACCTGGCTTGGGACCTGGGCCGGGTGGTAGGCACCCTCAGTTCCGGCGAGGGCCTGATCCACATGGTCCACGACCCGGTGGAGGGCAAGGAAGCTATCAAGGAGAAGGGCCGGATAGTCGGCTACCAGGACACCATCTTGGACCACGGCGTCGAGGATAAGCGGGTGCTGGTCGTGGGGTCGGAGTTTTCCTCCGTTTTGCGCGTCATGGCGCGGGAGGGAAGCACGTTGAGTGCGGTAGTTCGGGACGCCTTCGACACCGGCTCCCTGGACATCCCGACGCGCAACCGGCCGGAGAAGGCCACGGGCGCGCATGTCAGCATCCTGGGCCACATCACGCGGGATGAGCTTGTGAAGTACCTGGTCGAAACGGAGCAGGTAAACGGGTTCGGAAACCGCATCATGTGGGCCTGCGTCCAGCGCTCGAAGCTCCTATCGCGCGGCGGGGACCCTGTGAACCTGACGGCGGTCCAAACCCGGCTGAGTGCAGCTATCCAGTCCGCGCGCAAGGCGGGCCGGATCACGTGGGACAGCGAGGCCGGCGAGCTGTGGGACGCAAACTACCCGCACCTGACGCGCGACGTTCCGGGCCTGCTGGGAGCGCTGACGGCGAGGGGAGAGGCCATCACGTTGCGCCTGGCTTGCCTGTACGCGCTGCTGGACTGCCAAAGCACCATCGGTGCAGACCACCTCCTGGCCGCCTTGGAAGTCTGGCGGTATTGCGAGGTTTCGGCGCGGTTCATCTTCGGCGACGCCACCGGCAACCCGGACGCGGACAGGATCCTGGCCGCGCTGCGGGGGCGGCCGGAGGGGATGACCCGGACTGACCTCCGTGACCTGTTCGACCGCCACAAGTCCGCCGATACCATCAGCCGCGCGCTGGCAGTACTCCAGCGGGCCGGGCTGGCCCGTTCTGAGGCGGTACAGACGGGCGGAAAGCCGGCGGAACGGTGGTTTTGCGGGGTAGGGGGGGCTTTGGTCGCAAATCCGTTAGGCCAAAATTGGCCGTAAGTTATTGAAACCAAGCTTTTGTCGCTTTGGTCGCTTTTGTCGCAACCTAGATGAATTCACTTCCCCAGTGCGGGCCGGAATCGCGGTGTGGTATCGTCTCAGCCGAGACACACGCCGGCGAGCCATCGAAAGGAGCGTGGGAAGCGATGGCGCGCCGAAGGTTCCAAGCACCCAAGCCCAAGAGGCGAGGGAAGTACTGGGTTCTACGGTATTGGCAGGACGAGTTCAAAGACGGAAGGAGGATCCGGGAACGGAAGCGAGTCAAGCTTGCTCCGGCTTCGATGCAGGAGCGAGAGGTTCAGAAGATAGCGGCCGAGCACTTACGCCCGATGAATCAGGGGTTAGTCACCATCGGGTCTGCAACCAACTTTACCGAGTTCGTGGAAGGAGTCTACATCCCAGTGGTGCTTTCCAAAATGGCCCAGAGCACACAGAACCGATACGAGGGTATTGTCAGTAAGTATTTGCTCCCTCACTTCGGCGGGCTGTGCCTCCGGGAAGTCAGCACGCTGACGGTGGACCGCTACTTGGCAACATTCGGCAAGTCCAATCTGTCCCATGAGTCCGTGGATAAGATCCGGGACGTGCTGTCGAGCATTCTGCAATCGGCAGTCCGCTATGAACTGCTGGTGACGAATCCGGCGGCCGGAGTCACCCTCCCAAAACCGAAGAAGGGTAAGCGGTCCAAGCCCTACGTCACGCCCGAGCAGTTTCGGGTGCTGGTGGAACTGATCCGGGAGCCCTACGCCACGATGGTGTACGTAGCGGTCTACGCGGGTCTGAGGGTTAGCGAGTTGATCGGGCTGAGGTGGGGCAACGTCCACGCGGACTCTATTACCATCAACGAGCGGTACTGCCGGGGTGATTGGGGTTGTCCCAAGAGCGATGCCAGCAATGCAACGGTTGCGGTCAACGCGGCCGTGATAGAGCGGATCGAACGTCTGAAAATCCTGACCGGTGAAGTCAAGGCGGGACGGGCAACAAGGCGGTATCCTGCGCTCAAGGGAACCGGACCTGATGACCTGGTGTTCCAGTCGGTAATGAAGAAGGGCCAACCGATGCGGGACAACAACATCTTGGTTCGGCATATCAAGCCGGCCGGGAAAGCGCTCGGTGTTCCCTGGGTCAACTGGCAGGTGTTGCGGAGGTCCTTCGCTACCTGGCTGAAGCTGGCCGGGGCGGACGTAAAGGACGCTCAAGCCCTAATGCGGCACAGCCGGGCCAGCACGACGTTAGACATTTACCAGCAGTTCGTACCCGAGTCCCAGAGGCGAGTCGTGGACCGCCTGACGGGACTCGGAATGATTAACTGATACTCAGATGGTCCCAATTGGTCCCAATAATTCGGGGTTTTCGAGGGTCGCAAACGTGGTGAAGTGTAGCGGAATGAACTATATAGCAATGGCTGAGTCCAGCCCTGAAAAGGCCGACGGCGGTTCAATTCCGTGCCTGACCACCATGTTTTCAATCATTACAAGTTTTGCCATCACCAGCCTGGGCACAATTGGTCACGATTCAGTCACCAGCGCCCCTAGTCTATAAGCCCGTGCCAAAACCCCACACCCCTCGATTCGGGTTCGGCAAGCCCTTGATTCGGCGGACGTTATCGAGCGCCAATTTGCGCTCAGCGACTTCTGCCACGGGCTTAGCCGAACCGCTGCCTCCCTCGATTCGCCCGTTGACACGATTCGCACGATTCGCCGGGTGGGCGACTTGAAAGTGGAAATCAGGCAGCGCGCCGATTCTCCCAGTAATCCTCCAGGCGCCCGTTTAGCTTGCAGCAGCGCAGTGCGATGATGGCGTTGGCGCCTCGAACCGTCCAGAACATGCCGGATTGCTTGAGGCGAGTGCCGATGACCGTCTTACATCCGGCTTCGATCACGCCCGAA
>Ga0180069_1000234_pt1 | contig 11637 bp, 8 predicted proteins | sample EasRivERM_16_10D_2_FD_121793 | JGI IMG/M metagenome (GOLD analysis project Ga0180069, IMG submission 121793) | Soil microbial communities from meander-bound floodplain in the East River, Colorado, USA - East River metaG ERMLT231B'_16_10D | ecosystem: Environmental > Terrestrial > Soil >...
CTTGCAGTTGATCACCGGGCGGACGCCCAGCTCTTCATAGATGCCGCGAGGCCGCCGGGCGGCTGCGGGCAGCTTGGAAAAGGGCCACAGGCCCAGGAGTCCGTGCAGGAGTCCGCGTCGGGTTGTATTCATGCCGCACATGGTAGCACGTGTCCCCGGGCGTGAACCGTGTTGACCCCATGACCCCGTGGGGGCATAATAGAAAACAGGAGGCTAAAGATGGCCGACTTGAAGATCCGCAAGCTCCCCGACTGGGTGGTAGCCGTGCATAAGTCGCGGGCCAAGCACGCGGGACGGAGCCTGGAGGAGCAGCTCCGGGTCCTCTTGACGGAAGAGGCGGAAGGACCGCAGGAGGACTTGCGGCGAGAGATTAACGCCTTCCGCAAGCGGATTGGCCGGAAGTACGGAAGGTTACCGGATAGCGTGACCGATATTCGCAAGGATCGTGAGGCTCGCGGGTGACGGTGGTCGACACCAGCGTGGCAGTGAAGTGGTTCTTTCCCGAACCGGGCGCGGAAGCATCCCAGAAGCTGCTGGCGGGCGGCGAAGGGCTGGCGGGACCGGCCCTCCTCCGGGTAGAGGTGACCGCGGCCATCACAAGGAAGGCTCGCCTGCACGAGATTCAGGTCAGCGAAGCCGAGCGGGCTATTGGGTTATGGTTCCGGGTCATCGCTGACGGTGTGGTGGCTCTGATGCCGGACGAAGTGGACCTGCCGAAAGCGGCCGAGCTGGCCCTTCAAGTGAGGCATCCGCTACAGGACTGTCTGTACCTGGCCTTGGCCGAGCGACTCGGAGCCTCCCTGGTGACGGCGGATCCAAAGTTTGCCGGCCGCGCGTTTGCGGTGTACTCCAAGGTCCAGTTGCTGCCGGCGGAGGAACACTGACGAAATTGCGAGATACAGGTTAAGGCTGTATACTGGGCTGTATGAGCCAGTTGAATATCAATGTGACGCCCGAGTTCGAGCGGCACCTGCGCCAGTATATGAGGCAACGGAAGCTGAAACGGAAGACTGACGCCATCCGGGAGGCACTTCGCGAGGCGGTGGAGCGGGGGAGTAAGGCGACACAACACGATTTTCATTCGTGGCTGGGCATGGGACTGCGCGCGCCTCTAAATCGGAAACGGCGTTTTCACAGCGAGGACGATTTGTGGTCGTAGATACTTCCATTCTGCTGGCGGTTTTGTTCAATGAAGAGCATGGTCCCTGGGCCGCCGATGTGCTGCGCGAGCATAGCCGGCATTTACGGATGAGCACGGTCAACTATGCCGAAGCGCTCATCTTGATTTGCGACCGGCAACCGCATCTATTCGAAGAGCTGCGGAGCGCCATTGAGGCTTCGGCCATTCGACTCCTGCCACCGACGCGGGAACAGGCGGAGACTGCGGCGGCGGCGCGTCACCGCTATCCCCTGAATCTGGGAGACTGCTTTGCGTATGCTCTGGCCAAGCACGAGGATTGCCCTCTGCTCACCCTGGACCGTGACTTTCGCAAAACGGACATCGAGGTGATTCGGCCTGGGGCGTCCCGTTAGAGGCCTTGTCCGGGGGCTACCTCCTCTGCCGCGGCTGCTTGGCCTGCATCTCCTGGAACGCCCTCAACTCGCGCTCGGCGTCTTCCTTGCGCCCGAGCTTCCCGTATACCTGGCCCAGCAGGTACCGCGGCTCGGTGTAGTTCGGATCCAGCTCGACCGAACGTTGCAGCCATTTCAGGGCCGTTTCGGGTTTGTCCAGGCGGGCCAGCGCTTTGCCGGCCAGGTAGAAATTGCGGGCGGACTCCGGATTGCGCTGGGCGGCTTCGGCGGCTAGTTGGAAGGCGTTCTCGTTTTCGTCGCGCTTGAGCAGGAGATTGGCGAGGTTGGCGTAGGGCCAGCCGTAGTCGGGGTGGTCCTTGTGTACCAGGTCGAGGGCCTTCTTGTAATGTTGGATGGCCAGCGCGTCCTGGCTGAGGGCTTCGTAGCAGAGGCCGAGGTTGTCGTGGGCCTTGTAGGAATTGGGGTTGAGCTGGAGGACGCGCTTGAGCTGGCCGATGGCGGGATAGAAGCGGTTGAGCTGGTAATAGATGCGGCCGAGCTGGTAAGTCGCCTCTTCGTTCTTGGGATCGAGCTGGAGGAGCTGGATGAAGACATCGACGGCTTCCTGATCACGGCCCTGCAGATACTGCAGGTTGGCCTGGATCAGCAGGGCGGCAGTATTCTTGGGATTGACTTCGAGGAGGCGCTGGAGGGTCTTCTGGCAGGATTCGAATTGCTGGGCCATCAATTGGGTATTGGCCATCACAAGGAGGCCGGCCTCGGAGCGGGGATGGGCGGACAGAAAACGGCGCGTGGCGCGGAGGGCCTCCTCAAAATCTCGGTTCAGGGTGAGGGCCTGGGCCAGCTCCAGCAGGAGGGCGGGTTGTTGCGGGCAGGAGTCGGCGGCCAATTGGAACTGCCGGGCGGCAGCGTCCGGTTGGTGTTGGGCCAAGAGACGCCGGCCGCCTTCGACCAGTGCGGGGTCGCAGGCGGCCAGCAGCAGCAGAGTGGCGGCGATCACATACTTAGAAAGTCACGCGCGCCGACAGCTCGATGTTGCGTCCGCCCTTCTGCTGGCCGGTGAGCTGGCCGAAGAAGGGGCTGGACCAGTTGGTATCGAGACCGCCGCGTCCCACGCGGTTGAACGGGTTCAGGAAGACACCGCGAATCTCCAGGCTGCGGTGCTCATCGACATGGAATACCTTCCAGAGTCCGAGGTCTTCCGAGACATTGTGCGGCCCGCGGATGTTGGGCAGCATCGGTCCCAGGGTTCCGAACCGCTGGATATTATTGCGGCCTCCCGGATGCACCGGCGGCTGGGCGAAGGCGGCGCGATTCAGATACGGAGTGCCTCCGGCGAAGCCCCGGAAGTTGATGGGCGCATCAGGGTTGAGGACAATCGGCACTCCCGGAACCAAGTCCAGCCGGGCCGCGCCGAGCGGCGAAGTTTGGGCGCCGCCGCCGATCGACAGCGGGCTCCCGGAAGCGATCTGGTGGATGCCGGTGAGCTGCCAGCCACCCAGGATCTTTCCTGCTACGCCGGGCACGTTGATGAGCTTGTTGGGGCCGATGGGCAGCTCGTAGATCCAGGTCATCTTGAAGAAGTGAGGGATATGGTAGCGGGTGATCGCCCGCTCGAGGCCCCGGTTGAAGGGGTCGGAGGGGGTCTCGTCGTCGAGCGCGCTGTCATTGAGACCAATGGCCTTGGACCAGGTATAGGCGCCCAGGATGGCCAGACCTTGCTTGAAGTGGCGCGTTACCTGGAGCTGCAGCGAGTTGTACGACGAGGTGCCAAAATTGGCGAACTGCTGGTTGATGCCCGTGAACTGCGGATAGGGCCGCAGAGCCTGGAGCACCGTGCCGGTGAAACCGGGGAACGGTTGCGGCACCCCGGAAGCCGGTGACCACTGGTCGGTCAGAACCTGGCCCATGGACAGGATGCTCGCCGGAAGCGCATTCAGGTTGTCCAATCCGCCGGCCTCCAGTCGCGTGCCCTTGTTGCCGACATAGTTGAGCTCCATGACGAACGACTGGGGCAGCTCATACTGGAATCCGAAGTTCCAGTTTTGCGTGTAGGCCAGGCGGTTGGAATCCTTGGCGATGTAATTGATGCCCTGCCCGTTGGACAGCGTGGCGTCCTTGTTGGGAAGCCTACTTTGGAAACTCGGGAACGGGTCGCTCAGACGCATGACCTGATCTTCGGTAAAGCGCACCGGGAAGTTGTTGGAGTTGACCTGAATGGAGCTGTTGTAGCCGTTGGTGCCGCCGAAGCCGAAACCGTTGCTGATGGGAGGGGTATTGTTGATGCCGTAGCCGCCCCGCATGACCAGTTTCTTGGTCATAGAATAAGCGAAGCCGAACTTGGGGGACATTTGCCACCAGTAGCGGTTTTGGAAGCTGTTGCGACCCAGGTCTTCGAGGAACGCCAGCGCACCCGGACGGTTGGCGGCGCGCGGGTTGGCCAGGCCGAAGTCCAGCGCAGACTGGCGGTTGCCCACTTCGAGGAGCCCGCCAATGGTCTCCCACCGCAGGCCCAGGTTCAGGGTCAGCTTGCGGGTGGCTTTCCAGTCGTCCATGAAGTAAAAGCCCGTGGAGCGCCAGCGATGGCCGAAATAGGAGGCGACGACGTTGCGGTTCGCGGTGGCCACCGAACCGAGCAGGAAGCTCGCGAAGGAGTGTCCGGTTTGGTTCAAGAATCCGGGCTGAGCCGTTTGATTCGGCGAGAAGTTGAAGGTACCGGACTCGTTGCCCCGGCCCCGGGTATTGTAATAGTAGCGGCGCTGTTCGAAGCCGAGCTTGAAGTTGTGGGCGCCCCGGATGATGGTCATGTCGTTCTGGAGGATGGTGCTGCCGTTGTAACTGCCTCCCCCGTTGGCGGATCCCAACCGGCCATTGGCGCCGATGTTGCCGCCCTGATACGGCTGGCCGGCGAAAATCAGTGGGGGGAAGTGGGTGCCGGGAACGTTCTGGACGCCAATTTTTTCCGGCCAGCCCTGATCGATATACACGCTCTGGTTCAGGTTGCCGAAGCGATTGTAACCCACCGCGGTGTGGTTCAGGACCGTCGGCGTGACCGTCCAGTCATAGGCCAAGCGGGCCAAAGTGCCAGGAGTCTCCTGCCACTGGTAGACGTTGGTCGGCGTACCCGGCGGGATGCCCCAGCGGCCGGTGGGCGAGTTGTTCCGGGCGCGGAAGTTTCGGTTGAACAGGCCCGACACGCGATGCGCGGCGGAGATCTGATGGTCCCCTTTGAAGGTCAGCATCGTCTCGCCGAACACCGGGCTGCTGCTGCCGATCTGGCCGATGTTATTGAGCATGGTGTCGACGGCCGGATCGGTGATCGGCGCCAGCTCGAGAACCTTCCGCGAGACGGGATCCCAGCGAGACTGCGGAATGACATTGCCGGTGAACGGCGTGCGGACCCAGCGGCCGCCCACATTGGCGCTGCTGGCCGGATCGTATATCGCGCCGAACCGCACCGGATCGCCGTTGGGGTTGGCGAGCGTAGTCCCCGACGCGGCGTTGCCCGTGAAGCCGGAGCTGAACAGCCGCGAGAAATCGCCGCGCTTGAAGTCGACCACCGGCAGTGTGCTGAAGGAGGTGGAAACAAAGTTCCGTACCCGCGTCTTTTCCAGGTTATGGAAGAAGAAGCTCCGGTTGCGGCCGTCGTACACCTTGGGCAGATAGATGGGGCCGCCGACGGTGTAGCCGTAGTTGCTCTGCTTGAACGGCTGGCGCTTGATGCTGTTGGCGTTGTTGTTGTAGCCGTTGGCGCGCAGGGCGTCGTTCTGGATGTAGAAGTAGCCGCTGCCGTGCAGCTCGTTGGTACCACTCTTGGTGACGAAGTTGGCGACGGAGGTTTGGCCGCCCGAATAATTGGCGCCCACCACACCGGTCTGGAGCTTGAACTCGCTGACGGAGTCGGCGCTGGGGCTGAACTCGTTGTTGCTGCCGCCCTGGAGGTCCATGCGGCCGAGGGCGATGCCTTCGATGAGGATCTCATGGGAATAGAACTGCCCGCCGTTGATGGAGCCCTCGAAGGTGCCGCCCACGGTGCCGGGCAGGCTGGTGAAGATGAATTGCTGGATCTGGCGGCGCCCGTCACCGACGGTGATGGGCCAGGTGTCGAATTCCTTCTTGCTCACGTACTGACCGATCTCGGAGGTGCTGGTCTCGAGCAGGGGCGGGTCGCTCGATACGGTAACCTGCTCGGTGACGGCCCCGACTTGCAGCGTGAAGTCCACGGTGAGGGTTTGAGCGACGCGGAGGATGACGTTTTCGCGGACCGCGCCCTGGAAGCCGGTCTTCGACACGGAGACCTTGTACGTGCCGGGGGCCAGGTAGGGAAGGCGGAAGACGCCGGCGTCTGTGGTGGTGGTCTGAGCCTCGACGTTGGTTTCGACGTTAACCACCGTGACGGCAGCGCCGGGAACGACAGACCCCGAGGCGTCGGTCACGATCCCGTTGAGGGTGCCGCGCTCGCCCTGCGCCCAGAGGGACACCAGGGTGGCGAGAACCAGGAGCGCAAAGATTAAGGCCTTCTTCATTTCGTTCCTCCTTCAAGAAACCCCTGCTATCAAGGAGTGTAGTAACGCCGGGAGAGGAAGTCAAGAAAAAGTACCTTCTTTCTGTCAGATAGAGGAGGGGTGCAGTTTGAATTTGTAACAGGGCCCCTAGTGGGGGAACCTCGGAGGCCAGCGTAGGACGACAGATCCGAGGCCGAAGCCCAAGCCCGAGACAAGTTGACACCGAGAGAGGCAAGCGGTACTCTGGCGGAGACGTATTGCAGGGGGTGTCTATGAGGCAGGTAAAGGCATTGCTGTTGGTGACCATGGCCTGGGCGGGAGCCGTACACGCGCAGACGACCTTCGCCACCATCACCGGCACGGTTACCGATCCCACTGGAGCGCTGGCGCCGAGCATTACAGTGACCGCCACGCACACCGCCACCAACATCACCACCACTAGCCAGTCCAACGAGGCCGGCGTGTACACGCTGGCCCAGCTCAAGGAAGGGGAGTACACTCTGCGGGCGCGGGGAGCGGGATTCCGTGAGTATGTGGCCCAGAACATCGTGCTGGTGGCGCGCGACTACCGCCGCGTGGATGTCCGGCTGGAGGTCGGCGCGCTAGAGACCATCGTCGAAGTGACGGCTGGGGCGACGTTGATCGAGACCGAAACGGCGCGAATCGCAGACACCAAGACGGCGGGTCTGATGAAGTCCATCCCGCTGAACACCCGGTCCATCTGGGCGTTCTTATCCCTGTCGCCGGCGGTTCTGCAGGCCGGCGGGGGCTCCTCGACCATTCGGTTTGCCGGCAGCCGCGGCAACCAGTCGCATTGGGCCATCGACGGCACCACCATGAGCGACGGCGTGGACGAAACACAGATCGGGCCGCTGGCCAACTACATCGAGTGGATTCAAGAGCTTAAGATCGACGTCTCCAACAACACCTCCGAGTTCGGCACGATCGGACAGGTCACGAGCATTTCCAAGTCCGGGTCGAACGCGCTTCACGGTAACGTGTATGATTACTACTCTACGCCCTGGTTCCGGGCCCGCAACCCGTTCGCGCTGGCGCGAGGCACGGGCATCAGCCACGGCCCCGGAGCCACCGTAGGCGGGCCGGTGTGGCTGCCGAAGATTTACAACGGCAAGGACAAGTCGTTCTTCTTTTTCGCCTTTGAGACTTCGCGGGGGAGCGCGACCACGCAGTCGTTGAACCCCACGGTGCCCCTTGCTCCGTGGCGCCAGGGCGACTTTTCCGGGGAGCGGGCGCTGACTCTGCGCGACCCCTCGACCGGGCAGCCGTTCACCGGCAACCGCATCCCGGCGTCGCGGCTCAACGCGACTTCGCTGAAGTTCCAGGACCGGTTCTACCCGCTGCCCAATTTCGGCGATACTTCGACGCTGGTGAGCCAGAACTACCGGGAAGACAAGATCCGCCCGCGAGATCCTTCGACGAACGTGACGGCGCGTGGCGACCACCGGTTCTCGGAAAATGACTCGATCTTCGGGCGCTTCACCTACCAGCGCGGTTACAACCGGCCGTACCAGGGCAATCTTCCGACGATCGGGCAATTATTCCAGCGACGGGACAACCGGGCGATGACGCTATCCCATACGCACAGTTTCTCGTCGACGAAACTCAACGAATTCCGCTATGGGTTCGCTCTGAACAACAATCCGATCGTGCCGCCGTTGAACGGCAAGCAGGTGGTGCAGGAATTTGGGCTGGTGGGGCTGGTGCCCGACCTGCCCGATCTACCGGGGTTGCCCAAGGTGGGGTTTTCGGGCCTCGGGCTCACCCAGATCGCGCAGTCGGACTTCCGGGACCCGGGGTTCCGGAACTTCCTGCAGGAGTATCAGGACCACTTTAGCTGGTTTCGGGGCAAGCACAACCTGAAGATCGGGGGGATGGTCACGAAGGTCGAATACGACGATAGGCAGGCGAACGCGAGTCTGTTCGGGAACCTGACGTTCTCGAACCGGTTCACCAATCATGCCTACGGGGACTTTCTGCTGGGTATTCCAACGACAGCCTCGCGGGCATTCACGCCATTGCGGGTGGACCGGCTGCGGTATCAGTACGACGTCTTCGTGGCCGACGACTTCAAGGTGAGTCCGAAGCTGACCGTGAACGTGGGTATGCGGTACGAGTATCATCCGGTTTGGACGGAGGAAGGCGGGCTGGGGGCGATGTTCGACATCGGCTCGGGAAAGATCGTGGTGCAGGATGGGTCACTGTCGAAGGTGAGTCCGCTGATGCCCCGAGGCTACGTCGACGTGGTGGAGGCCAAGACCCTGGGGCTGCCGGGGAAGACGCTGATCCGGAGCGACAGGAACAACATCGCCCCGCGCCTGGGAGTGGCTTGGCGGCCGTGGGGGAACCGAACGGTCTTCCGCTCGGGGTTCGGGATTTTCTTTGACGTGGTGCCGCGCACCTTGAGCCACGGGGGCGTCCCCTTCGTCATTAACGAGCCGAACTTCACCAATCCCACGGACAACCCGACAGTGGTCTTTCCGCGGGTGTTCCCGGGGACGGGATCGGGCGGGATTGCAACGGTGGGAATCCCGACGGCGGCCAACACGAGCCTGAGCATCCCTTACAGCATGCAGTACAATTTCACGATCGAGCACACGCGGTTCGATACCGGCTTCCGGATTTCCTACATCGGGACCAATACACGGCAGGGCGACTGGGCCTACGACATCAACTCGCCGGTTCCGGACACCCGTCCGTACGTGGATAAGCCCCGGATGTTCCCGCAGTACCCAGGGATCAATTACTTCACCAACGGGGCCGGACACCAGTACCACGGCCTGACCCTGGAGGCCGAGCGGCAGTTGGCGAAGGGGTTGTACTTCCAGTCTTCGTGGGTGTGGTCGAGGGACATCGGCGACCTGAACCGGGGCGCCACGCCGGAGAATCCCTTCGACCGAAAACGGGAGCGGGCCGTGTGGGAAGATATCCCAACGCACCGGGTGACGAATAACTGGGTGTACCAGTTCCCGTTCGGGCGGGGCCGCCACTGGCTGCGCAATACCAACCGGGCGCTCAACCTGGCGGTGGGAGGCTGGGAGGTTAGCGGTATTTATAGTCTGTACTCAGGACAGTTTCTGACGCCGGCCTGGACCGGGAATGACCCGACCGGCATCGCCTTTACCACCAGCCGGACGCCGGCGCAGGCGACCCGGCGGCCCGATCACCTGCGGGACGCGAACCTCCCCGGCGACCAGCGCCTGGTGAACCGGTGGTTCGACGCCGGCGCCTTTGCGGCGCCGCGAGCGGGGCAATTCGGCAGCGCCGCCAAGGGCGTGATCAAGGGACCCGGCGTTAATGTCTGGCACGTGGGCTTCATCAAGAACTTCGAGTTCGCCGATCGCGGACCGCGCTTCCGGTGGGAGCTGACCGCCACCAACTTCTTCAACCACCCGAACTACAGCAACCCGGCCACCAACATCAGCACCCTGGCGCAGGTGGGGGTGATCAGCGGGGTGGGCGGGGTGAACGGGGCGTCGACGGGAGATCAACCGGGCCAGCGCTCGTTCCGGATGGGGATGCGGGTGGAGTGGTAGATCGGGACGTTGGTGTGAATGAGTCAAGTTTGGGGTTCACCGCAGAGGCCGCAGAGGAACTCCTCATGTTTTCTCTGCGTACTCTGCGTCCTCTGCGGTGCATCGTAATTCTGTGGCGCTCCTCCTGAACGCGCAGGACCTCGCCAAGAGTTACGGCGCCGCCCCACTGTTCGGGGACCTCTCCTTCACTATATCCGAGGGCGACCGCATCGGACTGATTGGGCCGAACGGGTCCGGCAAATCGACGCTTCTCAAGATCCTGGCGGGACAGGAGAAGGCGGACCACGGGCAGGTGGCGGTTCGCAAGCAGGCGCGGCTTAGCCTCGTGGCGCAAGACGCCCAGTTCCCGCCGGAGGCCACCGTTCGCTCCGTGGTGGAGCGCGCGCTGGAGCGGGGGGCTATTCCGGAGCTGGAGCGGGCGGCGCGAAAACTCCAGACGCTGGGCCGCGCGGGCTTCGAGGACTTCGAGGCGCCGGCGGCGGCGTTATCGGGCGGCTGGCGCAAACGCCTGGCCATCGTCGAGGCGCTCCTGGAGGGCCCCGACATTCTGCTGCTCGACGAGCCTACCAACCACCTGGACCTGGGTGGCATCGCCTGGCTCGAGCAGTTGCTCCAGGACGCCGCCTTCGCCGGTGTGGTGGTCAGTCATGATCGCTACTTCCTCGAGAACGTCGCGACGGCCATGGCCGAGCTGAGCGGCGCCTATCCGGACGGCCTGTTGCGGGTGCGCGGAAATTACAGCGCCTTTCTGGAGAAGAAGGCCGAGTACCTGCACGCGCAGGCCAGGCGGCAGGAGTCCCTGGAGAACCGCGTTCGTACAGAGATGGAATGGCTGCGGCGCGGGCCCAAGGCGCGAACCACCAAGTCGAAAGCGCGCATCGACAAGGCGCGGGAGCTGATCGGAGAGCTGGCGGATCTGAAAGAGCGGAGCCGCACGGCCACCGCCGGCGTCGATTTTTCGGCGACCGATCGCCGGACCAAGCGCCTGATCGACCTGGAGGGCGTCACGCATGCGCTCGGCGGACGGGTGCTGTTTGAGGACCTCGATTTTACGATCACCGCCGGCCGGCGCGTGGGACTGGTCGGACCGAATGGCAGCGGCAAGACGACCCTGCTGCGTCTGTTACGCGGCGACACGCCTCCGGACCGGGGCGTCGTCCGGCGCGCCGAAGCGTTGCGCGTCATCTACTTCGATCAGACCCGGCATCTCGATCCGGAGGAGACGCTGCGACGGGCGCTGGCGCCGGATTCCGACGCGGTGATCTATCAGGACCGCGTGGTGCATGTGGCGTCGTGGGCGGCGCGGTTCCTGTTTTCCAGTGAGCAACTGAACCAGGCCGTGGGCCGCCTGTCGGGCGGCGAAAGGGCGCGCGTGCTGATCGCGAAGCTGATGCTGGAGCCGGCCGATGTCCTGCTGCTGGACGAACCTACCAATGATCTGGACATTCCGACCCTGGAGGTTCTGGAAGAGAGCCTGCTCGAATTCCGTGGGGCGCTAGTGCTGGTGACGCATGATCGCTACCTGCTGGACCGGGTGTCGAACGTTGTCCTGGGTCTCGACGGGCGCGGGGGGGTGGAACGCTTTGCGGACTATTCGCAATGGGAGACCTGGCAGGCCGAGCGCACTGCGCCTGCGGCGAAGGAGGCGGCTGTCGCGCCCGCTACATCCGTTTCGGGCCGTCGAAAATTGTCTTATCGAGATGCATTGGAGTACGAGACCATCGAACAGCGTCTCGAGGACGCGGAGGGCCTGCTGGCAGTCCGGCGTGCGGTCTTGGACGACTCGGCGATCGCTAGCGACTGGCAGGCTCTCCAGGAGGCGGTGCGCGAATTGGAAGCAGCGCAGCAGGCGGTGGATGCTCTGTACGCTCGATGGGCGGATCTGGAGGAAAAGAAGGACTAGATGATTGTTCTGTTTAAAACTAGACAATGCTAATTTCGTCCATTTTGTACTTCCAGCGAAAGATCACGGGGTCTGCATTGACCTCCTCGAAGTACAGGTGGATGCGATCAATCAGTGCCTGTTTGCTGGCGACACGAAGCCC
>Ga0180069_1000235_pt1 | contig 11630 bp, 11 predicted proteins | sample EasRivERM_16_10D_2_FD_121793 | JGI IMG/M metagenome (GOLD analysis project Ga0180069, IMG submission 121793) | Soil microbial communities from meander-bound floodplain in the East River, Colorado, USA - East River metaG ERMLT231B'_16_10D | ecosystem: Environmental > Terrestrial > Soil >...
CAGCTGATGGCGTTGTGATGTTCGATGTCAGACACGGTCAAAAGCGTGTGAACATTGTTCCGCATTTGGAAAGTTAATTATGAAGACCGATATTCATCCAACTTATTACACCGACGCAAAAGTAACCTGCGCGTCATGTGGCAACACATGGACCACCGGCTCGACCAAAAAAGAATTGCGCGTGGACATTTGCTCCAAGTGTCACCCGTTCTTTACCGGTGAAGCCTCCCGCATTCTCGACATTGAAGGTCAGGTGGATCGCTTCTACAAGAAGCTCTCTGTCCGCCAGACTTATGTGGAACAACAGAAGGCAAAGGAAGAACTCAAGGGTTCACCTGACCGCCCCATCGAAGAATTAGGGCTTGCCACTCGCGCGTTGGAAGCGCTCAAGACTGCCGGCATCACCAATGTTGGTCAGTTCCTTGAGAAACTCAGTGGTGGCAACGAGGCCATATTGGCAGTCCCTGGCTTCGGTCAGGCCTCCCTCACTACTGCAAAGAAGAAGTTGCGCGCACTCGGTTACGAACTCCCCGAAGCCGCTGCGTAGTCTTGCGGATTAAATAATCTCAGGTAAACTTACGGGCATGGCGCGAATATGCGCCATGCCCGTTTTGTTATTTCATTACCAGCGCTTCATCTGTGTGGCGCTGATAGCGCCACACCGCTCGGCGCGAATGCACTTACTAGCTAACAAGAGGTGATATGCATCATACACACGGTTCCATTGAAGTAGTTTGCGGTTCGATGTTCAGCGGCAAGACGGATGAGTTGATTCGCCGCCTTATACGCGCAACTATTGCCAAGCAAAAAGTGCAGGTTTTCAAACCCGCCATCGACGTACGCTATGCAGTGGAAAAGGTCACATCGCATGCCGGTGCGAATTACGATGCCATTCCAGTTACGAACGCCGCAAACATTTTTGAGAAACTCGATGAAGATACAACGGTTGCCGGGATTGATGAGGCGCAGTTCTTTGACCCTGAGATTGTAGATGTAGCCCAGGAACTGGCCTCCAGAGGGATACGCGTTCTCGTCGCCGGTTTGGATATGGACTTCCGTGGCGAACCCTTCGGTCCCATGCCTTTGATTTTGGCACAAGCCGAACGCGTGGATAAACTCCACGCCATTTGCATGGTCTGTGGTGATGACGCTTCGCGCACCCAAAGACTGGTAAACGGCAAACCTGCAAGATATGACGACCCGGTTGTTATAGTCGGCGCATCAGAGTTATATGAAGCGCGTTGTCGAAAACATCACGAAGTACCAAAGTAGTCATTTAGTCGAGTGGTCATATGGTCAACCTGCTCTCACAACCAATTGCCCCAACTAACAGACTATCAGACCAAACCACTAGCGGACTACGCCCATGCAAAACTATCAGGACTTTCTAGCCGAGATTCTCGTAGATGAAGCATCACTTCAGACGCGGCTCAAAGAATTGGGAGCAGAGATCAGCACTGACTACGCCGATGCCAATGGCAGCCTCATGCTCATTTGCATCCTGCGTGGCGGAGTTCCCTTCCTCGTGGACTTGATGCGACATATCACCATCCCGCATATGCTTGATTTCATGGCGATTTCATCCTATGGCAAGGGCTCACGCGAAAGCTCGGGTAATATTCGCCTGACAATGGATTTGCAGACCAACATCCGCGACAAGGAAGTCCTGTTGGTGGAGGATATCATCGATAGCGGCCACACCATCGCATCTGTTTTACAACTCCTTGAAACACGCGAGCCAAAAAGTCTCAAGGTTTGCGCATTACTCGATAAGGAAGAACGCCGTGAAGCAGTTGTGCCCGTTCATTATCGCGGCTTCAGCATCCCCAACAAGTTCGTCTTTGGCTATGGTCTTGATCTTGATGAATACTATCGCAACCTGCCATTTGTCGGCGTTGTAGATTTGGAAAAATACAAGCCACCATTCTGATTTACACCTTCGCACTTCGTCTGCGTGGCGCCAATAGCACCGCTCCACTCAGCGCGAATTCAGATTGAGGATTTATGTCAGACGATTCTCAAACCGCATCACCATATGCCGGGCGCTGGGTTGCCCGTGTCCGCGGCAGGATCGTCGCACAAGGGGGCACACCTGAACAAGCCTTGCACGCCGCGCAAAAAAGCCGCCATAAAGAAAAAACGGAAATCATCTACATGCCTGTCCCACTTTCATTTTCGCCATTAATCGATAAAGTCCGTGACGCGTTACCTGAACAGGAAATTTACCTCGTCGGTGGCGCGGTGCGGGATATGCTTCGCAACCGCCTCTCACACGACCTTGATTTTGCCCTGCCTGCGAATGGCATTTCCCTCGCCCGACGCGTTGCCAACGCACTCAAGGCCGACTTCATGGTTCTTGACGATGAACGCGACACGGGTCGAGTCATTGTTACTGAAGAAGACGGATCGCGCACCTTTCTTGACTTCGCCACCTATCGGAATGGCGTGACACTGGAAGCAGACTTACGCTCGCGTGATTTCACCATGAATGCCATTGCTTATGATATTCACGCCGGCACGATCATTGACCCGCTTAACGGTGCATCGGATTTGCGCGCAAAGATCATCCGCGCCTGCTCGCCCACTTCTCTGCAAGATGACTCCATCCGAATCCTGCGCGCCATCCGTCTAGCCGCAGCTTTTGATTTCAAGATCGAAATTGAAACACGCAAAGCGTTGAAGGAAGCCGCGCCGCTTTTACCGAATATTTCACCCGAACGCCAACGCGATGAGGTTTTCAAGATCCTCGAGGGACCAAAACCTGGTGTGTCCATGCGCGCGCTGGAAATGTTGGGAGTCTTTCCGCATCTCATGCCCGAACTCTCGGCGATGAAGGGAGTAACTCAATCCCTGCCTCATATCTATGATGTCTGGGAACATACCCTTAGCGTGCTTGGTCATCTTGAAGGGATTCTCGCCTCCTTGCGAATTGGCTATTCCGCTGAAGAAACCAATGATATGCTTACCGGTTTACTCACCCTCCGCATTGGGCGTTTCCGTGAACAATTTGCGGCACACTTTGCCGAATCCCTCAACCCGGATCGCTCCGTGCACGGTGCGCTATTCTTCGCCGCGTTGTATCACGATGTCCAGAAGCCAGCTACAAGGTCGGTGGATGGGGCGGGAAGGATCCGTTTCTTCGATCACGATGTCAAAGGTGCGGAGGCCGCGGCACAACGCGCCCGCGCGTTCAATCTCAGTAATGATGAAGTGGAGCGCATCAAAAAGATTATCCTCCACCACATGCGTTTCCACTTTTTTACCAGCCGCATCGAAGACGACAAACAGGAACCTTCGCGCAAAGCCATCTATCGCTTTTTCCGCGATGCTGGTGCAGCAGGCGTTGACCTTGTCCTGCTGGGCCTCGCAGATTTGCGCGGCACGCGCGATCACACCTTAAAACAGGAACACTGGGTAGCTGCCCTGGATGTTGCGCGCATATTGCTTGAAAATTATTGGGAAAAGCGCGAACAAACCATCGCTCCACCCCGCCTGTTGGACGGGAATGATTTGATGCGCGAACTGAATCTTCAGCCCGGGCGCATCATCGGTCAATTGCTCGAAGCCATTCGCGAGAGACAGGCGATTGGCAAGATCAAAACGCGTCAACAAGCACTTGAGTTTGCGCGTGACGAGTTAAAAAAATCGGAGAATCCATGAACACCGTTTACTTCGATCTGGAAAGCCAGAAACTTTTTCAAGAGGTTGACGGGCGCGACCCATCCAAATTGTTATTGGCGTGCGGTGTAACCTGGTCCACTGAACGGAATGATTTTGCAGTATATTGGGAGAAAGACGCGTTGGCATTGATCGCGGAGTTGAAATCCGCAGATCGTGTGGTCGGTTTCAATATCATCCGTTTTGATTACGAAGTGCTGAAGCCTTATGCGCCAAACGAAAACTTCCGCTCGATCCGCTCGACTGATATGTTGCAGGATATTTTCCGCATGTTGGGTTTTCGCTTGAGTTTGGATTCCATTGCGAAGGCAACGTTGGGAGCAACAAAGACAGCCGATGGATTAAAATCAGTTGAGTGGTTCAAAAATGGCGAGTTGGATAAAGTCGCGGATTACTGCAAAGCAGATGTTGATATCACACATCGCGTGTTTGAGTTTGGGCGCGACAATGGGTTTGTCCATTATTACTCGAAACTGGGTAGTAAGTTGAAGGTTGCTGTGAATTGGAAATAAGGAGAAATCATGAAAAAGATAACCATTAACGATATCGAAATTGCTTATGAACGTCAAGGCAAAGGGAGCCCGCTTGTTTTGTTGCATGGCTACCCTCTAGATCACCATCTCTGGGACGCCATTGTGCCTTTGCTTAAAGACACATTCGATCTGATTATCCCTGACCTACGCGGTTTTGGAGAATCAACTACAGTTGATACGCCTTACACGATGTATGACTTTGCATCAGACATTGCAGGTCTGCTTGATCAACTCGGCGTCCAAAAAACAGCCATCGCGGGTCATTCCATGGGCGGGTATGTTGCCTTGGCATTTGCCCGGCTTTACGCTGAGCGGGTAAGCGCGCTGGCGTTGGTCTCTTCGCAAGTGTTGGCTGATCCGCCTGACCGCAAGCATGGACGGTATAAGTCTGCCGCGGAGGTGGCAGAAAAAGGTATCAGCGGTGTAGTGGATACGATGACTCCCAAGTTCACATCCAATCCAGAGTGGCAGGCTTTTGCGCGCCAAAACATGGAAGCCCAACAACCTGCGGCTTACATCGGCGGGTTGAAGGCAATGGCTGAAAGAGTGGATGCCACTACCCTGCTTCCCGCGATCAAATATCCATTCGTGGTTATTCATGGCGATGCTGATATGTTAATTCCGATCGAGCGTGCGCGTGAAGTAAAAGCCGCCCTGCCAGAATCGCATTTATTTGAAATAAAAGGTGTTGGTCATATGCCAATGTGTGAAGCGCCAGATGAAACTGCGCAGGCATTAATCAGGCTGAATTAAACGAACATCCCGTCATTGATTGGATGACGGGATGTTTTATTTGGCAGGATCAGGCACCGGCTAAGAAAGCCTGCGTAGATCGGAGTTGAAACGCAGCGGAAGCATTTCTTTACGATGCCGGGAGTGGCCTTGTCAAGATATTGTTATTTGAAGATTTTATCTCGTTCTTGTTGGTTTCGTTGCGGCGAATAAGACGATTAATATGCGCTACGAGAACACGGCTGGGCGTGGGCTTGGTCAAATAATCGTCTGCGCCGGCATCGAGCACGCTGGCAACCATGGACGGGTCGTTGAGCGCGGAAAGAACGATGATTGGCACCTGGCTGAATGTGCGGACAGATCTGCAGACTTCCCAACCATCAATCTCAGGCATCATCAAATCAAGGATGATCATATCAGGCTCATCCTTGCGGATAAAACCGAGACCATCTGAGCTACTGTTGGTTGCGATTACATCGAAACCCTGTGAGCGCAATAGCATGGAAAGCAGGTCTGTTACGGCAGCGTCATCGTCAATAACGAGTATTTTTGTTGTCATATTTATATTCCTAATTATTAATATTATCACCGATTTATCAGATTCTGTACTTTGCAAGATGCTAACAGGTTAATGGCGTATAAACACTGACAAATGGATAACAAAAATATCACATTTATCAGAAATCCTTTGTGGTAAACTCCACACAATAATTTGGATTTTTATCCCTTTCTGGAGGCAATATGGCAACAAAACTCAAAGCAAAAGCAACTCAAAAATCTGCAAAAGGCAAAAAGTGGGTTTACCTTTTTGATGAAGTTAAAGCCGCAGAGAAATATGCTGGTTCGTGGGAAGGCGTTCGCTCCCTGCTTGGCGGTAAAGGATCCGGACTCGCAGATATGACGCGCGCGGGCGTGCCAGTGCCACCCGGATTTACGATCACGACCGAAGCCTGTAACGGCTTCAGGAAAACTGGTAGTTTCCCGGCTGGAATGTGGTCACAAGTGCTCGCGGCGTTGAAGGTAACCGAGAAGCAGGCAGGCAAAAAGTTCGGTGACCCAAATAACCCATTACTGGTTTCCTGTCGTTCCGGCGCGAAGTTCTCCATGCCCGGTATGATGAACACGATTTTGAATATCGGCCTCAATGACGCGGTAGTGGACGGGATGATCAAAACGACCAAAAATCCACGCTTCGTTTGGGACTTATATCGTCGCCTGATCGAAATGTTCGGCACAACCGTGTTCAATCTGGATGATGAGGTCTTTGAACACCCAATGGCTGAATACAAAGCTAACAAGGGTTACAAGGTGGATACTGAAATGACCGCCGAAGACTGGAAGGAATTGGTCTCCACTTTCAAGACTGTCTTCAAAAAGCATGTTGGTTTTGATTTCCCGCAGGATGTATATAAACAACTCGAATTCGCAACAAAGGCCGTCTTCGAATCATGGAACGGGAAACGCGCCATTGATTACCGCAAAGCAACCGGCATCTCCGATGATCTGGGAACCGCCGTCAACATTGTGACGATGGTCTTCGGCAACATGGGCGATGACTCAGGCACAGGTGTGGCGTTCACACGCAACCCATCCAATGGTGACAAGAAGATGATGGGCGAATATTTGCTTAATGCACAAGGCGAAGATGTTGTGGCTGGCATTCGCAATGCTGATCCAATCGAAAACCTTGTCAACAATATGCCCAAAGCCTATAAGCAATTCATGGACATCACCCGCAAACTTGAAAAACATTATAAAGATATGCAGGATGTTGAGTTCACGATCGAGCGCGGCAAACTGTGGATGCTCCAGACACGTAACGGAAAGCGCACGGCGAAATCGACAGTCAAGATCGCTGTGGATATGGCGAAGGAAAAACTGATCACAAAAGAGGATGCGGTTTTGCGCATTACACCTGAAACTGTGGACGCGTTGTTGCATCCGCAATTCGATGAAGCTGCAATGAAGAAGGCTGAAAACGAGGGTTCGTTTTTTGCCAAAGGCGTGAATGCCTCGCCGGGTGCGGCAGTTGGACAAATTTATTTCGATGCCGATATGGCTGAAAAAATGGCTAAGGAAGCCAAACAGGATACGATCATGGTGCGCCCCTTCACCAAGCCTGACGATGTGCATGGCATGATCGCATCACAAGGCGTACTCACAAGCGAAGGTGGTGCAACATCCCATGCCGCTGTGGTCGCTCGACAATTTGGCATCCCATGCGTGGTGGGCGCATCGAACATCAAGATCGATCTTGAAAAACGACAAATGATCGTCGGTGATGTCATCGTCAAAGAAGGCGAATGGATTTCAGTAGATGGTAACACCGGCAAAGTGTTCATTGGCAAGATCCCCACATCCGCGCCATCACTGGAAGAACAAACCGATTTGCTTACCCTGCTCACATGGGCAGATGAGATCTGTGCGCGCAAAGATATTCGCAAAGCGCCAAAAGGCTGGCCCACACGCGGCTTGCAAGTTTGGGCAAATGCAGATTATCCGAAGGATGCGCGCCGCGCCCGTTCATACGGCGCGGTGGGTATCGGCTTGTGCCGCACCGAGCACATGTTCTTTGAACCCGAGCGCTTACCCATTGTTCAGGATATGATCCTCTCCGATACCAGCGCAGAACGCACCGCCGCATTGGACAAACTACTCCCCTACCAGCGCAAGGATTTTGACGGTCTCTTTGAAGCGATGGATGGCTACCCAGTCATCATCCGCTTGATAGACCCGCCTCTACATGAGTTCATGCCCGATGAAGAAAAACTTCTCGAAGAAGTCATCACAATGCGCGTCAAAGGCGAGACGGATGGACTCAAGGAAAAAGAGTCTTTACTCACCGCCATCAAAGGGATGCACGAATCGAATCCCATGATGGGCTTGCGCGGTGTTCGATTGAGCATTGCCATGCCTGAGATCGTGGAGATGCAAGTGCGCGCCATCTTCGAAGCCGCGGCAGATTGCACATTACGCGGTATCGTTGTAAAGCCCGAAGTGATGATCCCGCTCACCGGCACAGTCAAGGAACTGGAATGGATCCAGCCGAGACTCGTCCGCATTGCCGCGGCGGTCACGGATGAGAAGAAGGTCAAGTTTGAATATAAGTTCGGCACGATGATCGAAATCCCGCGTGCGGCTGTGACCGCCGAAGAAGTTGCCACCCATGCGGAATTCTTCTCATTTGGAACCAACGACCTCACACAAATGACCTACGGCTATTCACGTGATGACGCCGAACGAAATTTCCTCGTCACATATCAGGAACAAGGCATCCTTGAAAAGAATCCGTTCCAGACGATTGATCGTGGCGGCGTAGGTAAATTGATGCAATGGGCAATCACCGAAGGCAGAAAGACGCGCCCAAATCTCGAAGTTGGTATCTGCGGTGAACATGGCGGTGACCCTGACTCCATCGAGTGGTGTCACATCATCGGTAACAATTACGTTTCGTGTTCACCGTTCCGTGTGCCGATTGCGCGTCTCGCCGCAGCACATTCTGCATTGAAATATGCAGGAAAGAAAATTGCGGAAGATAAGTAAAAGATAGTAGTGAGTAGACAATTAGAGAATAGAAAACGGGACACACTCGAACTAGCGTGTCCCGTTTTGATTCGGAGAGAGTAAATTTTATTTTGTAGAATCAGTGACCGGCTGGAAACGAAGCGGCGTTATATCTTCCCTGCCACATAATCCAGCACGTCGATTTTGGTAAGGATTCCAACAGGTCGGCTGTTATCCACGACGATCAAGGCGAGACCAGATTTCAATGATGGCATGGCTTCTTCCAATGAAGTCTCTGAGGGGAAGACCGCGCCTGCGTTTTGCACAAGCGCATCAATCGTTTCATCCTGATTGTGCTCATGCTTTTCGAGCATGTGATTGAGCAGATCAACTTCTTCGATCAGACCCGCCAGCGAACCGTCCCTGCCGACCACGGGCATCTGCGAGATACCGTGTTGATGCATTACAGCAACGACCTTCCGGATCGAATCACCAAGGGTGGCAGTGTACAACATCTTATCCTGCTTGGCGATCAACAGATCGCTGAGAGCCGTTTCGCCAAATTCCATTGAGAGGAAACCGAACTCGCGCATCCACTTGTCATCATAGAATTTGGAAAGATAACGTGAACCCGAATCGGGAAGTATCACCACGGGGATTCGATCTCCGCTCAACTTGCGGCAATACTTGATCGCACCCGCCAGCGCAGACCCGGATGAACCACCTGCGAAAATCCCCTCCTGCCTTACGAGTTGACGCGCCCACAAAAACGACTCGCGGTCACCCGCCCGTTCGATGGCATCCACAACCGAAAGGTCAAGCGCGGTGGGTAGAAAATCTTCGCCAATGCCTTCGACCTTATATGTCTTGGGGTATGCCCCATCGGGGATCTTGCCTTTGTTCTGCCAAATCTCTGTCAGGATCGAACCTTCTATATCAATGCCCACGATCTGGATGTTTGGATTCTTCGACTTCAAATAACGACCAACGCCAGTGACTGTGCCACCTGTGCCCATGCCCATGATGACATCGGTCACGCGCCCTTCGGTCTGATCCCACAATTCGGGACCGGTCGTCAACTCATGCGTTTTTGGATTATCAGGGTTGTGATATTGATTCGCCAGAATCGCATTCGGGGTTTCGCGTGCAAATTTATTTGCCACCTGATAATAGGATCTTGGATCATCAGGCTCAACGGCGGTGGGCGTGATGACCACCTTCGCGCCATAGGCGCGCAACAATAGGATCTTTTCATTACTCATCTTATCGGGCATAACAAAAATGGTTTTATATCCCTTGAGCGCCGCGGCGATGGCGAGACCTACGCCTGTATTACCCGAGGTTGCTTCGACCACAGTCCCACCCGGTACAAGTTCTCCGCGCTTTTCTGCCTGCTCAATAATAAATGCACCCACACGATCTTTGACCGAGCCCCCTGGATTCATAAATTCAAGTTTTGCATACAACGGGACGGGCAAATCGCGCCCGACTCGTGAAAGGCGGACAAGCGGCGTATGGCCCATCGCTCCCAATATATTGTCATACACGCGCTTTTCTGAAGACACAGATAATGTCATTCGCTCTCCTTTAGTATGAGAGTATTTTACCGCACCAATGAAAAGACCCCCGAGATTTTTACGAAGCAGTCTCGGGGGTCTTGTTTGTTAGTAAAGTGGCAAACTTGTATCCACTTCCTCAGCCCAGGCGTTGATTCCGCCCTTGAGATTTTTCATCTTCTTGAAGCCAGCACTGGATAAGATTTCAATCGCGCGGGCGGAGCGTGAGCCACGCTTGCAGAAGACGACCATCTCTTCGGCAGAGTCCAGTTCGGACATGCGTTGCGCAACTTCACCGAGAGGGATGTTCTTCGCGCCTTTGATGGAGACGATCTCCAATTCGTGAGGTTCACGCACATCGAGCAGGAGCAGATTTGGGTCCAGTTTGAGGCGTTCCTGCATTTCTTGAGGAGTGATGTCCCAGCCTGCGCCCGCAGATGTATCATCCGCATGATGACCGGGGACTCCGCAGAATTCTTCGTAATCGATCAATTCTTTGATGTCTGCATTTGGTCCACACACGCGGCAGTTGGGATTCTTCTTCAACTTGACAAAATCAAATGACATGTCAAGTGCGTTGTACAAAAGCAATCTGCCAATCAGCGGTTCACCAATGCCCAGCAAAATCTTGATCGCTTCGGTGGCTTGCAACGTACCGATGGTGCCAGGCAGAACGCCAAACACACCACCTTCCGCACACGAAGGGACCAGTCCCGGCGGGGGTGGTTCAGGGAAGAGACAGCGATAGCATGGACCTTCCTTTGCATAAAAGACGCTGACCTGCCCATCGAAGCGAAATATGGAGCCATAGATATTCGGCTTGCCAAGAAAGACGGAGACATCGTTGGTGAGATAACGTGTAGGGAAGTTATCGGTGCCGTCAATAATGACATCGTAATCCTTGGCGATCCGCAGCGCATTCTCGGACGTATAAGGCTCGTTGAAAATGTCAATTTGAATGTCGGGATTTAGATCGGTGAGGCGGTCACGGGCGCTTTCCACTTTTAACTTCCCAACTGTGGAGGTGCCGTGAATGACCTGTCGCTGTAAATTGGATGAATCAACGGTATCGTAATCAACCAAACCGATGCGACCAATACCGGCCGCGGCTAAATACAGCGCAACGGGCGAACCAAGTCCACCTGTGCCGATGACCAGCACTGATGAGTTCTTAAGTTTGAGCTGTCCCTGCAAGCCAACTTCGGGCATGAGCAAGTGACGGGAGTAACGCAGGATCTGTTGGTGGGAAAGTTCTTCAACCATAATTTCCTCCCGCAATGGATGGGATCAACATGATCTTTTCACCATCCTTGATCGGCGTGTCCACGCCCTGCAAGTCTTTGATGTTGTTCTCGCCTACAAACAGATTGACGAACGGGCGCAGTTCACCGCCTTCGTTGAATATGTGCGGTTTGATGGCAGGGAATTGATTCGTCAAGTCGGTCAATGCCTCCGATATTTTTGCGCCGGTTACTTGTACTTCACCTTTTCCGCTGGTGTAGGCACGTAAGGGAGTTGGGATTCTCAGAGTTGTCATGGATTCTATTTTCTCTCATTTCGTTTTTTTCCACCACAAAGAACACTAAGTACACAAAGGAAAATCTGTGGAGAGGCTATTCGCTCGTCA
>Ga0180069_1000236_pt1 | contig 11604 bp, 9 predicted proteins | sample EasRivERM_16_10D_2_FD_121793 | JGI IMG/M metagenome (GOLD analysis project Ga0180069, IMG submission 121793) | Soil microbial communities from meander-bound floodplain in the East River, Colorado, USA - East River metaG ERMLT231B'_16_10D | ecosystem: Environmental > Terrestrial > Soil >...
AGTGCTGCTGCCTCGATGGGCCGCCAGGGCACGGACCTGCCGCAGCAACTGCGTCAATTGCGAGTGTGATGTTCTGCTTCATCCAGGCTGTCATTTGTTTCCCATTACCTGGCAGCCTTAGGGTCCCGGATATCGTAGCACCACAGTGAGCCGAGGTCGCGGATGTAGAGCCGGCCGTTCGCCACCACCGGGTAGGCCCAGGCGCGCTCATCGCGGGAGCCGCCGCCGGTCACACGTTTCGGCTGCGCCGGCAGGGTGAAGCGTCCCTTTTCCCGGTACGCTTCCGGCGTCGCTTCGACCAGCAGGATGTCGCCATTCTCGCCGTGGAAGTACAGCCGGCCGTCGGCGTACAGGACGGCGCCGGGGCCGATACCCTCGTTCTGCCACCGCACCTTGCCGGTGATGAACTCGGCGGAGACGGGACCCTGCTGGTTCGTGCCGTAGATGTGCCCCTGCAGCAGAACCTGTCCCCCCAGAGTGTTGGGCAGGTCCCGCTCGAAGTAGACCTGTTCGGCGGTGACCCCGTCCTTGGCGGGGTGCAACTGGACCAGAGCGGCCCCGAAGCGCCGGCTATTGGTGCTGTATACATAGTTGCCGTGCGCCACCGGCGAAGCGATGTTGGCCGGGCCTTTGCTGGTCTGGTCGTATCGCCACAGGAATTGGCCGCTTTTCGCGTCCACGCCGACCACGCCCTTGTCCAGGAACTGGACGTACTGCTTGCGGCCGGCAGCCTCGGTGACAATAGCCGAAGCATAGGCCGCGGCGTCGCCGCCCGGCACCGCCGATTTCCAGAGGACGGCGCCGGTCCTCTTGTTCAGCGCCACCAGCGTCGCCTCCGCACCGCCGGGGGTGACCACCAGCACGTCGCCATCGACCAGGGGAGACTCGGCGTAGGCCCACTTGCCGGGCATGCCGCCGAAATCGCTGCGCAGGCTTTTCCGCCACACAACTCTACCGGTAGCCGTCTCCAGGCAGGCCAGGTCGCCGTCAGAGCCGATGGCATACAGACGCTCGCCATCGACTGCCGGCGTGGACCGCGCCTTGGGATAGGAGGGCTGCATATCGGGATTCCCTACCTTCCCGAGGCGCGTTAACCACACCGGCTTGCCATCCTGCGCCGAAAGCGCCTGCACGTACTCGTTGTCCAGGCCGCGACTACCCAGCAGGTAGATCCAGCTTCCGGCCACCGCCGGCGTGGCGTAGCCGTCCCCGATGTCCTGAAGCTGCCAGAGGAGCTTGGGCCCTTGCTGGGGCCACTCCTGGAGCAGGCCGGTCTCCGGCGAGATCCCGTTGCGCATCGGTCCGCGCCACTGCGGCCAATCGGAGGCCCGGCCCGCGACGGAGAGCAGGCCCAGGCCGGCCGTCAGGAACAACAACCATCGTGCTTTCATGCTGCACTCCTTGTCAGCCGCGCGCCGGCTTTCGGCCCGCGCCCTTCTTGACTGTACTTCGAGAGTTCAGCCATCTACTCAGAGACCGCGGACTTTCCCCCGATCGCCGCCCGGCCAACAGACCGGCAACAGTCAGATCTTCGTCAAGCTCCGGCCAATGGAGGTAGGCGCCATCGCCAAAGATTTCAAAGTTCTTGCGCTCTTGCGGCGTGCCATGCCAAAGTCGAGGGAACCAAACCAGCGGCACGATGATGGTCCGACCATCCACCAAATCGACGGTTAAGGCGTCGTCGGTTAGCGCCACCGATTGAGCCCGGGCTTCCTGTACTTCAACGACCAAAGAACTCTGCCAGCTCCTGAGTAATCGCTCCCCGTGCGCTTGAACGAGCTTGACAATTGCATTCAGCTCCACTCGGGAAAAACCCCCGGCACGCTCCAAAGCGACTGGTTCCAACCAAAACTTGGCTACCATATTCTCGCGCCTGACGTGGACGTGGGGCGGCTCGCTCCGATCCAAGGACACAAAGAAGAAGCGATACGAACGTATTCTGAGAACTGTCGGCACTCCATCGCGATTCTACTCCACCCCATCGAGATTAGCATGAGCCGGCGCATCCCGAGGATGTAGACAAATGGATTGCCTTGACATCCAGGACGCACTCTTCGGCGGCTTCCTCGCGCGCGCCCACAACGAAACCCATTGTTTCACGACGTGCACGGCCGGCAAGGCTTCCCAACCTGGGCCAAGTGTGCTGCATCCCAAGGTAGCGGCCCTTAGGGTCTGTTAGCAAATAACATTTCCAATTGAGAATGTTTTGGGGTATTGTGGTGAGGTGAAAGACGTCGCCGGAGTCGAACAACGCTTCTCGGCAGTGCGGGACCTTCTGGACGAACGTTCCAGGCGGCTGGTGGTTGCTGCGGAAAGCGTGTCCCTGGGGCGGGGTGGCATCTCGGCCGTGTCGCGGGCAACGGGCATTTCTCGGCCGGTGATTCGGGAGGGGATTAAGGAATTGCAGGCCCCGGCGGAAGTGTTGCCGGGGCGCGTGCGCCGTCCGGGTGGGGGACGCAAGCGAATCACGGAGCGAGATCCTTCCGTTTTGAGCGATCTGGAAAAACTGGTAGAGCCAGTGACGCGAGGCGACCCGGAATCTCCATTGCGCTGGACGTGCAAGAGTGTGCGGAGACTGGCGGAGGAACTGTCGAAGTTAGGGCACTCGATCAGTTACCCGGTGGTGGCGGAGTTGTTGCACCCACCGCAGAAGCCGGCAAGATTGCCGGCTCGCAGGCAGGACTGCCCACCCCACTCAGTCCAGCTTCGCCCGCTCCGGCCGGCGCCGTGGCCCCGTTTTTTCCAGCAGCTTCTCGAAATTCGGCTGGTCGAGCTTCACCGTAATCCCCAGCTCGTTGTTCCGCTCCTCGACCTGGATGCCGTCGAGGGCGTTCATCATCTCGGGCTCCTTGTCCGACGCCGACAACCGCCCCAACGCCACCAGGCCGCGGACCGCGTCGGCCAGGGTCTTGGCGTCCTGGCCGCTCTGGCAGAGGCCCTGGGCGCGCAACTCCAGTCCGCCGCTGAGGTCCAAGGCCAGGCTGGTATGGCTCATCGTGCTGAATATGCGGGCAAGGTTGGAGGCCTGGGCGTTGCCGGCCCGGGGCAGGTTGCGGCTGACGAGCTGGCCCGGGTTGCTGGATACTGCCCATATCTGATGCGTCCCGCTAATAGCCTGCGCCCGGCTCAACAGGGCGGTGTTCGAGGTCAGGCTGGGCCCGCCGCCCGCCTTGCGGTCGATGGCGCTCAGCACCTCCGGCCTCGTTCCTGCCAGCACCGTCTTTTCGTCCAGGAAGCAGAATCGCCCGTTCTGGTCCTTGCCGTCGCCGCCCAGGACTTCCAGGCCGCGGTAGTTCTCGACCGTGGCATTCTTCTCCTTCATAGCGCGGGTCATGGCGGATACGTTGAAGGCTCCTCGCGCTACGGCTACGAACTGCTTCTCCCCGGTGGAGGCCACCAGCAGCTCCTGCACGTCCCGGCGCGGGTCGAAGCCGGTCTCGCGGGTGAACTCGTCGAACTTCGTGTCGTGGGACCGCAGGCTCTGCTCTTCCCAGTAGCGCCACGCGGGGGTGCGCTTCAGGCGCTCCACGTCCACGCCCACCAGGGAGGTGGCGTTGGCCGGCAGCAGGGCCAGGAGGGAACGGTCCAGGGGGACCCCCTGGGCGCTGGCCGGCCGCTCCCACCGTACCAGCGCCAGGCCAGCCAGTAACAGTACCGCCGGAATGCTTACTACTAATGCCTTATGCATGAGTGACTCCTTCTCGGGGAACCGCCCCCTCACGGTGGCGGCTCGGTGGTCAGTAATCCTTCCGGGCAAACGCCCACAGGCCGGCCGCGAGCATTACCATGGCGAACAGCGCCGAGCTCCAGACCGGCATCCAGCTTTCGAAGCCGCGGCCTTCGAGGGCCAGCCGCGACATGTTTCCCAGGTCCCAGTACTTGGGGAATAGGTAATACAAATAGTCGGTGAGAAACCTGGCCCACTCTTGCCGGAACAGTCCTTTGAGGCGGTCGTGCTGGGCCAGGAGCGGGCTCACGATCATGAAGAAGTAGGTGACCATGGTGGCCAGGACTGCGCTGGACGACAGCACCGCCACCAGCGTCACCACCGCCAGCATCACGGCGAAGGCGAAAATGGCCAGGGCCGCCGCCAGCAGGAAGCTGGGTTTCCAGATGCGGGTCTTGAGGCCCAGCACGACCCATACGCCCAGCACCAGGTACAGCATGTTCGAGCCGATCACCGCCAGCGTGCCCAGGTAGCGGCCCAGCAAGAGGCGTGTCCTGGTGATGGGCTTGGACAGCAGCAGCTCGATGCGGCCCGGCTCGAACATGGTGGGGATCAGTCCCGCCGAGGCGAATACGGAGAGAAACAGTCCGGCGGTGAACAGGAACGCCGCCACGCCGCCCAGAATCTTGGTCACCATCTGGTTGACATCGATCGCCTCGCCGCCGTCCACCTCCTGGCCGAACAGAGACACCGCCGCCGTGGCCCCCTCCATCAGGTCGATGTTCAGGGCCAGTACGAAGAAGAGGATCAGCGCCGTGGAGCAGGCGAGGAAGCCCCAGAAGATCTTGCGGGCCAGCGACTCGCGGAAGGTATCGCGAATCAGGGCGAGGGTCTGCATTACTTCGTCTCCTCGACCGTGCGGACGAAAAGGTCTTCGAGGGTGGAGCGGACCGGGGTGACCGAATCAATCTCCGCGCCTTCGGAGCGCAGCCGGTCGATGGCCTCGTTCAGGGCGCGGCGGTCCGGCGCGTGCAGGTTCACGAGACCGTTGTGCGGCGTCGCCGCCGACACCCGGTATCCGGAGCCGGCGGTGAGGTCGGCGAGCTTGCCGGCCACGGCGACGGTTCCCTGGCGGATGATGGCCACGTGGTCGCAGAACAGCTCGACCTCGGAGAGCAGGTGGGAGTTCAGGAAGATGGTGACGCCCTCGCGCAGCAGGGCGCTCAGAATGTCGCGGATCTGCCGGCGGCCGACGGGGTCGACGCCGTCGCTGGGCTCATCCAGGATCAGGAGCCGCGGGCGGTGCATCATGGCCTGGGCCAGCCCCAGCCGCTGCAGCATGCCCTTGGAATACTTACCGATGCGCACGTCGGCCCACTGGCCCAGTCCCACGAGCTCGAGCAGCTCGCCGGCCCGCCGCTTCCGCTCCGCCGCCGGGGTCCCCGAGAGCGCGGCGTAGAATTCCAGCATCTGGTAGCCGGTATTGTAAGTAGGGAAGCGGTGATTTTCGGGCAGGTAGCCGATGGAGCGGCGCGCTTCCGGATCCCAGTTGTCGCGTCCGAACAGGCGCGCCTTGCCGGCCGTGGCGTGCACCGAGGTGAGCAGCAGCTTGACGAAGGTTGTCTTCCCGCTGCCGTTCGGCCCGAGGAGCCCGAAGGCCACACCCGGCTCGACGGTGAGCGAGATCCCGTCCACCGCCCGGGTCACGCGCCCGGACCACAAGCCTCGATAATGCTTCACCAGTCCTTCGGTCTCGATGATCGGCGCGGACATATCGGTCCTGTTCCTAAACTACGCGGCCCACCCCAGAAAAGTTCCCGCTTCTGTAACAATAGCACCGATGGCCCCGGTGCTACTCGCCGCCGCCCTGGCAACCCTGCAGGGGTACGTGTTCCGAGAGACCGACGGGCGCGCGCCGCGCCGTCCGATGACGGTGGAACTGCTGCGGGAGGGCCGCTCGGCGTACCGGGAGACCACCGAGCCGAACGGAACCTTCGAGTTCGCCAAGGTCCGCGAGGGTAGCTACACGATTCGCGGCCGGTATAACGACTTCGTAGTCCTGGAGGACGCGGTCACGGTGTCGGCGGCCGGCCCCAATTTCGCGGCGCTGATGACCCCCAAGCGCCGGGCGGGGGCGGGCCCGCCGTTCGGGACCGTGTCGGTCGGCCAGCTCGCTGCCCGCAACGACCGCGACCACCAGAAGAAGCTCCGCGAGGCCGGCCGGCTGACCAAGTCCCGCAACTTCGCCGCCGCTGCCGGCCTCTACGAAGAAGCGCTGAGCAAACACCCCTCGGCGGAGGCGTTCGACACCCTGGCCCTGCTCTACCTGCAGCTCGGCCGTCCGGACGAAGCTTTCGCGGCGTTTGAGAAGGCCATCGCCCAAGACCCTAAGTACCTATTCCCCTATACACATCTGGCCGCGGTATACCTGGAGGAGCGCCGGTACAAAGATCTGCTCGCGGTGGCCACCCAGGCGCTGCAACTCGATCCCAAGTGGGTTACCGGACACGTCTATCTGGGCCAGGCCTACGCCGGGCTGGGGGATCTGGACGCCGCGGCGCGCGCGGTGGAGACTGCTTCCGGCCTAGTGCGGGGGAAAGCACCGGGGCCGCATCTGTTGCTGGCCCGGATCGCCTGGGAGCGGAAGGACTGCCGGCGGGCCCGGGAACACCTGGACCGCTACCTCGCGCTGCATACGTCGGCGCGGGCGGGGCCGGACATGCAGAAGTCCGTGGAGATGCTGGCCGGCTGCCACTGATCCTGTCACCGAACCGCCACCCTGAGGGAGCGGATCCCCGATTTGGCGAATAATCCGCTCCCTGACGGACGCGGTTCGGTGAGGAGGTGCGGTACAGTAAGCGGCATGGACCGGACGGGAACGGCGATTCGGACATTATGTAGTGGTAGGGAAGCTGGGGGCGGGCGGGATGGGGGAGGCGTATCGGGCGAAGGACACCAAGCTGGGGAGAGAAGTGGCGCTGAAGGTGCTGCCAGAGGTTTGGGCAGAGGACAGCGAACGAATGGCGCGGTTCGAGCGTGGCAATCTGGTGTGGAGCCGATGGAAGTTGTGGTCGGACGAATGCGGCCCGGGGGTCCAGGCGCCGTTTCCCCACGGAGATCCAGGGCCGCTATTCGTTTGAGGCAGCGTTCGATCTGACATCTCCGCGGTGAATTGGTCGTGGACCGGTCACGCGACCAGGGGAGTCGCCTGCGGCTTGGGACGAACGAGTTCCTGAACATGCTCTACAGCCTCCGCGAGGCTAGTGGACAGGCGGTGGGGTGGAGTTCGGTCGAAACGGGCCTTGGCCTTTTGCGTATCGCCGCTGAATCCCCAGACGCAAACCACGACTTTGAGTTTTGGGAACCGTTCCCGGATCTGCTGGCACATGGCTCGCGCCGGCGCGAACGCGTAAGGAGGCAATGCCGAGATGCAGACTACGTCGCTTTTTCTGGCTTCAATCAATGCGATGCATTCATGGGGAGAGGGCCCGACGATGGGAAAGGACAGAGCCGCGAGCCCCTTTTGCGCCAGGAGCTGGGCCAGCATGGCGGCGGTGATCTCATCGGCCCGATCATGGGCCGGAAGACAGAGTATCCTCGCGTCCGGTAGCGGCGCGGAGTCTTCCTCGGAGGAGGTGTCCGGCGGTGGATACTCGGAAAACTCGGCGATCATTTCGTTGATGCTGAGAAAGAGAAACTCCTCCCTGGCGGCGTCAATTGCTCCTTTGTGCCGGTCCTGTTCGGCCATGCTCAAAGCCGGGATGAGCACCGAGTCGTACAACTCGACCAAGGGCCTTCCTTTGAGACACTGGCCAACAATGGTGTGTGCTTCCAGTTGGTCCATCGCGAGTAACCGCTGGTAGATCTGGGCTTCGGCCGCGAGAACAGGCTCATCTCCCAGCAGGATATGCAGAAAAGAGAGTTGGGGGACGTAGCGCCCCAGAACCACGACGCAGACCGTCAGAGGCGTAGCCAGGATCAGGCCCGCGGGTCCCCACAGAACGGCCCAAAAGACGGCGGTGACCAGCAGCGCCAAGGAAGAGATTCCCACGTGGGCGCCGTAGAGCCAGGGCTCGACGAGGTTGGCGATGATCAGCTCGAGGCCCGCCACCAGCAGGAACACGAGCAGTGGCCGGAGCCATCCATCAAAGACGGCCAACGAGAGCGCGATCGGCAGCGTCGCGGCAACGAGCGTTCCCAAGTACGGCACAATCCGCAGGAGGCCGGCGACCACTCCCCATAGCGCTGGATTGGGTACACCAATCCAGTAAAGACCAAGACCGAACAGCGTTCCAAAGCCCGCATTGACCAGGAACTGCATCAGTAGGTAGCGGCTGACGCGGCCGGCCGCGTCGTCGAGCGCTTGCGTCATGAGGTTCAACTGACCGAGCCCGACTAGCCGCAGGAGACGGTTCCTCAGGTCTTCTCTCTTGAACAGCATGAAGACCGTAAAGACGATGACCATTCCTGCCCGTCCTAGTGGCGCAAGAACGGGCGTGCCCAGATCGCGAAGCTCCGTCCAGCCGCTGGTGAGGGGTGGGACGATTCGAACGGACATAGGAGACACGGGCGCAGGACCCCGCGGAGGGGAGGCCGGCGATGCCGCACCCGGGCCGGTGAGTTCCCGCACGATCTCCTTCACGCTTTCGGCAGCTCGGCCTAGCTGCCCCGTTACCGGGATGTGAAACGCTTTAATCTTGGCGTGAATGTTCTGGCGGTATAGAGGGAGCTGAGTGGCGACGTCCACCAACTGGTTCGCGATGATCCAGCCGATGCCGCCGGCCACGGCGATCGAAACCAGGACGGTCGTGAGAACGGACACCACGCGGCCGGTGTGCAGCCTCTGGAGAAGCGCCACCGCCGGCGTCAACAGAAACGTCAGAGTGAGAGCGAATGCGAAGGGGATTAGAATCTCGCGCGTAAAGTAGAGCGCCGCGATCGTTCCTAACAGGACAATGGCCCCCGTATCGCCCCGGAGCTTGGGCCGTGGAGCGAGCCCTGCTGGAGGCAGGTCGTGTTTCATGGGCGTCTAGTTGGACGAGGTGGCCTTTTGCCCTTTGACCTGCAGCTCGTTTACCACCTGGTGGACGTTAAGAACCGCGGACGCGACCTTTTCGGCCTGCGCGCGCTTCGATGGAGAGTCGACCTCGCCAGTCAGCGTGACGACGTGATTCTTGACCGCGTATTTCACGCTCTCATCAAGCTTGTTGTGGATGAGAGCTGCCTCCAGGTTGCTCTCGATACCCTTGTCCAGGGCCGAGTTCACCTTTTTAGCATCACTCTCAGCGCCCGGCGGAATCACTGCAATCTGGTTCGACACAACTTGGGTTCCCGCGAGGGACCTGGCGATGGATTCGGCTCTGGCCTTGTCACTGTCTGCGGCCACGTGTCCACTCAGCGTAACGACGCCCATGTCGCGATCCTGACTTGCCGAGACATCTTTGAAACCGGCCTGGTCCAGCGATGTGCGGATGCTGTCAGAAACGTCGGCTGCCTTCGTGGACGTGGTGGAGCACCCTGCCAGAGCTCCGACGACCACCACCGCCAGCAAGGACAAGCACGGCTTGAGAGTTTTCATATTTCTCCTTTGGATACGATCTCCCTCCAGAGCATGAGAGGGGCCGAACGTCTCTGGACGGAGTATTCCCAGGCGGCTGCCAGCCAAGTGCCCAAACGGGCGGGCGCCGTGCCCTGGGAGGCCCTCCGGCTGGTAACTATATGTGGTCACTTGACCAGATATCGTCACAAGTGACTGTGTCTACCGCAAGTCCTGTTCCCGACCGGCGGCGGCCAGCGCGATCCCCGGACCCCAGGCTTGTTAGACGTGTTGCCGGCGGGCCGGCGAGCACGAGCTTCTCGCTCCACTCCTGCGGCATACTCCAAATCAACATCCGTAACTCAGCAGCGTGCTAATCGGCTCAACAGAGGACGAAGTTGGCGCGATTCGTGCATTAAGAAAGAGGTTCGCTCAAAGCCCCTGTGGAGTTTGGTAGGCTTGACGGAGGTTGGGACATGATTATGCAATACCACGATCCTGCCATTTCCGAGGATGCCGCTGGCGTGGTGGATGTCGTCACCGAGGTCCGGCGCGAAGCGGCCCTGCTCAAGACAGGGGCGCTGCAGAACGCGATTTTTAACAGCGCCAACTTCTCGAGCATCGCCACGGACGAGAAAGGCGTCATTCAATTATTCAATGTCGGCGCCGAGCGCATGCTGGGCTACACGGCCATCGAAGTGGTGGACAAGATCACCCCCGCAGACATTTCCGATCCGCAGGAAGTGATCGCGCGCGCCAAAGCATTGAGCCTCGAGCTGGCCACCCCGATTACGCCAGGCTTCGAGGCGCTGGTTTTCAAGGCCTCGCGCGGCATCGAAGACATTTATGAGCTGACCTACATCCGTAAAGATGGCAGCCGCTTTCCGGCGGTCGTGTCGGTTACGGCGCTGCGCGACGATCTGGGCGGAATCATCGGCTATCTGTTGATCGGCACCGATAATACCGCGCGCAAACAGGTGGAAGCCGAGCAGAAGCTGCTCGACCAGCGCCTGCGCGATCAGCAGTTCTACACCCGCTCTCTCATCGAATCCAACATCGACGCCATCATGACCACCGATCCGGCTGGCATCATCACCGACGTCAACAAGCAGATGGAGGCGCTCACCGGTTGCACGCGCGATGAACTGATCGGCGCTCCGTTCAAGAACTACTTCACCGATCCGGAGCTGGCCGAGGCAGGCATCAAGCGGGTGTTGAGCGGAAGCAAGGTCACCGACTATGAGCTTACCGCGCGTGCCAGGGATGGCAAGGAAACAGTGGTGTCTTACAACGCCACCACGTTCCACGACCGCGACAGGAAGCTGCAGGGAGTGTTTGCCGCGGCGCGCGACGTCACCGAACGCAAACGTTTTGAACAGATGCAGCAGGAAAATAACGTCGAGCTGGAGAGGGCCAAAGCGGCGGCGGAAAAAGCCAACCTCGCGAAATCGGATTTCCTTTCCAGCATGAGCCATGAGCTCCGCTCGCCGCTCAATGCGATCCTCGGTTTTGCCCAGCTCATCAATTCCGAATCCCCGCCGCCAACGCCTTCCCAGACGGCAAGCATTGACCAGATTCTCCACGCGGGATGGTATCTGCTGGAACTGATCAACGAAATCCTGGATCTCGCGCAGATCGAGTCCGGAAAGCTGGCGCTGTCGCTGGAACCGACGTCCCTGGCGGAAGTGATGTTCGAATGCCAGGCCATGATCGAGCCGCAGGGGCAAAAGCGCGGCATCAGAATGACCTTTCCCCGGTTCGACATCCCTTACTTCGTCGATGCCGATCGGACCCGGTTGAAGCAGGTGCTCATCAACCTTCTTTCCAACGCGATCAAATACAACCGGGCGGATGGAACGGTCGTCGTGGACTGTGCTGCGAGCACTCCGAAACGTATCCGCGTCAGCGTCAGCGACACCGGCGCGGGGTTGCCTCCGGACATGCTGATGCAGCTTTTTCAGCCGTTCAACCGTCTCGGACGAGAGGCGAGCGCGGAGGAGGGCACTGGCATCGGCCTCGTGATGAGCAAGCGGTTGGTGGAACTGATGGGAGGCGCGATCGGCGTGGAAAGCACTGTCGGGCTGGGAAGTGTGTTCTGGTTCGAACTGAACTCGGCTGCTGCCCCACAACTGGCAGTGGACCTGGCCAAACCCGCGGCCATGGCTCCCGCGCCGGTTCAGCAGAGTGCGCCGCTGCGCACCCTGCTCTACGTCGAGGACAACCCGGCCAACCTGAAGCTGGTTGAGCAACTCATCGCGCGCCGCCCGGACATGCGCCTGCGTCTTCGCGAAGGATTTTCAGGGCTTCGATACCACTGATGCCAGGCAGATTGATGTCCATCAGGATGACCTCCGGATGGTTGGCGCGCGCCAGCTCGATGCCCAGATTTCCGTCTTTCGCA
>Ga0180069_1000240_pt1 | contig 11413 bp, 11 predicted proteins | sample EasRivERM_16_10D_2_FD_121793 | JGI IMG/M metagenome (GOLD analysis project Ga0180069, IMG submission 121793) | Soil microbial communities from meander-bound floodplain in the East River, Colorado, USA - East River metaG ERMLT231B'_16_10D | ecosystem: Environmental > Terrestrial > Soil >...
CAGGAAAGGCATTTGCCCATCCGTCTGCTCCTGGTTAGGTTGTGAGATGAGTGTGCAATAGCATGATACTCCTCCTTTCATTCGCTTGACCTCACGAATCTGGGCGGATGACCCAAGTAGCCAACACAGGGAATGTTTCTGCTACAAGCCGACAACAAAATGACTAGTATGCCGAGATGAGGTACCCATTTTGTATTCATATACTAATCTCCAGAAATTGTTCAATTTAGAAACTCTTTATCAGATGTATGTTGACAACGCCTGATGAAAAGATATGCTTCCTAGCATTAGATCGGCGAGTGCATCATCCTATCTGGTCATCCACGGGCCAAACCTTGACCGGTGCAGTATATGCGGCATAGAACATCGCGCCATAACCTGTGCCATGACGGAGTTCATTTGATGTAACCTGTTGCACCGTCAATATCGACTGATACTCCTGGAAGCGTTGCCAATACAACTGTTTGAGGTATTTCACCAGGCTACAATCCAGCATTTTACCCAGCGCGTCCACGTCCTCTGACAAGTGAGGAATTTTTACAAGAAGATGAATGGAACCATCCCAGCCTTCTGTATTTTTCATTGGTGTCTCTTCATATCTGAAGATCGCATGAATATCGGGATACCATGCTGCCAGTCTCCGAGCAACCTCATGCTCCAATGCGCATTTGAAGGCCGGAAGGAACTCATGTCGTTGGTCCAGGCGATCCAATTCAACATTCTGTAGCAACGGATGTAATTGGCTCCTAGCTTCATTCAGAGCATTTTGGCATAGCTCATTTGCTACATGATCAGCCTCTCTCATCGAAGGAAGATCAGATTGCACTGGCTTTTGACGCCGCTGATTACTGACGCCGCTCATTCAGACCATCCAACACCACATTTGAATCAGAGAAACCAATCTCCGACTTGCCGGGGAAATCGACCTAGCCATTTCTATGTACCTGTCGAGGGCTATCGCCAACTCTTCGCTCTAGCCTTATTCCTGTGCCACTACATAAGTGGTTCCATAAAGGATAACAATACAGTGAAGCCACGCAGTTATAAAGCAGGAAATTCAACTTAATTCCAATCATTGCTGATTTTCCAGATAGCGGTTAATTCGTGCAACGGTACGGTTCACGCCATCTTCCATGCGAATGATTTCGCCCAACGCGGCAGCTCGCTGACGCATCCAGGAACCAGTATTCGGTGACCACGGAAGAATCATCCCAGTCCGCGGGCCGCGGCACTACGGCTCCGCTGTAAGCATATAATTTCGTGACGGGTTTGCCCTGCAAACGCTCCTCCCTGTGTGACCGTGACAAACCAAGTACATCTCTCCGCCATTCATTGACGGGTCGTCGATAGATGGCTGGAGCCATTTTCGCAAAAAATTTGTGACTGAGTTTGTTGAACGGCCCCAGGTTTCTAAAGGGAAAAAATGGACTTGGAAATTCTTTTGTTGGCGAATAGAGGGGAGCAAGGAAAGCGGCAAAGGCAGGCACTCCCAATTTTTCGGCAATGTCATAAGCGCCGATTGCTGCCGGGTTATAAATGGAGGCTGCTGGGCCAAGGAAGATGGTGTGCCAGCCAGCCGCTTCTGCCAGGCGCAAAAAGTTGGACACACCCGCCACATGCACACACTCGCCAAGCGCGCCTGCAATCACCGTTTTTGCCATCCAACCTCCTTACGATTTCCAAATCCTGCTCATTGAAACCGTCCAACCATAGTCTCTTATGGCACACTGGACGCCGCCTCACTTTGATCGCCTCCAGGCTGCATGCGTACTATTAAATACCCGAGCATTCCAGCCACTAGCGAACCAAGTAATACGGCGAGTTTTGAACTCTGGGCAATCCCCGTATCGCCAAAGGCCAGGAAGGTCACAAAGATCGCCATCGTAAACCCGATGCCACCCAGAAAACCTGCACCGATCAGATGCTGGAGGGACATGCCATTCGGCCATTGCGATACACGCAGCTTGATTGCCAGCAGGGATAGGAGCACAATGCCAATGGGTTTTCCAACCAGTAATCCCAAAAAGATGCCTACCGTGTTTGGTGAAATCGTTTCCCCCAAGGCTGTACCCTTCAAAACAATCCCGGTATTGGCAAGTGCGAACAGCGGCATGATGAGGAATGCCACCGGCTTGTGCAGAAAATGTTGCAATTTATAGGATGGTGATGATTCATCGCCTTGACCAAACGGAATGGCAAACGCCAACAGTACACCGGCAATCGCCGCATGGATGCCGGACTGTAGGATGAAGTACCACATCAGTAAACCAGAAAATAGATAGACTGGTAGTTGACGATGACCCAATCGCCTAATCACCAGCAGGAACAAGAATATTCCCACAGCCAAAGCCAGAAACATCCAGGAGAAATCCTTGGAATAAAATAAAGCAATCACGAGAATGGCGCCCAAATCATCTATGATGGCCAAGGCTGTTAGAAAAATTTTCAGGGTGATCGGAATGCGGCTCCCACTCCCAGCCAGGGCCAGGATTCCAAGCGCAAAGGCGATGTCGGTTGCCATCGGTATCCCAAACCCGCTTTGTGTTTCGGTCCCCCAGTTAAAAAACAAATAGATCAACGCTGGAGCAAGCATGCCACCGAGCGCCGCAATGATCGGCAGAGAGGCATTCCTTATATCGGCAAGTTCGCCAATGTATAACTCTCGCTCAATTTCGAGACCAATCAATAAAAAGAATATTGCCATCAAACCATCGTTGATCCAGTGTTCGAGGTCGTAGTTGAGGTGAATACCGGGCAGATCAAAACCGATTTTGAAATGCCAAATATCCAGAAAGCTTTTTCCGGCGGAGGAATTGGCAAGCAGAAGTGCAGCGACTGTGCACAGGATCAGAATGATTCCGGAGGACTGCTCACTTTTCAGGAACTCCAGAAAGAGTGCAGTCAATTTTTGTTTTGTAGGTCGTGGTTTATTTTGAAGCATTTAGCCATCCAGACTGTTTAGTTTTTTTCAGATACTTGCTCATGGAAATTCGATTCTTCGCAATCAAAGCTGTATCCACCCGCTCTGACGGCCCGGTCGCTCAGACCTGACTTGGTCAAAAACGGTCACATTGTCACGTAGATAAATGGCAGCGGGCAGCTAAAACCATCATTGAATCTCGCTGGGTCTAGAAAGTTTTATACAAGACGATATACAGTACGCTAGCAATTGCACAAGTTACCAGCATCACGGGCAAGCCGCGCCGATTCCATAAACTTGATGTAATGGGCGTGCGTGTTTTTTCGGAAAGTGTGGCCACAATGATGTTAGCCGTTGAGCCAATGATCGTCCCGTTACCTCCAAATCCCGCACCGAATGCAAGCGCCCACCACAGCGGCGTGATGTCCATGCCCGCCTCGCCAAGCCCTTGAATGACAGGAATCAAGGCAATCGTGATGGGGACGTTATCTACGACGGCGGAGAGCACTGCAACGATCCAGATCAGGCTGACTCCAAACCAGAGCGGAGGAATGCTGGATAAACGTTCCATTAAACCGACAATGCCTTCCAACACACCAGCTGCTTCCAACCCACCGACCATGACGAAAAGAGCCGAAAAGAAAATAAGTACACTCCACTCTATTTTTTTGAACATCTCCTGAATATCAGGTTGCACCCAGATCAACGCAACTGCCGCCGCACTCACCGCGATAAAAGAGGGACTGACATGCAGGAGATGATGGACAAAGAATAACAGGATGGCCGCACCCAGAACCATTAAGATGCGACGGGCAGTTTTGGGATCGTCAAGAGACTCGGCTGGATTCAAGCTCATCACCGCTTCGGCGTTATGCGGAAGTTTTGACAATTCATCGCGAAACAGAAAACGCAGCAATAACAATGTAGCTACCCATGCGACCGCCACAATCGGAAGGGAGTAAATTAGAAAGTCATTGAATGAAAAGCCGGCTGCTGAACCAATCAACACGTTGGGTGGATCACCGATCAAAGTCGCTACACCGCCTGTATCCGAAAGCAAGGCCTCCGCCATCAGATAGGGAAGTGGACTGAGACCGAGGATTTCACAGATAAGAATTGTTATCGGCGCGATCAACACAACGGTTGTCACATTGTCGAGGAACATCGAAAGAACAGTTGTGATGCTGCCAAGCAATACAAACAAACGCACCGGCTTGCCGCGCGAGGCACGCGCTGCCCATACTGCAAGATATTGGAAAAACCCTGTTGGTTCGAGCATGGCCACCAGGATCATCATGCCCAACAACAGCCCCAGTGTGTTGAAGTCAATGGCCTCCAATGCAGCCTCTTCCGAATAAAACCCCATAAATTTTCCCACGCCAACCATGAATACGGCTCCGGCAATTCCAGCGATAGAGCGATGGATCTTCTCGGAAAAAATGAAGACCAGGCTGGTGACAAATATCAAGCTTGAAAGAATGGCGGGAAGAGTCATGCCTGCATCTCCTTGCCCCAGTTCGAAAGGATGGCGATCCCAATATCCACGCGTGAGGCGATGCCTGCCAGTTTTCCATCTGCCTCAACAACTGGCATATCGTGTAAATTGTGTTGCAACAGTAATGCGTAGGTGCGAAGCAAACCGGTGTCTTCCGGCACACTGATGGCAGGTCCCATCAATGTGGTAACCGGGCCATCCAGCACCTCTGCGGTGGGACGCGTAGTCTCCACTGCGCCAAAGTCGTGGACAAAGTCCAAATCTGCAACGAAGTTGACGAAATCCGGCAGTTCCAGAGAGAGTAGATTCCGTAAACTAACCACGCCAACCACTCTACTGTCTTTATCAAGGACAGGCAAAAGACCGATGTGTTTTTTCACGAAAACCTCAGCCGCCTCACGTATGGTATATGTATCAGGAATTGAAACAACGTTACGTTTCATGCAATTGCTAATGTTCATAGGATTTCCTAAAAAGAGAATAGAGAATGGTGATATTCATGTGGCTTTATGCAGCTTGGACCACGATCCGCAACCACACTGCTTTTAATATTCCACTTGGTCTGGAGTCCCATTCTCCAGGCCAAGCCAGCGCAGAAGTTCATGCAGGCTTGCGCTTTGAACCAACAGGGAAAAAAGTACAACGCCAAAGACCATCAATATCATCAGCTCACGATACTCGCTGAACTCCTGGGGCAGGCTGAGCACCAATGCCATCCCAATGGCGCCACGCAACCCACCCCAATTCCATGCGTGCAACCAACTCATGGGAACACGTTCTGTCATGTGTTGCAGTAGACCATTGAGGCCATACACTGCCAGCGCACGTGCCACCAAGACGGCGAGAATGGCCCAGAGCACAGGCTGCCATGCCTCGAACAACGCGGGCACGTTGACTTCCAAGCCCATAAGCAGGAATATCAGGGAATTTGCAAGAAACGCCAGGTATTCCCAGAAGCCGTTGATCGCACCCTGTGGTCGGAGTTTTCCATTGATCAGCCCGGCGGCTATGACTGCCAGCACTCCGCTGAAGTGCAATCGCTCGGCTACCAGATAGGAACCAAATGCCAGGAGAATCGTGAACGCGGTTTCCATCAAATCATCATTTCCCCACTGGACCAGCTTGGAGATCAACCAGCCTAATACCAGCCCTACAACCACACCACCGACCAAAACTCGAATGAACTCAGCCAGGTTGTTCAAGAGCTGAAATTGTCCCGTGAGCACACTCGTGACGGCCAGATTGCATACAATCATGGCGGTCCCATTGTTGAAAAGGCTTTCGCCGTCTACGAGAACAGCCAGCCTCCTGGAGACTCCCATATTTCGAAGTAGCGCGCCCACGGCAAATGGATCGGTCGTGGAAATCAATGCTCCAAACACAAATGCCACCGGCAAAGCCAGTGGGGTAAAAAGATTCAAGATTCCCCCAACAATCACGGTAGTGAGAATTACACCGGGAAGTGCCAGGGCTAGGACTCTTGTTAAGTTCCGGCGCAACTCGTCCCAATTAATCCGACGCGCAGCCTCAAAGACCAGTGGTGGGATGGCTAAGGCCAGGATTAGCTCAGGTGTGAGGTTGACCTCAATGGACTGTGGCAACGCCACTGCCAACCCCACCAGCACCAGTGCAACCGTGTAGGGCAGGTTCAATTGCCGCAACGCAAGGGCCACGAACGTACCTATGAGCAGGAGCTCAATGAGGATGGTCTCGGTAGAAAGGAATCGTTCCATAGCTTCTCATCCAAGTAAGTACAGCATCGCCATTGAGCCGAGATACATTCCAGCCAGTGCAAAACCATCCCAGGAAATACGATAAGGTGTTTTTGGCGAAGCACGGTACATCAGGCTGATGATTACCACCCCCGTCATCATGATGGTCATCACTGCGGCAAAGGCATTGGCATGGGTCAGGGAAGACCAAAAATTGGCGCGTCCATCTGCGATGTCATATACAAAGAAGAGGACGATATTGAACAAGTTGCTGCCAAGGACATTGCCGATGGCTAGATCAATTGCACCGAGGCGGATGGCCGCCAGACTCGCGGCAATTTCCGGCAGGGATGTGGATGTGGCAAGGAATAGATTCCCAACAAAGCTAACCGAAAGTCCGGTGGTTGTCGAAAGGCGGTCACCAATGGAGGCGAGCCAGATTCCTAATGCCACGATGCCGATGGCACTCAAAATGAATACAATATAGGCTTTGCGGGCAGAAATGGAATCATAGGCGTTTTCTTTGGCTTCCTGTGCGAGTACCTCGCTCATGCGTTCCTTCTCCAACCCGGCAATCATTCGGCCGCCAATGACATACAACACGATGATTGCAATGCTTAAAACACTGAGGCCCATACCGCCAAATCCATTCATTGCTGGTCCGATGAGAATGCCCATTGCTACAATTCCAAGCAGCAGCACGCCTAGCCCGCCGGAGAGGATATGGACATCCTGCGCTTTGGCCAGCACTCTACCTGGCTGATAGGCCAGGTCAATCATGGCGATGAGCGCCAGGTTGAAAAGACAACTCCCCAGTGCGGCGCCTGCCGCAAGGTTCGGCACATTCAGCCACGCGACAGCCGAGATGCCCGATGCCAATTCCGGTAGAGAGGTAACACCGGCAATGAGAATCGCGCCCAGCCAGATGCGTCCCAACCCGGTCTTTTCGGCGATCACATCACCATATTTCGAAAGCAGGGAGCCTGCCCAGAAGATCAAGCCAGCGCAGAGTAGAAATTCAATCCAGATCATCGCAGGGGTACTCCTGTCATTTCAGCACTGGTGTCCTATAAAGCCTTTTGTATCTCTTTGTTGTAAGCATTTTTATTGGCTTTGACCGCAACACCTGGAGCATCCCAATAGCCGCCAGTTTGCTGGGCTCCCACGGGGTCTGCCGCCAGCCAGACGTAGGTCTCTGCCATTTTTTCAGGCGTCATGGAGAATTTGCGCTTCATTGCATACATTTTGAGCAGCCATTTGGGTAGATGATTCAGCCGCTCATCCGGAATGGCCACATTGCCCACCCGCACACAATGCACACTAATGCCTGCCCGCAAACGTTCAGCCAGGTCAAAAGTAAACATGACCTGGGCTTGCTTGGAATGATAGTAGGCATGTTGCAGGTTGAATTTTTGCTCGCCATTCAGGTTATCAAACTCGATATCCAAAAATGGGTACGTGAGCAGTCCCTTGCTTGCCACAGTAATCACGCGGCTGGGCGCACTGGCCTTCAGTACCTCCAGCAGCAAATGGGTCATCAAAAATGGTCCCAGATGATTCGTGGCAAAAACGGTTTCGAGGCCTTCAGGAGTAAGCACACGTTCTTTTTGAGTGTGATCAAAATTAGCGGCATTGTGAATCAATACGTGCAGCTCCCCATAACGCTCAAGAAACTCGCGCGCAAATTGACGAATTGACTCCTGCGACGACATGTCCACTTGCATCAAATATACCTTCGGGCTGTTTGACTCATTCCGTACATCCACCAGTGATGATAATAATTTTGTCTGTTAAATCGTATTGCATATTATCCTCCAAAACGTTTTGGAAAACCCATAAAAAAATATCCAAATCAGTCAGATTGTTAGCCACCGGTGGAGGGGCGGATCAGAAGATTGGGTTTGATCATTACGGGCGAGGTAACTGTCTCACCCGCGATCGTTTTCAAGAGCATATCCACGAGTTGCCGGGCGATATCGAAAACAGGAATATCGAGTGTGGTAAGCGGCGGTTCCGAATGTTTGGCATCCTGAACCCCATCGAAGCCAGCCACAGCTATCTGCTTTCCAATCTCCAGACCCTGCCGGTGCGCGGCGTGCAGTACACCAAAGGCAGTCTCGTCGTTGACACACAGGATGGCATCCGGAGGGTCAGGCAAACTGAGCAGTTCGATGGCTAACTGGAAACCGCCCGCGCTGGTCAGGTCTGCGGTGGTGATAAGCTTTTCATTTAAGACCAGCCTATGAAATTGAAGCGCGCGCTGGAACCAATCCAGTCGTTCTGCCTGGTTGACCAAATTTTCTGGCCCGCCAATAAATGCGAATTTCCGAAAGCCATTTTTATGGACATGGCCCACCAGTTCCATAAAGCCCTCTCCCCCATCCACACGAATGCAGGGATAGCGACCCTCACCGGAATAGTCCAGGGTTGCAAATGGTAGATGTTGCTTTGTTAGAAATTTGACACGCCAGTCTTTAAGGCGCAGGCGGTTCAGGATGAACCCATCCACCTTGCCGCCGTTCGCCCAGCGTTTGTACATTTCACGTTCATCGTTTTCGCTGGCGACGGCAGACACCAGCAGATCATAATTCCGGGAGGCAAGCTCGTTGCCCAGTCCAGCAATGAATTCGGTGAAGAACGGTTCGGCAAAATGCTGCGCGCCAGCCGGCAGGATGAACCCGATGGTTTCCGCCTTTTGACGGCGCAGTTGGCGCGCGGCACGGTTGGGGGTATATCCCAATTTACGCGCCGTCTCGATCACCAGTTGGCGCGTGGACTCGGCGACGTCATCGTACCCATCCAGGGCTCGTGAGACGGTGGTAATGGAGAGGTTTAGCTTTTTGGCAACATCTCGAATAGTTGGGCGCATACTTCACCAAAACGTTTTGGAAGATATTCTGCTCCATTGTACCATCAAGTAACTTTAACGCATTAAGAGTTGAGAAATGCTAACCGCTTTTGCCAGACATCCTTCGCAGACTTACCGATCCAAATGAGATGTGTATCGGAAGGTACGGCATACAGTTCATAATTTGTGACTTCGTCAGCAATTCGCTGGGCATTCTTGGGCGACACGGTCCGATCATTGGGCGAATACATCACTAAAACAGGCACGGAGATGGAAGCCAGGTTATCGACCCGATGTTCAATATCGTTGATAAACCCTGTGCCTGATCGGGAAGCCTGGAGCATACGCTTGATGAAGTATAGATCATCCTCACTCAGCCGCTTGAGAACCTCATTTGCATCAAGCACGGTCAGATCATGCAGCAGAATCTTGATCATCATGGTTGGGAAGAGTTTCAACATCAGATGCATGAATGCCCAGGTAACTTTTTCAGCCCGCCCGAAACCGAGGCGCGAACGGCGTTTGATTTGTTCATCCCAATCTGTGGTTACCGCAGACTCAAGGACCAATTTGCGCGTACGGTTCGGATGTCGTTGAGCAAAAGCCAGCGCGGTCGGTCCGGCGGCGGAAATACCGATCACATCTACTGTCGTGATTTGCAGGGCATCGAGCAAGGCAGCCAGCGCGTCAGCGGCGACTTGTGCGCTTCTACCTACAGAAGATGGCGTAGTATCGTAGCCGGGGCGGGAGGGAGTCAGAACGGAGAAGCCATGCTTCGTCAAGCACTCGTGTGAAAGCCGGGTATCCCGACTGCAATGCCCGCCATTCAAAACCATAATAGTCGGACCCTCTCCTTCAAGACGGTATTCAATGGGGCCTCTAGGCGTCTGGGTTATATTGAATTGTTTGGCATTCATGCTGCACCATTGTCAACCATACCACTGCCTTGATTTATTACTTCGCCTAACCGACAATTTGCGTGATGGCATTTCCGATACCGTCCTCTGCGCGTATCGTTTCTCCTAATGTCGCCGCGCGTTGGCGCATATCGTTATCAGCCACCGCCCTTTTGATGGCAGCTGCCAGGCGTTCAGCAGATAATTTGGACTGTGAAATAGGCGGAGGAGAGACTCCTAATGTGGCTGCACGGCGACCCCAAAAAGGCTGGTCCCCTACAAACGGACAGATCACCATCGGCTTGCCGGCGCGCATCCCCGCCCCCGTTGTGCCCGCCCCACCATGATGAACGACTGCCGCGACTTTTGGGAATAACCAGTCATGCGGCACGGCATCCAAAATAAAAATATCTTTGGGCGCAGTATCTGCTGTCAGCCCACCCCAGCCTGTCGCCAGTACACCGCGCTGTCCAGCCATTCTTAAGGCTTGGAGAACGATTTCGGTTTTGTCTTTCCCACCATTCATAAACATACTGCCGAAGCCAACATACACCGGCGGTGGACCCGTTTGCAGGAAGTTGACCAATGCAGGGTCAGGTCGCCAATCGGAGGGTGTATCTAAAAACCAGTAGCCAGTGACAACTGACGATTCGTCCCAATCCGATGGACGCGGCACTACGGCCTGGCTATAAGCATACAGCTTTGTAACGGATTTGCCTCGCAGTCTATCTTCACCTTTTGCTGGCGGTAACCCCAGTACCTCCCGACGCCATTCATTAATCGGGCGGCGATACATGGCGGGTCCGATCGTCATAAAAAAGTGATGGCTCCATTTATTGAAAGGTCCCAGGTTGCGAAAGGGCAGGAATGGACTGGGGAACTCACGAGTTGGTGAGTACATCGGCGCGGGGAAGGAAGCAAAAGCGGGTATCCCCAACTTCTCAGCAATGTGATAGCCCCCCAATGCGGCTGAATTATAGATCAATACATCCGCTTTTTGCGCGCTTGCCCACTCATCCTCCAAGGTCTCCCGCGCCATTTCTATATATTGCCGGATGAGTTTGAGAGGGTTGCCGCGCCCCTCCGGACTCTGGGCGGCTTTCAGGAAATCGCCGCGCAGGGTATCGTGCTGTAAGCCATATTCAATGACCGATGATTTGAATTCGTCTAACGTTGCAATCGTGACTTGATGCCCAACAGCCTTTAACCCGACACCCAATGCGATATACGGCTGCACGTCGCCACGCGTACCTAACGTCATGATACAGATTTTCACGATTGCTCCTTCTTTTTTGATTCAAGCAGAGCGGATAACTACTCAATAGTATTGTAAACATGGCAGGTTCACCGAAGGTGCACAGTGTTTAACCTCTGCAAGACATTAACTGGCGCATTCTTATCGGGCAAGACAATAGCTAGACCTAATGGACAAATTAGTTAAACAACGGACAAATAGCAGTATAGCCATAGCGATCCAGAAACGTGTCTTTGCAGGTACTCGAATTCAACTTGTTCAAGAAACGATCTGCTAATTCCGGGAGC